>OHTF01000101.1_pt1 | contig 42057 bp, 44 predicted proteins | sample 1578811 | NCBI WGS metagenome assembly OHTF01 (sample SAMEA3879571, study PRJEB24766) | human gut metagenome | biome: human-associated habitat; feature: feces | place: USA | collected 1985/1987
TATTATCTTCTATTAAATTAATTATTTCATTATCTACATCACTATTTAAATTAAAGTTATACTGTTTTATAGAAACTTTACCATTATAAATAAACACTTTTTTAGATAAATCTTTATATATGCTATTATTTAAACTATCGAATATGTATAGTTTATTATTACCTAAATTATATTTTACTTTGTTAACACCATAGTTGTTACCACCTATGTATACTTTATATTCTCCTTCATAGTTTCCAATAAAATCTTTATTTTCACATTTCCATCTATAACATTCAATATAACTTTTGTTAAAAAATATACTATATATACCATTTTTTTTGATACTACTAAATATTAAGTATATTCCTAATACTATTAATGAGAATACTAAAATACCAATTATTATAAAATATTCAAACTTTTTATTCTTCATTCTATCACCTAAAATTTAATTGCTATTATGTATGTAAGTCCTTGATTAATATATCTTTTTGAAAATTGTTGTGTATCATATCCAGGGTCAGCAATATAAATTTCTCCATCACTTATTCCAGTTACAACTACATAGTGAGAATTTCCTCCACCTTGGATTGCAGCACTCGCTTCAGATTTTACTCTTATTATTACATCATAACCATTTGCAAGATATTTACTTATTTCAGATAGTTTATAATCATAACTATCATTTGGCATTAATTCTTCACCTTGAACTTCAACATTAGTTAAACCCGTAGCTATTCTAATAGCAGTCGAACCATCAGGCATATCACCATATTTACCGAGAGCATTATTTGCTTTTAATGCTTCAGTATAAGTTCCCGGGTTAAAATTCTGAATAATAATTGTTGGAGCACTTTTAGCAATTACCATTGCGTAAGAAGTCATTAAGCATCCAATTTTATGAATGGTTCTTGGATCTCCATTTGGCCTAGGTATATTAGACATTAGTATAGTTCCCCATCTAGCATCATCATACTGTTTCCAAGTTGACCATTCTCCTAACTCACCAATTGAACATTCTGCATTGACTACACTATATATACCATCCCAATATTTTTGAATTATTTCTACATAATCTAGTCCTTCTGATTCATAACTTTTCCAAGTATTTTGCATTTCAATTGTATAGATTCCTGAATACAAATTGTTTGAAGAGTCTTTAAGTGTTACTCCATTTACACTTCTAACTGCACTTCTTAATTTTGAATTTTTATCTAAAGCACCTTTCCAGTTTTTACAATAAGTACTGTTTGGTGTAGTCCCCCTTGTATAAACTGAATGCACAGTATTGGTGTCAGGATGCATACAAATGTCACAACCATTTTCTGGATCACAATATGTTTGATCCCACGTACTATTTGAAATTTCTAATATATTTTGATCCCCTTCAGTTACGATTTTACCTTCATTTAATGCTAAATTTCTAGCAACTATAGATTGAACTTTTAATGCTTCCTCTCCACCATCACCTATCTCAGCATATACAACACCCAAAATATATTTTTCAAAATCTATTAATTCTTGTCCTTCAATTGGTTCACCTTCGGTTACAATACCATCTAAGGCTTTATTTTTAGAATGAACAAGTCTAACCTTTAAATTAGTATAATCTTTTCCATTTACATTATATGTACATATGGCTGTTGTATTAAAGTACGACATGCTATTTACAGAACTTGGATAACCTAAGAAATAATTTATGTATTCTTTTCTAGATACTATATTATAAATAATTCCTTCTATTTCGTCTAAAGTAAAGCTATTATACTCAGAATCTACTTTAGTGTATTTCTTATCATATCTTGGATATGTTTTATATATGAAACCATCTTCGTAAGTATAATTTATTCCGTTTACATTAATAAATGCTCTTGCAAATTTTTCTTCTCTGTCAGTATCTTCTTCCAAGTTAGATTCACTTTCAATTAAATCGCTATTAGGTACATATACATTTTTAAATTTAGTTATATCTGTATCTGTCAAATTTCCATTCTTTTTATAAAAGTCATCTGTACATTCACTAGATGTATAGTTTAGTGCTTCTTTATATGATATTACCTTTTCATACTCTTCACTTACTTCACTACCATATCTTAAGTAAAGTTTAAATTTGTCTTCACTAATTACATTAGCCATTGTGTGTTCTTTACAAACATATTTTTCTTCAGTATCCTCTTCATCACTACCTGCATCATCTGTTTCTTCAGTAGTTTCTTTTTCATAACGGTAATATGGATATTTATCTTTAATCAATATGTAGTTATCAAGTAAATCTGATATGTCACCTTTGTCATAAATACCGTTAGAGAATAAGATACTTATGGCATCAAATTCACTTATTGAAGAATTATCTGTTTCATCTAATTTACCACTGTCAGTAGGTATAGTGTTGTTTCCATCATCATCTACTATTTGACTAGCGTATGCATAATAAAGTGTACTTAGAAGATCACCAGGACTAATTGTAGTTATGTTATATTTTCTTTCAGCATTTTGTGTTAAATTTCTAATATATGTTGAAAATTCACAAGGATTTTTTAAATTATATATACCAAATACATTTGCAAGACTAGCAAAAAAACCAGTTTCACATTTCAGTGTATGATTTTTAGTGTCATAGATATTATCAATTTCACTAGTGGACATCCCAAGCTTATATTCATCATCATTTCCAAAGATTGAATATGCATCATCACTTGTTACACCATACTTCATATCTAGACTTGAATATCCAATATCACTACCTTCTAATATTGCATAGAAAATAAATAATAGTAAAAATATTCCAACTCCAATAAGAATTACTACACCTGCTGGGCTTGCACCTATTGCGCTAGCAATCTTGGCTACACCTTTACTTATGACTGTAGTTGTTTTTTTAATGGCTTCTCCAGCCTTTTTTGCGGTTTGCCCAGCTTTTCTTGCAGTTTTCCCACTTTTCTTTGCAGTTTTTCCTGCTTTCCTTTTCTGCTTGTATTTATTATAAAGATTTTTACCTGTTTGATATGTATTTTTTGCTTTCTTAGCAGTGTTAACTGTATTAGAAGCTGCACCTATTGCCTCATTTGCAGTTTCATCTCCTATATCTGGATCATCTTCATTCATAAGTGCATTTGCTCCAGCATTTACTAAATTTTTACCTGCACCTTTAAGAACATTTTTGCCAAGTTCACTATAATTTACATTTTTTAAATTATTTAAAATATTGTCTTTTTTACTTTTATCAATTCTATTAGAAATATTTTCTTTATCCTTATTATTGTTAGAATTCTTATTAGGAAAAGAACCCGCATTATTTTGTGGGTTTGAAGTTCTATTTTCTAAATTTTTGTTCTTTTCCTTATCACTCATATTTTACCTCTTAATTATAGTCCACCACCAGAACCAAATGAATCTAGTTCTTCTTGAGTAGCTATTACATTAATTCTCATTCTACGGCTTCCACATACAAATAATGCTTCACCTTGATTGTATCTTTTAATACTTTCTTTTTCTTGATCATTTAGGTCGATTAACACGCTTAAATCTTCAACTGCTTGTTTTTTTAGTCCCATTACTAGATAGTAACTTGCATTATCGAATATTGCTTTACCATGAACAATTACTTCTGGACTTGCAAAGTCAGTTGGTTGTTGTGTAATAATAATTGTACCAGTATTGTATTTTCTACTTCTTCTTTGTACTTGTGCTAAGAATTCTGCACCAAGTGTATTTTTATCAGCAAGTAAAGTATGTGCTTCATCAACCATAAGTATTGTATTAGTATCTTTGTCTAAGCAAAGACCCCAAGCGTGTTTTAAGATGTTAAAGAATAAAGCATTTCTTATATTAGCATCACTATTCATAAGTTCTCTTATATTAAATACTATGAAATCACTATCAGGTTCTACTGTAGTGTGACCTGTAAAGTAATATCTTAATTCTTTAGTTAATGGTCTAACTTTAAGTTCAAGTTTTTCCATTACTTCTCTTTCACGAGTTGCTTCTACCATAGAAAGTAATCTTCCTTTAATAGTTGCATATACATCATCAAATGTTGGATAGTCTTCACTAGTAAATTTACTAAAGTCAGTTTCTGAGTCTATTTTGTATCTTTTATATGTATCTTGTACAACTTCACTAAATAGTGTTAGAGTGTCTTCTTCAATATCTGGACTATAGTATTTCATAAATGCTTTTAGCGTTTGAAGTGTACGAGTTAAAACTGCATAATTTCCTCCTTCTTCAGCATCTGAGTCTACTATTACTTCAAGTGGGTTAATCATTCCATAGTTACCACCTAAACCTAGATTAATAAAGTCTCCACCATAAAGTTTAGCCATTTCTTCTAGCTCACCTTCTGGGTCTATTGCGACTATTTTATGTCCATTTCTTATGTTACTTCTTAATAAGATTTTAGCAGCTGTAGATTTACCACTACCAGAAGTACCAAGCATTATCATATTGGCATTATTTCTGTTAAATTCTTTCTTTATTTGATATAAGAATTGATTAAATAAAATTATACCACCTGAGAAGTCTACACCAAGTAAACAAGATAATCCTGGGTCTTTTATACTATCGAATACAAATGGATACATAGCACTCATAGTAACACTAGGTATTGGAGTACCTATTCTTTCTTCTATATCTGAATCTGGGAATATTGGTAAGCAAGATTTAAGTATTTTTTCTTGTTCAAATCTTAGTACTGTACCTTTCATACCCATTGCGTCAAGATAATTTTTAACTTGTACTTTCTTGTTTTCTAGTTCTTCTTGAGAATCAGCTGTTATCATTACGTGCATTTGAAAGTCAAATATTCTTGCTTGAGTACTTGTTAGCATAGTAATAAAGTTTTCTATACTTTCATAGTCTTGTCTGATTCTTTCTTGAACAGTTCTGTCATACTCATTTTGGTATTTCATTTTCATATCTGCTATTTCTTTATTAAGCATTTTAGATAAAACTGAAAATTCTATTGGTATATGTTTTATAATTACTTTTATACCTGCATATTGTGTTAAGTTTGCAAGGTATCCTTCATTAATCATTTTAGGATAACTTATTATAGTTAGTATTGTGCAAAACTTACCACTAATAACCATATCCCCTGCTCTGAATTCAAGCCCTTTTGGAGCTAATTGACTTTTTAGATTCATGCACCTATCACCGTCCCAAATTCAGTTCTATTACCATCATTTAGAAATCCATCCAATAGAACTCTTAAATCATCATTACTTGTTTGAGTTGCTACAAGACCACAAGAAGCAAAACCACTTATTAAATTTTGAATTCTTTTTTGCATTATTTCAGGTCTTTTTTCTCTAAACAATAAGTAGTATTCTGTATCAGCAACACCAATTTCTTTACTCATAAATAAATTTGCTTTATTTATGTCTTGCATTACTAACTTTTTCATAACTGGAGTTTGTACGTTGTTATAAAGAAGTTGTAATTGACTTAAGTATACATTTATGTCAACTGGTCTATCTGCTACAATTATAGAAAATTCATAATCTATACTATTATAAAGATTTCTTAAATTGTATATTACATTTCTCTGACTATCGTAGTCCATAATGAATATGTTCTTTGGTTGTACTTTTACACCAGTTACTTGATTTCCATCATCAAGTTGTATGGCACCATTTAGAATTGATCTAATTGGTAACCAGTTTTCTGCATATTTTTGTGCTTTTGCATCAATCTTATTTTTCCCCGTATTCATTTCTCACACACCAACCTTTCCAATAATAAACTCTTCTATTTGATAAGAATAAGTAAATGTCTTTTATAAAACACATAACATTGTGATAATAAGGTACTGGAATTACTAGGAAAGCCGCAATGCTTATTGGTAATACCTTTATGATTGTTGTAACTAGACCTGAATCAGGTATTGCTACAAAGAATATTAAGCTTACTGCTATTCCTACTAAGAATACTGCTAAATCTATTCCCCTAAATACATTAAATATTAATTTACCCTTCTTACTGTTTGCAGGTATTAAATACATATTATTCATATTCTTTTTTCCTTTCTAATTATTGTTTTTATTAAATGGCGCTTGTCTTTTTGCTTCAGGAGATTCTTCTCTTATATATTTAGCTGTTCCTTCATTTTGTTTCTTTTCTTGTTCTAGATCGCTTATATGGTCAGACATATCTTTAGATTGTTGATTGTAACTAGATATTTCTTGATCAGTTCTTGCTATGTCTTCATCGTTCATAGCCTTAGCATATTCTTCCGAGCCTTCGTAAACTGCATTGCCATTTGCATCAACAAGTGATTGAGCATTTGCACCAACTCGTCCAATTTGTCTTTCTGTCATATCATTATCAGCACAGTATTCATTATAGTCTTTTAAAGCTGCTTCATATTCAGCATCAAGTTGTCCACCATTTTGAAGTGCAGTCTTATTTCTATCTATATAAGCTTGTCTATCAGCATCATATTGATTTGAAGCACTTTCAATTGCTCTATCTCTAATTGATTCTAATTCAGCTCTGTCAGCTGCTGAAATGTTAGGATTAACATTATTTTCTAATAAGTCAATTGCAGCTTGATAATCTTTGTTATTAGCTAACTTGTCTGCTATGTAACCATTTCTACCACCATGACCTTCAAATGTGTTATCAAATGAATTACCAATAGCAGCACGTCTAGAGTCAATCTCGTTAAGAGCTCCCATATGTTCTCTATTTTTAGAAAGAATTTTATCTATTCTATCTTTTTCTTTTGTAGCTGTTTCTATTTCAGTTTGAGTGTCTTTAGCCAAATCATCATATTTTTTAGCTTTCTTTTCAAGTCTCTTAGCACCACCCGTTTTACTTTCAGCAAATCCAAGAGCATATTGTTTTACGCCTAAATTTCCAATATTTTTTCCTCTTGAAAATTGTCCTTGTACGGTTCCAACTACTCCAGATACACCACCTGAAATTGTTTTAGCATTTGCTGCTACTTGAGCACCCCTTGCGCCTCCCATAGCCAATCCTGCTAATCCAGCGGCCACCATATTTCCGGCTCCTGTGCCTCTTGCACCTATTACACCAGCTGTAGCGCCAGCAAATCCACCGGCATATCCACCAATAGCGCCTTTTATTACTGTACCAAAGTTTTGTCCTCCACTTACATCACCAATATTTAATCTTAATGCTTTTTCTAGTAAACTAGGTATTTCCTTTGCTCCTTTAAAAATACCTACATAGATGACAGCTTCAATCAAAGGATTTATTGCTAGTAAAAGTCCATTATTAATCGAAGACGTTACCACTCCAATATTTTGTCCCAATTTAGTCACTAAACTACAAACCACAAAAGCAACATATATTGTCAATATTCTTATAAACACTTGTAGCCATACCTCAAAATAAGTTTTACCATAACGTTTTAGCGCATCGTTATTTGATGGATCAATTGACATTATAATTGGTATTGGAGACAATATTTGTAAAATTATTAATTCTACTATTCTTACTGCCATACTAATCATATATGTAATAAAGTAGTAACATACAAAGATTCCCATTATACCCGAAATAATTGGAGTATACTTAAAATCTGTAAAAGTCGTTGATAAAGGATGCTTTAAAAATGCTGATATTCCAGATTCACCATTCATTACTTTTTCGTATGTACCACATATTCCTCCACCAGCTCCAGAAGTGAAACGATCACAAGTTCCATTTGGATCAAAGAATAAAAGGAATATATGATTTACAAACTTTTTGCTTTCCCTATCATCATTTTCTATATCAAAACTTTCACTTGTCCCATAAATAATATTTGGAATCACTCTAGAATCAATGATTTTATTTTGAAGTTCTCCCATGAATCTGAATATAAATGGAGTAGAAACTAACAAAATCATTGCAATTACTACATTTTTAGCTATTGAACTACCTTTAGAACTAGCTTCAGCCAATTTACTAGGATCCATTATATAATTAATTAACATAAATGCTAATCTAAATAAACCATATATACCAGCTAAAACCATTGCTCTTTTCATTATGTATCCAACACTACTATCAAGTGCAGTTATTTGTCCACTTAGTTTAACTAAGTCAAAAAATCCTCTTAATGCTAGATCTGCTACATAATAAATTATACTATCTAACCAAAGCAAAACTTGTGATAAGCCTGGAATCATAAATCCAAAATTAGTAAATTTAAGTAAAATGCTCATAGTTTTACTCCTTTCCTATTTTATACCACATAAAATGTCTTCTTTACCTGCAATATTTCCTATAAGATCTATAAGTGTAGGTAAAAGTAATATGGCTATAACTATTATTAATCTTTGTGCCCATTTTTTTACTGTAGGCATTAATTCATCTCTGTTTTTAGTCATAACACTTGCCAAGTCTAACATAGACATCACTAGTGTAAGTACTATTGCTACAACTTTTATTATTGTGAAGATTGTTTGAAGATATCCTGCTAAGTCTTCACCAACATAATCAATGCAATTTCCTACTTCATCACTAATGTTTAATTTATCAAACCAGCCTATTCTTTTTACTAAACTACGATAATTTTCATCTTCATCAATTGTGTAGTTATTTTTAAGTATTATTGATTTATCAGTTTTACTAAGCTTAATCAAAAAATTATCGACATCTTTTTCAAGGTAAATTTCATGTGGGCAGTCTCTTTTACTACTAAATAATTTTTTAAATGTCTCAGCATCTTCATTTGTTAACATAAAATTTTGTTTACTGGTATATTTGGCACACCAAGCTTGGTTACCCTTATTACAATGAGCTGAATTTTCTACTATTTCTGTTTTCTCCCCAGTTGCGTGATAGTAAATATATACTTTACCATCTGCGCTTGAAATAACTGTAAATTCTGAAGTCTTTAATCCATTATAATCATCTGTTGTTAAATTTTCTTGTTTCTTTCCAGAAAGAGAAAGTGAACTAACACCATATTTACAAGTTTTATCGTTAGCATTAGTAGATAAATTTATATCATTACCTTCTATATCGACGTTAGTAAGCCTATTTGTTGAACTCGAACTCATTGAAGCATAATTTCCTGGCAAAAGCATAATTTCAACTTTTAACGGTTTTGATACAGTACCACTTTTACCTCTATAATTTTTTTGATAAAAATACACACTTGGACACTTGCCATTCTTTAAGTCTTCTTCTAGTATATTCCAATTTATAAATTGATTGCCTTTTTCAACACTAGTTGCCTTTTTGATTGTGTATGGAATGTTTCCAACGTTAAATGATGTTTCATTTTCATCTAGTTTTGCTATAAAAGACGAAGTTGTATTATATGTATATTGTATTTTAAATGTATGTTCAGTAGAGGAACTTCCTCCTGCAAATGAATACTTATAATAACAAGTTTTTGTCTCAGCCTTCAACCCAGTTAAAAAGCCAAAACTTATTAGTAAAGTAAATATTAATAATTTTATTGTTTTTTTCATAAAGACCCACTCCTACTCAGTAACATTATAGCATAAAAAAAGCACCTTTAAAAGTGCTAAATTTTACTTTTTTATTAATTAATTTCTATTGGCTCTTTATCTAATCCGCAACCTGCACTTTTATCAAATGGATGGAATGCACAATTTGCGCAAGTTTTCCAACTATCATTAGCAACTAGGTTAACTATTACACCTGTAATCATAATTACTAAGTAAACTATAACAGCTGCAATAACTTTTTTAACCAATAAGTTTTGAGCAGATTTAATTGCTTTCTCATCTTTTTCCATTACAGCGTGTGCCATTGTAATCATACCAGTAATAATTAATAATAATGGTACTACTACTTTAATACCCCAAATAACATAACCAAATATAGTCCATACTGGTCTTAAATCTTCACACATTCCTAAAAAATAAAATAAATTCATAATCTTCTTCCTTCTTTCTACCTATAATTTTATTATAATTTACATATATTGTCAAACATTATTTACATTTTTTACATTAAAACTTAAACATCCCCAATAGTTTATTCTTGTTATCTTCATTTTCAATTCCAGTACTTTGTTTTACAAATCCTAATTTTGATAATAAAGTATTTATTTCTCTTATGGATGTTTTTCTTTCATCAATGTTTGGTATATTAAAGTATATATTTGATTTTGTTTCAAATTCAAATTCTTTTACTTCACTATCGCTTATATTACTTTTGTTTAAAACCACTTTTTTCTTTTTATACTTTTCAAATACGTTTCTATCTTTAAGTAATAATTTATTTAGTTTTACTCTTGTTGGTTCTACCAAGAAAAGAGTTTCATTACAAATGTCTGTATCACTAAATCCATTCAGGTCTATTAGTATGACATTATATTCTTTCTTTTTCATTAGTTCTTTCGCTAAATCTGTTGAAAATACGCTAAACATATTTTTATCATCAAAGAACTCAAAGTCTCTTTTATCTACTTCTATTGCACATACTGAGTAATTTTTTTCTAAGTGTTTTTTTAGTACATATGTAAGTGTTGTAGCACCAGCACCCTCTGTTAGGTTTTTGATTCCAATTATTCTAGTGACTGAGCTTTCTTCAGTATATGTAGTAGTCGTATCCAAACTTTGCAAATGTGCTACATCACGATATGTATTTGGATTTTCAAGTAGGTATTTGATACCATCTACATTTCTAGTAAAGTTATATATACCCATAGATATTAATCTTGACAAGTATGATTTACTGTTACTTTCTTCACTATCATCAAGTAGTAATATGATTTTATTCATATCAAAGTTGATGCTTAGTTTTTGTAAGTTGTCTAGATTAGTGTAATCTTTAACAGCAGTGATATCTAGTATCATTCTGTCAAAATAAAAGTTAGTAAAACTATTAATTATTTCATCAACATCAAATTCACCTTCAATAGATTTAATAACTTCTATATCAAGACTCATTAACATTTCTTTATATTTGTTTGCAATTATTACGTTCATTTTTAAACCCTCCTATTTAATTTTTTTTCTACATTCGATACCATCGTTTGTATAGTAAAGTACTTTTGTCTCACCTTTTATAGGTACAGTAAATGTTTGCCATACAATTGGTAATTCTATTTTAATAAATGTATTTACTTTATAGTATGAACCTTGACTTGTACACACTCTTTGTACACAGTAGCCACCATCTTGTATAAATTTATAATCATCATCAGGACAAACCTTACCATTTAAATCATTAATTAAAAATCCGGATTCTTTTAAGTATGTGTATATTTTGTCTTCTGTGCTTTTGCTATTCTTAAGACAGTTGTCAGTTTTATTAGTTCTACATTCAGTAGTTGTGAAACCTTCATTTTGTTCAATTATATTAATTATTTTATTCTTAGCTTTAAAAGCTTTTGTGTAATTAACAGAAACAGCAAGGTATGCAGAAAAAAGCACTATGAATAGTACTACAAAACCTAGTAACCAACTTCCGCCAAATGCTTCTCTCATACCTTACCTCTTTCTTATATGTTATTTTTTTGGACAACAATACCAAGTAGTTCCACCAGCATTATCACTTTTTGCCTCTTGACAATCGCTCTTGTTTTCTCCACTTGTAGCTTTTTCAGCTGTCCATCCGTCTCCCATTGCATTACAAGTGTTTTGCACAATACTTCTTTGAATCATTGGCCAAACGAAAGCATAAAACAAACCTGCAATTGCTGCTATAGCAACTACTGTGATAACAGTCATATTTAATTCTCCTGTAGCTTCTTTCATTTATTTATCTCCTCCTCTATATTTTTACATTTATTATTATACTTTAATTTTTTCTTTTTATCAAGAATTTTGAGTAAGAATGTGTAAACAAAAAAAATTGAGGATTACCTCAATTTTAGAAGTTACCACAGCACCCGTCATTAACGTTGCATACTTCGTTTTCTTCACAACAAGTATAGCAAGGGCTATATGTATGTCTATAGATGTGATGATTGATTATTCTTGTGTTGATTGGACATACGTGTGGAACATTGTGGATTATTTCTCTATGTATTACTCTTTCTTGTGGACATTCATATACTGGTGGAGTTACCATTCCTGGAATACTTTCACATCCACTAGCAGCATATCCTGAAGTCATAGTAGTTTTACTTTCTTTATAACTTTCTTTATTTGCTTCCACTTCATAATTTGAATACATACCATCTTTGTACACTATTCTTCACTCCTTTACAATAGTATCTTATGTGAGAGGTATGTTTTTGTATGGGTAATTACCTACATACTATTTTTGCTATTATAAGTTATAAAGTATTTTTATGTTTAATTTCTTCCCAATCTAATCCGTATCTAGCTAATGCTTCTACCATCGGTTCTAATCCAACTGCTTTTCTTCTTTCATCAACTTCTTCAGGGTCTATAATGGGTAATAATTGGTATTCTCCTTTTTCATCGTTCCATTCAAGCTGACTTCCATATATTTGGCAATTATTTTGTTCAACTTCTATTCTATCTTTAAAAATTGCATAATCTTTTAACCTTAAGTTTCCATCTTTAACCGCTTGTTCGATGATTGGTAAATATTTTAATTGAATTTCCAAACTTGAGTGTTGAATTACTAAAAATAATGCCATATTAGCTTTAAAGCCAATTGTTTTTTCTCCCAACCATCCATATTTGTTTATTATGTTAGTAATTATTTCTAAATTAATTTCATCTAGTTTGGCACATTCACATAGTATAGCTTTAACTTCTTTAGAGTCTTTACCATATTTTTTTAGGAGTTCTTCACTATTAAATGAAGACCTGTATTTTTGATCATTATCCCAAACCTGTTCTAAAGTTTCTCTAATATTTTGTATTTCATCAACCGTAAGTTCCATATTATCACTTTCCTATCCTATACTAATTATATCTTATTTATGGTCAATTAGTAAATCACGAATTTGGAAATAAAGAAAAAATATTTAGACAATTTGCCTAAATATCGAGTAGTTTTCCACTTTCGGCATTTTTAAAAAATTCTTCACTATTTATGTTATATTTTGGTTTAGGGTATTCATATATAACAATGTTATTTCCTTTGTTAAATCTTTCTTTACACATTTTTGTGAATCTTTCTTTTATACATTTAAGTAGTTCATTTAAGTTATTAAATTTTTCTATACCTCGGTAGTCTTTCCAAGAGTGTTCAAAGTAATAGTATTCATTATTTATAATTGCTACAATGAATGTATGAGTTGAAAATAAGGTGCCATCATAGTCACATATAAAGTAAGTTTTATGGTTTATGTTTTCATTTTCGAAGTAGTATCTTTCAAGTTCAGTTTGATCCCAGCATACTCCTAGTTTGTCATTAATGGTTTTATTTGGACTATTAAGTTTATATACTGATGTAAAGCATTCATCATCAATTATATTTTTATCATCATACATATATCCATATTTTATTTCATTCATTTTATTCATTATTTCATTTAGTAATTCCATATTTACCTCTAGAATGGCATTTTTAGATTTCCATTTGTGAATTGTTTCATCATTTTTTTCATATCTTCAAATTGTTTTAATAGTCTATTCACTTCTTCTACACTTGTTCCACTACCTTTTGCTATTCTTTGTTTTCTAGTTGCTTTTAATACTTCAGGATGTTTTCTTTCATATGGAGTCATAGATAATATTATTGCTTCTATTCTAGCCATTATTTTGGGATCGATACTGATATTATTTAGTCCCATTTTTCTAGCACCTGGTAATAGTTTTAGTATGCTTTCAAGAGGCCCTAATTTTTTTATTTGTTTAAGCTGGTTTAAGAAGTCTTCTAAGTCAAAGTTACCTTTTTTCATTTTTTTAGCTGCATTTTTAGCTTCTTCTTCATCTATAACTGAGCTTGCTTTTTCTGCAATACTTAGTATGTCTCCATAGCCAAGGATTCTGTCAGCAATTCTTTCTGGAATGAATTCACTTAGTCCATCTAGTTTTTCTGAGTCACCTATCATTTTAATTGGTATGTTCGTTAAGTGTCTTAGGCTAAGTGCAACACCACCTTTTGTGTTACCATCCATTTTAGTTAGAATGGCACCAGTAAGTTTAAGCTTATCGTTAAATCCGTTTATGACATTTATTGCATCTTGTCCCATCATAGCGTCTACTACAAGTAATACTTCATTTGGATTTACTTCATTATATATGTTTACAAGTTCATCCATTAGTTCATTGTCTATTTGAAGTCTACCAGCAGTGTCTATTAGAACGTAATCGTATCCTTTTGTCTTCGCATATTCTATACCTCTTTTAGATATTTCAACAGGATTTCCTTTTCCTTCTTCATACACTTCTATATCCAAACTTTTTCCAAGTGTTTTTAGTTGATCTATAGCAGCTGGTCTATATACATCACACGCGATAAACATAGGCTTTTTATTATATTTTTTTCTTAGTAAGTTACCAAGTTTACCAACTGTAGTAGTTTTACCACTTCCTTGAAGTCCACACATTAGACATATAGTCATACCGTTATTATTTATTATTAAAGGGCTACCTTCACTACCTAAGAGTTTTACTAATTCTTTTCTTAGTATGCTTACAAACACTTCTCCAGGTTTTAAACTTTTGGCTACTTCTTCCCCAAGTGCTGAAGATTTTACATTGTTTACAAATTCTCCTACTACTTTATAGTTAACGTCAGCTTCTAAAAGAGCAAGTCTTACTTCTCTAACCATTTCACTTATATTGTCTTCAGTAATGCTTCCATATCCTTTAACTTTTGATATTATTCCATCTAGTTTTTCACTTAAGTTTTCAAACACATTAATCACTCCTCGTACTAATCATTATATCATTTATTTTTGTTTATTAGTAGTATTTCTTTTGTTTACACAATTTTACAAATGTAAATAAAATGTCATATAAATTTGAATTAAAACATTTATTATAGTATAATGTTTTTACAGGGAGGTTATTTATGGAAAAAGATATTAAAGAGTATGTGATTGGTTCTTTTAGCAAAGGGAATACTACTATGAGTGACCCAAATCATGAGTATATGTTTTTTGAAGTTATTCCGAATGCTGATATGGTTAGGAAGTTTAAAGAGGAGTTTATTAAGGCTTTAAGTGAACCATTAATGTATAAGTTAATTTGTAATAAGATAGATTGGATAAGAAGTAGTAAGTATATAACTGGAGATAATTTTTTTGAGATGGGACTTATTCCACTACAGAAAAGTGATAAGGGTGCTTTGAGTATGTTTATGAATAATACTTCTGCTGTTATTAATATTAATAGGTATAAAGCTTTAACTGTTAATGGAAATACTACTTATTTATTTGTACCTTGTAGGCCTGATAAATTAGGTAGAACTTATCAGATATCGCCTGTCATAAAGATTAATGAAGATATTTATAATATTGCTAAGATAAGTGCTGGTCAGTTCGATATGGTTACTTTAGAGGATTTAAGTAGGTATAATAGTTTCTTTAGTGTAGCTGATGTACCATTTATGGTTAAGAGTGAGGCTTCAATTGAGAGAAGATATAGAGATGGACTTATTACTTTAGATGAGTATAGAGATCAACTTACAAAGTATCAAAGAGAAGAAAGATTAGTTAAAACATTAAGAAGATAAAAAGAACTCGATTGAGTTCTTTTTTTATAAGTAGTTTTCATTTATTTCGGTATCCACTATTTTGTTTATATCTTCATTTGATAGATTGTCATCTATTATGTCATAGTCTTCGTAGTCATTGTCCATAATTTGCACTCGTACTTTCGTGTCACCTATTATTTCAATTCCAAGGCATTTTTCTATTTCATAGTTTATTTTATTGTTTACTGAGCTTACATCTACTACTGTAGGATTTTTTAGGCTTGTGATTATTATTTCACTATCGTTTGTTAAAGTACTTTCATCTTTTAAGTGTACACTTACTGTTTCTGTGTAATTAATTTTTCTAGCATCTACACTTGTTTTTGTGTTGTTATCGTAGCTATACCAGATGTTAACATCAAAGCTTCCTGTTATTTTAACTTTACCTTTGTCATTCTCACCTTTCATTGTGTGATTTATAACCCAGCAACCTAGTACTGTATCAATTTTATCTGTTGTAAAAAGTTCGTATTTATTTCTAAAAGTTTTCTTTCCTTTACCAATTACTGCTTTAGTAACTATTTCTTTAAACATAAACTTCACCCATTACTAATATATGATAAAAACCTATATTGTTTACACTTTAAGGGAATTTGCTATTATTTTTGTGAGAGTTGTGTTAAAATTAAGATGGTGAGATTATGGATATAGATGAAATAATAGAAAGAGTTTTTAGTGAGAAATTTTATAGTTTAAATAAAGATAAGTTTGAAGAGATTGCTAATTTTTTAAGAGGTTTAAATGATGAATTTGTGCTTTCTGAGGGAAATATTGAACTTGGTATGATTACTAAGAAACTTAAGGATGATAGTTTTGATATTGATCTTAGTGTTACATATAATGATAATAATTTAAGTACTTTATATAATTTTGAGAGTCTTAATGAGATTATTATTAATAATTTACCTACTTCGGTTAAAAAAATTACTGCACCTATATCCTTTTTTAGAAAAAATTTAGAACGTTTGAAAGAGTTTGAAAGTTTGGAAGAGATTACTATTGATTCTTATGTTTTCTTTAAGCCAGAAGAGTTAGCTTTTTTAAAGGAAAATACTAATGTTAAAAGGATTAATTTTAATTCACATATTTTTAATGAAGAGGATTATAGTGGTTGTCTTTTTATTAATAATAGTAATGTTAGTAAGATTTTGTATGGTGATATGGTTCTTGAAAATGAGGCTTTAAAGTCTAATTTAGATGGAACTTTGAGAATTGTTGCTTCTAAAATGTTTGATGTTAGTGATTTAGATAAGGCTTTGTCTTATGCTCTTAATGATACTAAAAGAATTAATATGATTTCTAGTACTGGGAAGTATGTTATTGATATAAATGATAAAGATGTTATGATAAATGTTACTGATCCTAATATTGATATTTGTGCTTATTTGTTTAATTATTTTAAGAGTAAGGGTTATAATGTTACTGATGTGTCTTTTAGTTTAGAGGATGGATATAAGAATCCTGTAGTTAAGGATTATACTAGTCTTGATTATTCTTTACTTGATTTACTTAGTAAACAGACTAATCTTACAGTTAAGTATGATATTATTAGTTCTTGTTCTTATGATGATTTTAAAGGACTTGCTATGAGTATGAAATGGTATAGAAGTTTAATTAATGATTATGATTTGTCTCCTCTTGAGAAGCTTACTTTTGCTTATGATATTATGAAGACTTTTGAGTATAAAGAAACTAGTAATGAGGATACTTTTGAGTCTAGAACTCCTTATAAGATAATTAAGACTGGAAATATAGTGTGCGTTGGTTATACTAATATGCTTGAAGAGATTATTAAGGATACTGATGGAATTAGTTTTACTGATTTTAGTGTTAGTTGTTTTAAGGATGATGATGTGACATTTTTAGATTATCATAGTAGAGGTATGGTAAGAGTTGATGATGATAAGTATGGTGTTCACGGAATTTATATTATTGATCCTACTTGGGATAGTTATAAGAAGAATGGTAAGGAAAAATTAGGTAGTGATTATACTGCACTTGATTTGTATTCACATTATTTGATTTGTCCGTCTGATTATAAAATTGCTTTTCCACATGATAGTTTACCTATGTTTTTTAAGAAGGATTTTAATACTTTAAATAGTGATATAGATAATTTAGATGAGCATAGCGAACTTAAGGAAAAGACCTTTGTTGATAAAGATTTGTTTACTTTGAATTTTGATGAGATTTTTGATAAGAGTATGAGTAATGAAGATAAGCTTGATTATTTAAGAAGTTCTAGAATTAGTAAGAGTAAGCTTATGGATATTATTAGAAGTGTTAGACTTGCTGAGGGATTTAAGAAAAGTGATTTAGATGAAGAGATGGAAAGAGTTAGCAATATGTATGATAAACTTTCTAAATTAGATATTGATCATCTTACTGGTAAAGTAAAATAAAAGAGACTATTAAATTTGTCTCTTTTTAGTTTACTTTAGTACCATTTAGGCTAAAGCTTTTTGCTTCATCTATTTTTACATTTACTATTTGTCCGATTATGTTTTCATTACTAATTATGTTTACAAGTTTCATATTTTCAGTGTATCCCATATATTTAGATGAGTCTTTTTCACTTATTCCTGTTACTAAGCATTTTTCTATTTTACCAACCATTTTTTGGTTTGCTTCATTACTATATTTATTTACTATTTCATTAAGTCTATGAAGACGTTCATTTTTTTCTTCTATTGTTGTATTGTCTTTTAGTTTAGCAGCTGGTGTACCTTCTCTTGGACTGAATGCAAAAGTAAAGGCTCCGTCAAATTTACATTCATTTACTATTTTTAGTGTTTCTTCAAAGTCTTCTTCTGTTTCTCCTGGGAATCCAACAATTATGTCAGTTGTTATGCTAACGCCTTTAACTTCTTTTCTTATTTTGTTATATAATTTTAAGTATTCATCTATAGTGTATTTTCTACCCATAAGTTTTAGTATTCTGTCACTACCACTTTGAATTGGTAAGTGTACGTATGGCATTACATTGTCATATTTTTTTATTACTTCAATCATTTCGTCTGTGAAATCCCAAGGGTGACTTGTTACGAATCTTATTCTAGGTATTTCAGTTTTACTTACGTCTTCTAATAGATTCGCTAATGTGTAATTTTCGTATAAGTCTTTACCGTAAGCATTTACGTTTTGACCTAGGAGAGTTACTTCTAAGTATCCTTCATTTTTAAGTTTTTCTACTTCTTCAATTATGTTTTCTTTTTTTCTACTTCTTTGAGTTCCTCTTGTGTATGGTACAATGCAGTATGTACAGAATTTATCACAGCCAAGTTGTATGTCTACCCATGCTGAGTATTTACTTTCTCTTTTTTCTGGTATTCCTTCACATATGCTTCCAAGTTCACTATATACTTCTATGTTTTGTTTACCACTGTTTATTCTTTCATTGATTACATTTATCATATTGTTTAAGTTATGTGTTCCAAAGACAAAGTCAACATATTTGTATTTAGACATTATTTCATTTACTACACTTTCTTCTTGTGCCATACAACCACATATTCCTAATAAGATGTCGTGAGTTTCTTTAAGTTTTTTTACTAAGCCTAGAAAACCAAATACTTTGTCGTGAGCATTCTCTCTAATAGCACATGTGTTTAGAATTATTACACTTGCTTCTTCAATGTTTTCTGTTTCTATCATACCTTCTTTAGAAAGTACTCCTTTAACTCTTTCTCCATCGTGCTCATTCATTTGACATCCATATGTTCTTACAAAGTATTTTTTACCAATTAGACTACTATCTAGTTTTACTTCTTTATATTCATAATTTTTTATTTCAGCATCTTTATCTCTTTTTTTTGCTTCTAACATATTAGGTAAATTCATATAATCACTTCTTTCTCAGTAATAAGTATAGCACGGGTTATTTAAAAAGTATATTATAAATTACATTTTACAGCTTTCTTTTAAGCTTTTTTCTAATTTATTTATTAAAGCATCAATTGAATCTTTTGGTATGCGAGTTCGTTCATTTTCTTTTAAGAGTTTACACGAAGTTATCGCTTCTTCATATGTTATGACTTTATTTTCTTTCATTAACTCAATTATTTTTAATAATCTTATAACTTCAACACCATTTTTCTCAGAATATTTTTTTAGTCTGTCATCTCCAGTAGCTAATATGCAGTTATTATTTTTTGCTAGGACAAAGTTAAGAATGTCGTATGTGGAAAGTTTTCTTTCTATAGCTGTTATTTGGGTCATTTCTATTAATTCTTTTGATGTTGAAGATAAGACTTTGAATTTACTTATTAATTTTATATTACCTGTTTTTGAATTTATTTCATCATTTTTTATCATATCGCTTATGTATACATTATCTAGATTCACAAATTTTTCAAGCAAGTTTGCATTATTTAAGTCTGTTATTATATTTGTGTCAGTTATTATTATTTTCGTTAGTATATTCATCTAATGTTACTCCTAGTAGTTCTGCTGCTTTACTTAGTGATATTATTTTATCCGCCTCTAGTTTGTATACTAATTTTTTGAATTGATATGTTTTTTCAGGTTCAATCGGATTTGGGTCATTCTTTCCTATTTTTTGACTTAAATATATACTTATCTTTTTATATAGGTGCTCTTTTATGATACCTAAGTCTTTTAGTCTATATATTATTGCTGCGTAGCTTACTTTGAATTCATTTTTAAAAGCAGTTAATTCAAAAAAGTTTATGTTTCCTCTAGATGCACCAAATTCATTTTTTACTGCTTCTTCTGGCATTAGTAAGGCACTTGCAAATCTATTACATAATTTTTCTTCATCTATTTCTTTGTTTGTAATATTTAAAACTAAGTGACCTAGTTCGTGTGCAATTGTGAATCTTTGTCTAGCGCCATCTTTAATTCCATCTAGTAATACTATTACCTGTGTATTATTTACCATTTCACTAAGACCATCAAAATCATCAAAATGGTTCATTGGATTTTTTATTTGAATAATTATTATTCCTAAATTTTCAAGTATGCTTGTTAAATCAGATATTGGCTGTTTATTTGAAATTCCTATGTAATTCCTAAAATCTTTAGCTGCTTTTTCAGCATCTAAAATATTATTGCAAGTGTATTTTTTTAGTTTAATTTCATTTCTTATGTTATTCATTTCTATAATTTCAAGATATTTGCCTACTTCTTCTTCAATTAAGTTTTTTAAAAGTTCAAGGTTTTGGCCAGTTAACCTTTTTCTTTTTCTAAATGATGTAAATTTCATTTTTGGAGGAGTGTATACTTTTAATAAATCTGCCGATTTTACATTATATGCATTTGCAAATTCTATTAGTTTAGTTGAGTCTGGTAATATTTCTCCTTTTTCATATTTAGAAATAGCAGTTGCTGTCATATTTAATAAGTCCCCTGCACTTTTAAGTGATAAATTTTTTAATAATCTAATTCGCTTTAAATTGTTTCCTATTTCATTCATTTTAATCAACCTTCTTTGGTTTATATTTTAGCATACATTAGTAGAAATGTAAACTAAGCTGTATGTAAAAAGACAAATAGATTTAGATATTTGCCTTTGATAGTTATCCTCTTTTAATGTCTAATATGTCATCTATATTAATTTTTTCATTTGTTATTGTTAAAAGTGAATCTTTCCCTTTAGCTATTAGAGCTACGTTTTTATCACCTTCTTTAGTTGTTATTATGGCATTTACTTTATAGACAAAACTACTGCTATTAAATAAGTCATTTATTTTTTTGTTAATTAGTATTTTTCTAAAGTTGTCATCCATTACTATGTCATTACTTTTTATGTTATTTTTTTCACTTTCTTTTGAGTAGTATGTTTCTTCATTATTGTTTATTATACCTACTCTTCTGTTTGCAAATACACTTGGTAATCCTTTTTTCATTTTATGCCTCCTATTTAAGTTTATGTATTTGGTTCTTTTTTATTAATTCCATTATTTGGATATTGAATTGCAAACAAAAATATGTTATATTTAAAACGAACAAAAGGTGGTGTTATATATGGAAGAAAGACATATTTTGTGTATTGATTTAAAGAGCTTTTTTGCTTCAGTTGAATGTGTTGAGAGAAATTTGGATCCGTTTACTACTCCACTTGTCGTTGCTGACCCTGCTAGAGGTGGAGGGGCGATTACTTTGGCTGTTACACCATATATGAAAACTTTTGGTGTTCCGTCTAGAGGTAGAGTTTTTGAGATACCTAAAGGTGTTAAGTATATAACTGCTAAACCTAGAATGAGTTTATATGTTAAAAAAAGTAAAGAAGTTATTAATGTGTTTTTAGATTTTGTGGCTAAGGAAGATATGCACGTTTATTCTATTGATGAGTCTTTTTTAGATGTTACTGATTATTTAAAGTTATATAAGTTAGATGATGTTAGTCTTGCTAAAAAGATAATGAGTACTATTAAGGAAAGAACTGGGCTTACTAGTACGTGTGGAATTGGACCAAATTTACTACTTGCTAAGGTTGCTTTGGATACTGAATCTAAACATTCTCCTGATTTTATTGCAAAGTGGACTTATGCTGATGTTCAAACTAAGTTATGGAATATTTCTCCACTAGATGAGATGTGGGGTATTGGGTCAAAAACTATGAAAAAGTTAAATGATCTTGGTATAAAGAAAGTTGGAGATATTAATAAGTATCCTAAGGATTTTTATAAGAAAAGATTTGGAGTTCTTGGAGAGGAACTTTATATGCACGCGAATGGAATTGATACTAGTAATATTAGAGAGAATAATTTTGAGAGTAAAAATAAGAGTTATGGACTTAGTCAGATACTTTATAAAGATTATGATGCTGAGGAAGCACTTCTTATTGTTAAGGAAATGTGCTTTGTTGTTAGTAAAAGACTTAGGAAGAATAAGAAAAGTACTTCTAGTGTAGGATTTGGTATAGGTTATTCTAGAAGTGTTGGAGGTGGATTTTATCATACGAGAAAGTTAAGTTCAGCTACTGATAATGAAAATAAAATATATGAAGCTTGTAAGTATATTTATGATGCATTTATTGAGGATTTACCAATTAGGAAAATAAGTATATCTTTAGGTAAACTTGAAAATACTAATTATGAACAGTTAAATTTATTTGAAACAGTAAGTGAAGAAGTAAAGGATAATACTATTAGTGATGTTTTAGATGATATAACTAAAAGGTATGGAGATAATTCTATATTGAAGGCCTCTAGTTTACTTAATTATAGTACTATTAAAAATAGAAATACTAAGATGGGAGGTCATAATAAGGAGTGATTTAAAATGGATCGTGGTATGATTAAGTGGAAACCTTTTAATACTTTGCTCAATAGCAATGATATGCATATGATTGAGATGGAAAGAAAGAAAATAGATAAACCTGTTATAATGGAGGATAGAATTTTAGAGATTAATGATGTTTTAACTACGGCTATTACTAAGAATATGCAGATTAAAGTTAAGTATTTTAGTAAAGGCTTCCTTTTAAGTAAAAGTGGCATTATTGATAAAGTTAATACATTAGAAAAATATATTCTTGTTAATAATGCAAGAATATATTTTAGAGATATTATTAATATTACTTATGAATAATCATATTTTCATAGTAATCTATTAGTTCTGAGTTTTCTTTAAATAGTGTGTCTATATCACATTTTCTTATTATTTTATGACCTAACATTTTGAATGAATCTGATGTTCCAGTTATCATTAGGCTAGTGTCAATTAGAAGTGGTTCTTTATCAAAATATGCTTCTACATACCAGTGACCACCATCATATGAGCCTTCTGTGTTTATAAAATATTTGTTATTAGTATACACTGCTTCACTATAGATACCTAGTTTATCAAGAAGTAAAACTAGTTCGAATGCACATAGTTTACATTTTCCACCAGTTATTCCTTGATGAAATAAGTCTTTAAAAGCAAGTGGTTCTTTACCTATTACAATGGCAGTTCTATCTCTTAGAATTATGCTTTTTATTTTATCATTAAATTCGTTTATTTCTCCAGTATTAATAAGGTTTGTAAAGATAGTTTTAAATTCTTCATTTTTTTCAAGTAATTCGTTTCTAAATTTGCATTTCATATTGTTATTCTCCTAAAATAAGTATACCAAAAGAAAAACATATTTCAAGTTTTAATTTAAAATATGTTAATGTAATAATTAAATAGCTTTTTTTATTTCTTCTTCCATATTTACTATGTAGAAGTAACCATCTTTTGTTATGATTGTTCCTTTAGTTATATCAAATGGTGGATTTTTTATATCTATGGTTCCATTTTTAACTATGCACTTTTCAGTATTAGCGCATAGAACTCTATAAGCATTTTTAGTTTCCTTTTGTGGCAAATCTGTGCTTTGTAATATTAGTTCAGGTTTGAATTTGTTTTCACTTGCAACGATTAGCATATCTCTGTATATGGAAATGATATAAACTGCTTTTTCATTTTTTAGATTTTCTGGTAAAATTAATTTCATCTATATCATTCCTTTCATAACTATTTAAATTATACCATATTAAGTACATTTTGTCAAAAATGATTTTTTTTTTAATTTAAATGATTAAAAGTGTTGACACGTATCCACTTTTTATGTTATTATTTTATTGCTTGATTTAATCAAGTGCCTACCGTGGGGAATTGGCTCAGTTGGCTAGAGCACCTGCCTTGCACGCAGGGGGTCGCGGGTTCGAGTCCCGCATTCTCCACCAATTTGTAAATTAAAGTCCTAAATAAGGGCTTTTTTATTTATATATTAATGTTTAGGTACATTTTAGGTACCAATAAAAAAGAGTGCATAGATATACTCTTATGTAAATTTATTTGAATACTTCTGTGAATATATTAAATGCTAATTTTAATGCATCGTGTCTTACTATATTATCTATTACTGTAAAGTAATTATCTTCAATAAGTTTAACATTATTTAAGTTTTCTTTATCTAAAATAACTTGATCTTTTTGTTCTGTTGTTTGATATCTTTTTAATATATTTTCATCTATTTTTTTGTCATTAGCTAGTACGTATTCTATCTTTCTTTTTCCTAAATATGAATTTAGTAAGTTAATATGGTCACTTACTTTGAATCCTTCTGTTTCTCCTGGTTGTGTTACCATATTACATACATACATTATTTTAGCACTTGAATTATCTATAGCATTTATTATTTCTTTAGTTATTAAGTTAGGTATTATGCTTGTGTATACACTTCCCATACTTAGTATAATGGCATCACTATTTTTAATTGCTTCTATGCTTTCTGGAGTTACTACTGGTTCTTCTTTATAGAATACTTCTTTTATTTTTTTAGGACTTTCTGTTATGTGGTGTTCTCCTTCGACAATGCTTCCATCATCCATTTTTGCCATTAGTACAACATTATCTTCTGTAAGTGGTACCACTTTACCTTTAAGATTAAATACTTTTGATAATGCTTCTATTCCATCACTTAGGTTTCCTGTTATTTCTTTTGCTGCTGTTAAGATTAAGTTACCAACTGTGTGGCCATCTAAGTCACTGCAAGTTTTAAATCTGTAGTTAAATAGTTTTTCTACTAGAGGTTCTGTTTCTGATAATGATATTAAAACTCTTCTTATGTCTCCAACTGCTGGAGTATTAAATTCTTCTCTTAGTTTTCCTGTACTACTTCCATCATCTGATACACTTACTATTGCTGTTATATCAAGTGGAAACTTTTTTAATCCTTGAAGCAAAACACTCATTCCTGTTCCACCACCAAGAACTACTACTTTTTTGTTCATTTTTATCCCCCGTTTACTATATAAAATTCATAATATTCATCAAATGTGATATTCTCTTCATATATAACTTTTGCTGCTTCTCTTCCAACGTATCTGAATCTCCAAGGATCATATGAGAATCCTGTTATTTCTTCTTTACCATTTGGATATCTTAAGATGAAACCATATTTGTGTGCATTGTTAATTAACCATTCGTGATCTGGATTAGTACTTGGGTCATCTACTATAGTGTTATAAGGTTTAATGTCTACACTTAGTCCAGTTTGATAGTCTGAGTGACCAGCACGACTAGCTATTTTATCTGCATAGCTTTGACCACTACTCTTTTCAATACTATCGTATGCGTCAAATTGATCTTTATAACTTCTGTAGCCCTGACTCACTACTAATTTGTAGCCTGCTGTTTTACCTGCTTCTAATAAATCAATTAGATCATCATATATAACTTTGCTCACTTTTTTACCCTGGTATGAATAAGTTAAACTTACATTAACTAAGTCTTCTGGTACATAATTTTCATCTAGTTTATAGAATTTATTAACTAGCATTAAAGCACCTTTACTTATGTCTGCGTCGTTAATCGTGCTATACCAGCCATAGCTTGCTTTTGTGTTTACTTTTGCAACTACTAAACTAGTTTCATCACTATTATCTTTTGCATAAGTTAGATATTTATCTAAGTTATTAAATATAAAATATTTTTCTTTGATAAATTTTACTATGTTAGTGTCATATTTTATGTTAAGTATACTATTTATTTGTTCAGTGTTTAGTGTGTTTTTAATGACATCTATTTCATTTGTTGAGTAACCTATTTGACTTAGTTTATATTCGTTTGTTTTCTTTAAGTTTTTCTCATTAATTAGTGATTTTATACCACATATTAATAATATAATTACTGCTAATACTACGCCTACTAAAATTCCGACTTTTTTAATGTTTAACTTACGAACTTTTACCATTCTTATTTATTCACTCTCTCTTCCTAGTATTATTATACCCATATTTTGGTAATTACACAAGAAAAGAAAGTATATTTTTTAGCCTTGCCTTATCAGCCACCGTTTTCTATGATTTCGTATGGACTTTCGGCAGATTCGTTTTCACTTTTCCATTGTACGCAAGATTTTAACGAAGTAACTTGGTGGGCACTATACAAACCAGAGATACTGACACTACCCAAAGTGTTCTTGGAGTTAGAATGTAGCACTAAATAGACATAAGGAGTCGAACCATACCATTTGTAAGTCAATAAAAGCCACCAATCCGAAGTTCCTGTTATACTATTATATGTACTATTTGTATGATACCACATTGGTGCAGATTGTTTGTAAACTCCACCGGCATATGCTATTTCATCTGCTGTCATTAAGGGCACGAAAAAATGATAGAATTCCTCCCATCACTTTAAAGCGTATGAATAACAACTAGGGTTTATTTTACTTAGAAATAAACTCCCATCCAAGTGCAATATTTTGCATTTGCGTATTGTTTTTCATAACTATTACTTGTCCTTACTTTTTTGAAGATTTGCGAACTCTGATGTACATATTCGTATATCTTCTATAGTTAATATATCATAATTTATAAATGTTAATCAATAGTTAATATTGAAGTCCCCATACTACTAGATGTTTTGCTTCTTTACCACACATAGCACATTTTCCGGTAATTGGCTTTTCGTTTTCTAGAATACATCTTGATTTTATTCCTCTTAAATCTTTTAATTCTTCTTCACATTCTTTACTTCCACACCAATCAGCTTTTACAAATCCAGGGTTTGTGTTTATTATGTCTATTATTTCTTCTTTTGTATGAGCTTCATATGTTTGGCTTTCCATTCTTTCTTTTGCTTTTTTATACATACTGTTTTGAATATTTTCTAGTAATTCATTTATTTCTTTTATTAAGTCTGATTCTACACTTATTGTTTGTTTTTCTCTACTGTCTCTTCTTACAAATGTTATTTCATTTTTTTCTAAGTCTCTTTCCCCTATTTCTATACGAAGAGGAATACCATTTACTTCTGCTTCAGCAAATTTAAATCCTGGTGTTTTGTCTGAGTCATCTATTTTATAACTTATATTGTTTTCTTTTAATAAGTTAGCTATTCTTGATGTTTCATTTTTTACTTTTTCACTATTTCCAATTGGCACGATTATTACTTTTGTTGGCGCTACTTTAGGTGGTAATATAAGTCCGTTATCATCAGCATGTACCATTATCACAGCACCTATCATTCTATTAGAACTTCCCCAAGAAGTTTGATATGCATATTCGTATTCATTATTTTTGTTTAGAAATTTTATGTCATAAGCTTTGCTAAATTTTTGTCCAAAGTAGTGACTAGTACCACTTTGAAGACATATACCATTATACATTAGTGATTCAATAGTTAATGTGTATTCTGCTCCTGCAAATTTTTCTTTTTCAGTTTTTCTACCACTTACTACTGGAACAGCTAAGTATTCTTCAAAGAATTTTTTGTATATGTTAAGCATATCTCTAGTTTCTTTTTCAGCTTCTTCACTAGTTGCGTGCACAGTATGTCCTTCTTGCCAGAAGAATTCTCTACTTCTTAAGAATGGTCTTGTTTCTTTTTCCCATCTAACTACACTACACCATTGGTTATATTTTAATGGTAAATCTTTATATGAACGTACAACTTCACTATAATAATCGCTAAATAGTGTTTCACTTGTAGGTCTTACTGCTAATTTTTCTTCTAGAGTCTTGTTTCCACCCATAGTTATCCAAGCTACTTCTGGTGCAAAGCCCTCAACTAGTTCTCCTTCTTTTTTTAATAAATTTTCTGGTATAAACATTGGCATCATAACATTTTGGTGTCCTGTTTCTTTAAAAAGTTTATCCATATTATCTTTAATACTTTCCCAAAGAGCACATCCATTTGGTTCAAATATTACGCATCCTTTTACACTAGAATATCTAGCTAATTTTGCACTTTCTACTACATCAGTATACCACTGTGCAAAGTCTTCATCTCTTCTTGTAATGTTTTTATTTTTCATATTACCCTCCAAAATAAAAAGGATAGTACAAGGAGCGTATAAATAAACGCGGTACCACCCTTTTTTAACTCATATTTTTAACGGAATTACCCGGACTAATCACTTCAGAAAGTAGGAGAATTTACTTATATTATTAGTTTACACCAACCACTAACTCTCTTTAAATACATTATAAATTCATTCTTTCTTCATAAGATTTATATTTTGATTTTAACATTTTTTTCTTAAAGTTGCAACATAATTGTTACCTATTGTATTTACTGCTGGTATTTCTTCTATTTTATAGTCTCCATAGAAAAATCCTTCTAAATATTCACTTTCTTTATTCCATACATAGTTTGCTTGCACTATTCCATTTGGATTTAAGTATTTCATATATATATCCATATATTTACTAAATTCGTCTGCTGTTATACCTAAATAACAGAATATATTTGAGAATAACATTATATCGTATGTACTATCTAAACAATTATATAAGTTTTCAAATAACTCAACTTTTACTTTAGGAAAGTTGTTTTCATTTAATTTTTCTTTAAGTAATAAATAATTATCTTTACTTAAATATGGGATTATTCTACCTGTTTTATAGTTTACTTTTTTACTTAGACCTAAAGATGGATTGGTTATGGAATTTATTCCAACCTTAAAGTATTTATCAAATACATCTCTTACTTCGTGAGGAAGTGCGAGTCTTAGTTTATTATATAATGATATATTTCTCATATTTGATGTGAAGAAAAACTTAATAAATTCTTCATACGAAAATACTTTTATAGCTGCATATTTAAATATTAGAAAGTATGCTGCTAGTGGGTTTTTATCAAATACAGTCACTTCTTTAGCGCCATAGAGTATGCTTGTGAAGTATTGGTCTCCACTACCTATTACAGATAATACTTTCTTACCGTTAAAATCAAATAATTCTTGGTAAGCAGTTAAGTTCTCATTAGTAAATTTATATATTCTATCTACTCTATTCATAGTTACCTACCTAATACTTTAGAGTAATTTTCTCTAAAGCTTTCATATTTATTTAAACTTGTTTTATTGAGCACTTCTATTTCTGAATAACCACTTTGATAACTAGTATATCTTGATACATTTCCATTTTGTGTATTTAGTGTAAAAACTTCTCCTAGTTCTTCTACTTTAGTTTTTAATTTGTGTCTAGTTATACTCATTATCAAAAATATTTTACCTTTTTCTACTGATATTTCTCCTGAAAAACTTCTATTTTCAGTTAGTTCTCCATCTGAAACATAGTATAAACCACTTATTAGCATTTTACTTGGTTTTATACTTTTTACATTTAAACTTAATAAGTAGCTCGTTAATGGTTTATCTGATATTAAAAGCTCACTGTCTGTAAATTCTTTGCTGTTTAAAATAACATTTAATATATTGTCTAAGTTTAATCTTACTTCATATGTAGCCTCTTTAACATAATTAAAGTTCTTTTCAAATAAAATATCCTTTTTCATAATAGTTAACCCCCATAACTATTTAAATTATACCATATTTGGTACATTTTGTCAATCTTTTGTGTTTATAGTTTAACCCCAGGTACTATACTCATTTGAAAACCTTTAAGGTATATTCTTAAATTTTCTTCAGTGTAAGGTATTCTCCCCTTTTGAAGTAACTGTTTGATTACTTCCTTTTCTTTGTCTGTTTGGTAATAACTTTCAAAATTAGGTAGTTTTACTCCATCATCATTATATACTTCATCACAAAAGAATTGTAGGTATGTTAAATCCACTATATATTTTTCATCATTTTTAGAAAATATACTTGCATAGTGAGTTATATTATATCCTTTTAAGTTTATTTCTTCTTGGTAAAAGTCTAGCATTATAAGTCTTAAATATAGTTCTCTATTTATCTCAAAACAGTTTCTATAGTTTTCAATGCTCACTCCATCTAGACCATATTTTTTGTTTATTTCTTCTATTACTTTATCTAATTCTTGCATAGCTTCACCTAAATATATTTTATCATATTTATTTAGTAAGAGTAGAAATTTTTACCATTTTGTTTTATAATTAGAAACACGAGGAAGTTATGAAAAAGAAGATTTTGATTAGTTATACTACATATAGTAATTCTAGTAAAAGTGTTGCTGATATAATTAGTGAGAGTTTTGATAAAAGATTTTATGATGTTAAATTATTAGATATTACTAATTATTCTAAGAAAATCACTAAGCTAGCTAATAGTTTATTTAAAGGATCAAGTTTAGATTTTTTAAATGGGCTTTTGTTTGGACTAATTAATAATAAATATGCTAGTTTAGGTAATGAAAAATATGCTATTAAAGGTTTTGATACTGAAAGTTTAAGAAATATTTTTAAGAGTTTTAATCCTGATATAGTTCTATGTACTCATTTCTATTCTAGTTATATTGCTTCTTATTATAATAAAATTAATATTACAAGTTCTAAAGTAGTTACTGTTATAACTGATTTTACTAATCATTCTTTCTGGCTTGCTAATTATAAAGAAGTTGATTCTTATGTTGTTCATAATGATATTATAAAAAATGAACTTGTTAGAAAAGGTGTTAAAGCTAATAAAATCTATGCTTTAGGTATTCCAGTTAATTATGAGAAAATTACTTCTAAGGAAACTGTTCTTAAGAATTATAGTTTAAGTGGTAAGAAACCAATATATTTATTTTTAGCTGGAGAGAATAATTTTGAACATTTTAAACATCTTGCTAGAAAGAAATATAATATAGATATTATTATGGTTTGTGGTAAGAATAGTAAATTAAAAGATGAGTGTGAAGAGTTTGTTTATAGAAATAATAATAAGAATGTTCTTGTTTTAGGTTATGCTAAAGATTTGTATAGTTTAATTGGTATTAGTGATATAGTAATTACTAAACCAGGTAGTACTATTATTAATGAGTGTATTTCTATGGATAAGGCTTGTATACTTTTATCTCCTCAGAATAGTTTAGAAAAGTTTAATAGAAGATATATGACTAAGAACCATATTGCACTTAAAGCTAGTACTCCAGGTAGTTTGTCTAGAAAAGTTAAGCTTTGTTTGTCGTATGGATTTATTGTTAAAGCAATAAGAAATAGATTAAATAAATTTTATAATAATGATTCTGCTAACAAGATTTGTTCTTTAGTTAAAGATATGTTAAAAAGTTCACGTGATTAGTGAACTTTTAGTCTGCATAATTTTTAAAATAATTTTTTATAAGTACTACTGGAGTACCTTTGTCCCCACTTCCACTTGTTAAGTCAGATAGTGAACCTAAAAGATCTGTGTATCTTCTTGGCGTAGTTCCTTGACTTGTGATTGAGCCTTTTAAGCTTTCACTTTTTTCTTTAATTTCTTTTTTTATTGCTTCATTTAACTCTTCGCCTTTTAGGTTTGAGTATTTGTTATCTGATAAATATTTTAGTTTTATTTCATTAGGTGAGCCTACTAAACCAGAAGTATATCCTGGGCTTACTACTGGGTCAGCTAGTTCCCAAATTTTTCCTACGGGATCTTTGAAAGCACCATCACCATAGACCATAACTTCTATATGTTTATTAGTTTTTTCAGCAAATAATTTTTGTACATTTTGAACTAATTCTTCTGAATTGTTTGGAAATAGTTTTACCTTTTCTTCAGTAGCGCGGTTACTTCCTAATAATCCATACTTAGAATTGAATCCACTTCCATTTACACTTTCTGTTAATAAATCATCAAGTCCAATAACTGTTTTAGCACCTTTACTTTTTATAACTGCTTTAGTTTCTTCTCTTGTGTGAATATCTGCACATAATATTGTATCAGTAAATGATAGTATTGCTTCTGGATTATTAGAGAATATAAATTCAACTTCACAATTTTCTTTAAGTACTAAATCTCTATAGAAGTCCACCATATTAACACCAGTAAATATATGTTTAAAGTCTCCAAATTTTTCTGTGTATTCATTTTCTGTCATTACATAGTTATTTAATGGCACCTGTAGTTCTCTCAGTCTATTTTTATCTAATATGTCATTACCTACTTCATCAGATGGATAACTTAATTCTATTGTTATTTTATCCATTGCTCTTGCAAATGCACTTAATAAAACTGCAAATCTATTTCTACTTAATATTGGATATACTATTCCTAAATGTTTTGAATTCACTTTTCTTTTTAAATCTTCTGCTATTTCATCAACAGTTGTGTAGTTACCACTACTGATTCCTACAACTGCTTCTGTTATTGCCACTACATCTTTATCTTCTAATTCTAAATTTAATTCTTTACACGCATTAAGTACACTGTTTACAGTTATTTCTGCTAGATTATCTCCTTCTTTTATTACTGGCGTTTTAACGCCAATACTTATTGTTCCTACGTTTTTCATTGTTTAGTCCTCCATTTATATTTTACCAAATTGTAAAGAAGATTAATATAGTTTATTAAAGTCTGTGTAAATTCTGTGTTAATAATTTTAAATAAAAAAACCTGCTAAATGCAGGATAATTTCTATATTTGGTGACCCGTACGGGATTTGAACCCGTGAATGCAAGCTTGAGAGGCTTGTGTGTTAACCATTTCACCAACGGGCCAGGTACGCATATAATTTTATCATATATGCGTTTTTTTTACAATTAAAATTTACTAATTCTTTCTTTTATTTTTTCTTTTCCTAAAAGTTTTAAGATTTCGTATAAATCTGGTGTGTTTGTTCTATTTGTAACTGCTACTCTTATTACTTCACAAGCGTGCGCTACTGAACCTTTATAATTTTCAGGATTCTTTTTATATTCTTTTGTTTCACTAGCAAATCCAAACTTAGGACACATCTCTTTTATTTTATTAAACCAGGTTTGTTTATCATCTTCTTCATCATATACTTCATTTATATAGTACTCTAAAAGTTCTTTTGAATAGAAGTCTTTTCTTTCATAAGTTTTTTCTTCATTAAAGAATAATATATCATACATATATCCTACTTCTCTTTTAACAGCACTATAGCTTTCTATATCTTTTCTTGGCCTTTCTACTTCTCTTTCTATGTTAAGTATGTTAATTGTATATTCTTTTTCTTTAGTTATTAATTCATAGAAATCTTTATCATATACACTAGCCCATTCTACTAATTTTTCATATAAGTCTTTTGCTTTAAGTCTACTGAAATAATTTTTAGAAATGTTTGACAATTTTTCTAAATCAAATAGTGAACCACTTTTACTCATTTTATCAAATGTAAATTCAAAATCTTTATATGATTTATCTGGATTTTGTAAGTACCATTCTTCAAAGTTAGAGTTTAATAGTGTCGCAAAGTATAGTTTTATTGCTTCAGCTGGTATACCTTTTTCATTATAGAAGGCTACTGCTGCTTCTGGGTCTTTTCTTTTACTAAGTTTTCTTATATTCTCTCCATCTTTTTTATTTATAGGTAGCATATGAGCGAATTTTGGTTTTTCAAATCCACAGGCATCCCATAGTTCGATATGATAAGGAACTGAGCTTATATAAGAGTCATCTCTATTTACTATTGTTGTTCTCATAAAATGGTCATCACATACGTGCGCAAAGGCATAAGGTGGAACTCCATCAGATTTTAATATTACTTGGTCCAAATCGTTTTCTGGCAATTCAATTTTACCTTTTATTAAATCCTCAAATACAAACCTTTTATTAAAGTCTCCCATACTTTTTAAACGAAGAGTCCAAGGGTCATTATTTTCTAAATGTTTTTTCACTTCTTCTAAAGTTAAGTTTCTACATTTAGCATATTTACCATAATATCCTATTCTTTCTTTCTTTTCTTCTTGTTCTTCTCTCATTTCTTCGAGATCTTCTTCAGTACAAAAACAAGGATAAGCACGTCCAATTTCAACTAAGTGTTTTGCAACAGTATGGTATATGTTAATTCTGTCTCTTTGTTTATAAGGACCATATTCACCACCATTTATTGGGTCTTCATCTACTTTAAGGTCAAATTCTTTAAAATCTTCAAGTATATACTCTACTCCATTTTCTATTGTACGTTTGTCATCAGTATCTTCTATTCTAAGATAGAATATTCCATTACTTTGATGTGCAAAAGTTTCTGGAACAAATGAAGCAAATAAATTTCCCATATGCATTCTTCCAGTAGGACTTGGTGCAAAACGAGTTACTTCTGCTTTATCTGAAAGATTTCTTTTTGGATATTTTTTTTCTAATTCTTCTATTGTTCCATTAACATCAGGATATAGTAAGTCAGCAAGTTCTTTATAATTCATAATATTTCCTCCACTACACTTAATTATATTCTAAATGATTAAGTTATTCAAGTATTATTTCTTCTTCATCTCCCTTAGATTCAGTGTACAAAAATACAATTCCAGCGATTACAAAGAGAATAGACGCTAATATGTCTAAGTTGTTTAAAAATGATTCAACTTTAGATTTCTTTCTTATTCTAGTGTATAAAAAATATATGTAAATTATTAGGGAGATAGTTAACACTGCCATTCTTATGTTATGTGCTTTTTTATTTCCGTTAGCATCTTGTCTTAAATGGTATTTCTTTTCATATGTATTAGCAATTATTCCTGCGATTGAAAGGCATATAAAAATTATAAAGATGATATCTCCTTTTTTTATATTACTTAAAATTTCAGTACTATTACTCCCATATTTACTCATAGTAAAGTTTATTCTTGAAATTATGCTTTTATTAGTTTATAATGTTATTAGTTGCTCCTGTGGCGGAATTGGTAGACGCGCACGACTCAAAATCGTGTATAGAAATATGTCAGGGTTCGAGTCCCTGGAGGAGCACCAAAATTAATAAAAACCTAATAATAAATATAATCTACTCTCTCGTAAAAGAAAGTAGATTTTTTGTTAATTACATTGATTTTGAAATACTATTATTTTCTAAAGAAAAACCGAGACTTTCCAGATATTTTGTATATTTGTTTACATCTTCTATTTCCAAACAGTCAAGGTCAATTATAACTATCTCACCTGCTTTTTTAACTTTCAAATTATTATTGTTATCAATAGAAGTAGCTATACTATTTCCTACATCAAAGTTAATATCTTCATAATGCACTTTATTATCTTTAGTTAAAAAACCAAGATTTCCAAGATGTAAGTCAGTAGATTTTAAACCAATACTATGCAAATATTCGGAAATTTCTTCTCTTTTTTTATCAAGTTTTTCTTTAACTGTTTTGTCATTTATTTCATCACACATAATAACTTTTTGTGTAACTTCAATATGTATAGGATACCCATCAAATTCAAAATCATGATTTATAATTGGTTGTAATAAATATTCACAATATGGTATAGTGACTTTTCTTCTAGGTTTACCAATTTTTATAATTTTATCTCCTATACCATAAACTATTGAAGTTGTACCCTTGCCAATATAATTTAACTCTGAACTAAGTCCATTCTTTTTACAATAATTAGTTAAATCTTTAATTAATAGTTTAAAGAACTCATTAAATTCTTGCTTCTGTTTTAAAGAAAAAAACAAATCTTCATATTCAAAAGTAGATGTTTTATCTTTATACCTTTGAATAAATTTATCTCTATCTTCTAACTTAAAATCTAAATTTCCTAACATACTTTGTTTTATGTTTTCAACATATCCATCTTTTATATAAAAACCATTAAATATATTTTCATTTACATATTTATTAAAATAGATTGATTCTTTTGATTTATCTATAGTGATACTCTTAATCATTGTATCTTTTCCAAAAAATGGAATACTTAACATTTCTTCTTCATTTTGAACTAAAATATAAGAAAATCCAACAATATCAATTAATTTATATTTTTTAGTTGTTTCATAACCATAACTAGAAAAATAAGTTAATGTAATTAGACAATCAGTTTTCATTTTTAACCTAGTATAAACTTCTATTAAATCACTCATTAGTCTCGCCATCCTAATAAAATACTACCATATCTAGCACAAAATATCAATATCATTTAAGTTCAAAAAAATCAAGTAATTAAAGTTCAAAAAAACGACTATTTTTAATTACTAGTCATTTTTTTTATAATTAGATTTATATAACTCCACTTCACTATTATCCACTGGACTATTTTTTATATCTAGTTTAGGTAAATCTTCTTTTGTTCCTAATCCAAAATAGTCTAAAAATTCACTAGTTGTTTTATAAAGATTAGGTTTACCAATACTATTATCTTTACCACATTCTTTAATAAATCCCCTTGCTAGTAATTTTCTTACTATTTGAACACTAGATACACCTCTTATTTCATCTATTTTAACCCTAGTTATTGGTTCATTATAAGCTATTATGGCTAATACTTCTAGACTGGCATTGCTAAGTGTAAATGTACTTTTATCTGTCACTAGTTTTTCGTAATATTCTTTATGTTCACTTTTTGTTGTTAGTTTAAATGTGTTTCCTAAAAAAGATATTCTTAGTCCTCTTTCTGGAGATTCATAGTCTTTTCTTAATGCAGTTAATAATTCTTTAACTTCATTTTCATCACATTTTAGTATATCACTTAAGTCTTTTATAGTTATTCCTTCATCTCCAACTACAAAAAGTATTCCTTCTACTACACTTTTTAAATTCATTTTAATCAACTCTTTCAAGAAGTATTGTACCAAAGTTTTTATCTTGTTTTAATGTTATTTCATTATCTTTTGCCATTTCTAATATACCTAGAAATGTTACTACAATATAAGGTTTTGTTAATACATCAAATAAACTTAGGAACTCTACTGTTTTTTGTTTTTTAAGTATATTTCTTATTTTAGCAACTCTTTCAGTTACTGACAACTCTTTTTTTGTTATTTTAGTATTTATTGGCTTTGAGTATTCTTTTCTTTCTAGTAGTTTTTGAAGAGCTATTAATAAATCTGTAGCCGTTACTTCTCCAGGATTTTCTAACTTTTCAGTAGTATATATTTCTCTTTTTTCTGGTACTTTAGTATAGTAGTTGCTTCTTTTGTCCTCTAGCTGTCTAAAAGCACTCGTACTTTCTTTGTATTTTTGATATTCAAGTAATCTTCTTTTTAATTCCTCTTCTGGATCTACTTCATACTCATCTTCTTCATCTGTTTTTGGAGATTTTGGAAGTAAGTATCTACTTTTCATTTCAATAAGTTCACTTGCTGTTACTAAGTATTCACTGGCAATATCTAAATTTAGATTTTCCATTCTTTTTAAAAAGTCTAAATATTGCTCGGTTATGTCTACTATTTTAATTTCACTTATTTCTATTTTAGATTGTTTTACTAAATGTAATAGTAAGTCAAGTGGCCCTTCAAAATCTCCTATTAAAAAATTATTCATTAATTACAACTCCAACTATTTTCTTCTTCAAGTGACTTAATACTCTTTTTAGTAGTACCTATTCCATATTTTGGTGTGTATCCACTACTATTTAAAGTAAGTAAGTTCACTTTATATTTTATCGAAGTTTCATCATATGTCAAGTTTTCTATGTTGTTTTGTGATAATACTTCTGCTTCTTTCTTTATGGAATCTTTGTATGATTCACTTATAATGGAAGCATCTTCTGTAGTTAAATAGTTATAAACTTCATAATTTGATAAACCACTTGAGCTAAAGTTGTAAGTTACTTTATAGTTTATGTTACCATCTTCCTCTGCTTCTACTTTTGTGCATACAAGTATATCATTTATACTATTAAATTCACTATCTTCAATTATTGATATTTTAGCATATTTACTATCTTTATATATTTCTTTAGATAAGTTAAGTGTTAATACCACTTGAATCTTTCTTTCTAATGGTTTGTTAGAAGTGAATTTTTGTCTATAAATCACTGTTTTTCCACTGTTTAAAAGTTCAATATATATGTTCTTTGAGTTAACTTCTTTTATTTCATCTTCTGGTAAGTATATTAAACTTAAAGTGTTATTTGCACGTTTGGTAAAGTTATAGAATTTAACTTGTTTTGCTGTTATGTTACCTTCTTCTTTATTTATTTCTAGTAATCCATCTTCTGTAGTTTGATAATATTTTATATCACTATTATTTGATGGAATGATAGATGTGCTTCCTTTTTTAAATAAGTTTGTTATTGTTGGTAATGATAACGCAAATATTATTAGAAATGCACCTATTGCTAACATTATTCTGTTTTCTTTACGTCTTTCTAACGGGTTATCAATTGTTTCGTTAGAACCTAAATCAATTATTTCAAAGTCATCTTTAGCACTTAAATCTAACTCTTCAACTATCTCTTCTACATTTTCATTTTTTGGCAGTTCTTTTACCGTTTTTTGATTTTTTGTTAATTCTTTTATTTGTTTTATTGCATTTATTATAAGAACAGTTGATGCTAAAGACGCTATTAAATCTACTGTAGGTAAAAGCGAACCTATAAGAAGGCATAGTCCTGTTGTTTCATCTTTGGTTACTTTTCCTAATAGGTACGTATTAAAGTAAGGTACCCAAGCACGCCATAGTTTTTGCTCGCCTTTAAGTTTTCCTAGTTTTGTAAGTATTATACCGTAAGTTATGTAAGATATTATTTTTACAACTAAGAGCACAATTATTAATATTATTAATTCTTTAGCAATTTGTTCCATTTTTATCCTCTACTTTCTTTTTTATTATATCAAAAAACTAGAGGTTTCTCTAGTATTAATGTTTAGGTTTTGCAAATACTGCTACAACGAATGCAATTATTATTGTTACTGCAAGACCACCGGAACAATTTGAGAATATTCCGTTCAAAAGTCCCGTCATTCCATTGGTTTGATAGCCTATGTATGCACCTTTAAATAAAATGTGTCCAAAGTTGGTTATTGGTACAGAGCTTCCTGCTCCACCCCAGCTTGCTAGTTTATCATATATTCCTATCATTGATAAGAATGCACCTGTTATTACTAGTAACGTATTTACGTGCGCTGGAGTAAAATTTGTATATTCAATTATTAACTGGCCAATTAAACATATCGCTCCACATAGTAGAAAAGCATTTAAGTATATCATTTTTTCATCACTTCCAGACTTACTGCGTGACTGATACTCGGTACACTTTCACCTAAGTTAGAACTTACTTTTGAATGAAGTGAACCCGTTGCCACGATTAATATTTTTTTAATAGCTTTATTTTTTAATATTTTATTATTTAGAATAAGTGGAAGACACACAGGTCCACTACCACCTGCTATAGATGAGCCAGAATCTTCAAATATTAAAGTGCCTGCATCTAAAACATTTTTTAAAGTAATGTTATCTTCTTTTTCAAGTAGCTCTTTTAATATATTTACCCCATATACTCCTAAGTCTCCAGTAAGCACGAAGTCATAATAATCTGGTTTTCTTTTTGTATCTTTTAAATGTTTTACTATTGTTTGATGAGCACTAGTGGCCATTACAGCACCCATATTATTTGTGTCACTATATCCTATATCAACAACATTTCCTATCGTAGCACTTTCTATTTTAATTTTTGTTTTATCACTTGTCACTAATGAACTTATACTTGCACTTACTGTGAAAGTGTTTACGTTTTTTCTAATCGCACCATATTCTATTGGAAATCTAAATTGTTTTTCACTTGCTAGGTTATTTGCTGATACTGTGACCACTACATTTTTAAGTTTTTGTTCTATTAAAGAAGAAGCAATTATTAATCCTTCAGCATATGAAGCACAAGCACTATAAATTCCTAGAAAGGGATAATTATAATTTCTTGCTGCAAAGTTACTTGCTAATAATTGATTTTGCAAGTCTGCTCCAATTAATAAGTCTATTTTTTTATCTTTTTCTTTTTTTATAAGTCCACTTATACTTCTTTTTTGATACTCTACTTCTCCCTCTTCAAATGATTTTTTACCCATATAATAATCATTAACACTCTCATCTCCAGTTATAGTTAGTTTGTGTTCATTTTTTCCTATAAAAGTATAAGCGTCTCCTAAATATACATTTGAAAATTTTATTGTCACATTGCCACCCCTTTTAATAGTGCAAAGAAGAATGCACTTACAAGTCCATATAAAATGATTGATCCTGTCATTTTGAACATATTACTTCCTATTCCTTTTATAGGGCCTTCACTTTCGTGATCCATAGCAGCACTGGTCATCGCGTGTGCGAAACCTGTTGTTGGTATTATTAGTCCACATTTACAAAACGATACTACTTTATCAAAGAAACCAAAACCTGTTAATATAGATGATATTATAACTAAAAAAATCATTAAATACATACACGCCTCAGAGTTTTCCATACCTAGACATTTATCTAATATTGTTATAAATACTTGTCCAATAACTCCCATAAGTCCACCTACTAAAAAAGAAACCAATGCATTTTTAAATATATTTTCTTTTTTGGAGTTCTCTTTCACTATTTTTTTATATTCTTTTAAATTCAAAATAACTCACCCATATTTATTATGAGTAAGTTATTATTTTTTTATGCAGCTATTCTTTGTTTAATTTTCTTTAGTACTTTATTTTCACATCTTGATACCCATACTTGACTAGTTCCCATTATATTAGCAGTTTCAGTTTGAGTATAGTCATCCATATATCTAAGCATTATTACTCGTTTTTCTTCTTCTCCTAATAAAGAAATTTCTTTTTTTAAGTCAAGTAAATCATCTATATTTTTTCTTTCATCAATTCCTAGAATATTTTCTAATGTGAAATTATCATCATTTAAGTTACTTTCTAAACTAACAGCAAACTCACTTTTCTCAATCACTTCACTTAAGTAAGATTCATCTATATTCATAAACGAACTTATTTCATAAAATGTTGGCATTCTATTTAGTTTTTGCACTAAAAAGTCTTTAGTTTTCTCATAACTCTTATATAGTTTTAATATATCTGAACTTACTTTCATTGTTCTGTCATTTCTTATATATTCTATTATTTCTCCAAGTACATATTTATAGGCATATGTCGTAAATTTAACTCCTACACTTTTATATTTTTTATATGCCTTTATAAAACCAATTGCCCCCACTTGAAAAAGGTCTTCAATACTATAGTATTTACTATATTTACTGGCAATTTTATAAATGAAATTTTTATTCTCATTTATTAATTCTTCTATTGTTTCTGTCATATTTTCATCACCCCTAGCGCTGTTAGTTCATTGCTTGTTTCATAAAATTTACTAACATATTCTTTATCCTTTAATTTTTCTTTTACTTCATTACTACTTATACTACATATTATTGTTCTACCATTTAAGTTTCTTGTTATTTCATTCACGTTTATTAATCTATTAATTCCATTTATATCAATAGCATTAAGTCTATCTAAATTAATAACAATTCTCTTAATCCCGTGCTTTAAGATTATTGGAACAACTTCTTCATCAAAATTATTTACTGTGTATTTATTAAGTTCTCCATCTAATCTTACAAATAATATTCCCTTTCTAAATTCTAATTCTATTTTCAACATATTTTCTTGCCTCATAATAAATATAGAGCATTTTTTTATAAAAATATACATATTCGACATAACTAGACTATTTTTTCATACGACATATTTTGACTTTTAGTAAATATAGAATAAATGAAAGAATTAATGATAACAAACCAAATATTATAATAAATATATTTGTCTTACTTACATTTCTCTTTGGCACGCTACTTTCCACATTCATACCTATTAGACCTGGCACTTTTTTTTCACTTACACTTTCCTTATTTTCACTATTTTTAACTTCAATAATTTTATCACTTATTTTTTCTTTACTACTCTTTAAAGAAAGTGCATTTATTTTATTCATAAGCGCATTTAAATCATCTTTAGAATTCAAACT
>OHTF01000113.1_pt1 | contig 38560 bp, 34 predicted proteins | sample 1578811 | NCBI WGS metagenome assembly OHTF01 (sample SAMEA3879571, study PRJEB24766) | human gut metagenome | biome: human-associated habitat; feature: feces | place: USA | collected 1985/1987
CGTTATCCGGATTTTAAGGGCAAGGGCAACCCGCTCTTTAAAGTGCCCGTTATTATCGGGCTTGCCATTGGCGCGTACATTTTTTACCTGCGCCCGGAAGGCTGGCCGTTTGTAATTATGTTTACCTATACGCTTATCGGCATCATCAATGCGGTTTATGTTAAAGCACTGCATAAGCAGTGATTAGTGTGAAGCGAGGAGCCTTTTATGACAACGTATTTTGATATAATAATGATTCCTCTCCAGCTGTTAATCGTATTTTTTACCATTTATTATTTTACGCTTTCGTTCTTCGGGCTGGTTTACCGCAAAAAAGACAAAAAGGTTTATGAAGAAAAGCATACTTTTGCCATGGTTGTCTGCGCGCATAACGAAGAACGCGTTATAGGAGCTTTGGTAGAAAACCTGCATTTGCTGAATTACTCTGACAAACTGTATGATATTTTTGTTGTTGCCGACAACTGCACCGACAAAACTGCCGAAGTGGCACGCAAAGCCGGTGCACAGGTGCATGAGCGTTTTAACGACACCGAAAAGGGCAAAGGCTATGCCATGGACTGGATGTTTAACCGTCTGTTCAAAATGGAACGCCAGTATGACGCCGTGTGCGTTTTTGACGCCGACAACCTTGTACACCCCGACTTTTTAAAGGAAATGAACAGCCGCCTCTGCAACGGCGAGCGCCTTATTCAGGGTTACCTTGATTCCAAAAATCCTAACGATACCTGGATTTCCGGTACTTTCTCGATTGCTTTCTGGGTTATTAACCATGTATACCATCTGGCAAAATACAATATTGGCCTGTCCAGCTGCCTCGGCGGCACGGGCATGTGCATTTCCACCGATATTCTGCGCCGCTATGGCTGGGGCGCAACCTGCCTGACGGAAGATATGGAATTTACCATGAAGGCGATTATGGAGGGCATACCTACAACCTGGGCGCATGATGCTATTGTTTACGACGAAAAGCCGCTGACCTTCATGCAGTCTTGGAATCAGCGCAAACGCTGGGCACAGGGCCAGTTTGACGTAGGCAGCCGTTATATCGGCAAGCTGTTTAAAAAAGGCATTAAAGAGCGCAACCCGATTATGCTGGACGGCATCCTGCATTTGTTCCAGCCGTACTTTTTGCTGCTTTCTACTTTTTATGTAATTTGCAGCTATATTTATATGTACTATCCGTTCTATACAAACGTGCTTTATTCCATTCTGCCGGTTGAGGTATGGACGCTGATTGGTATCGGGCAGTATGTGTTCCCTGTAATTGTACTTTGGAAAATACGCGCTTCGTTTAAATCGTGGCTGTATCTTTTGCTGTACCCGCTGTTTATTTACAGCTGGATTCCCATTTCATTTATCGGCTTCCTGCACAGGCATGACCATGAATGGAGCCATACGCTGCATACCCGCAACATCAAATTTGATGAAGTGCTGGTGCCTAAAAATGCAGAATTCGGGCCTAAACAGGTGGTATTCCCAAAAAAGTAGTAAACGCCCCGCCTGAGGGCGTTAAAAAAGAATACGGTACGCAAAACAAAAGCGACGGCTGATGCCGCCGCTTTTATGCTTTATAGGGTAGTTTGGCAGTTAAATTAATGCTTACGCTTGTGTTTAACCGGTACCCGCAGCACGGGTAAAAGTGATTGGTATAAGCAAAATTTACATAAAATATATTTCTTTACAGTTTTATATTTATCTGTTAAAATAAGCAGGCAAATGTGCTGCCATAACGGTAGGCGGTTAGCCCTTCCCTGAAGGGACTGTGACCCTTTGTTTATATAGAAATCAATTTGTTTTTGCAGATTGAAGTTTCCGGCGAAGGGAGGAGTAAACGTGGATATTCTCTCGTTTATAGCCATTGTAGGTTATACAATAGCAGTTTTTACCCTTGGATACTCCTTGGGAAAAGATTTCTCCAATAAACAGAAATAACCGCCCGCAGCCTGACAAACTTGGGCGATTATTTCTTTAATAATCTACTAATTTGCGGCTGACCGTCTATCGGCAGCCGTTTGTTTTTCTATAATTATTATAGCAAATATGGCATTAAAGTCAAATGCTGTGTATTAAATATGGTTCAAAAATCCGAGACGGTCGAGCATTTTAAAGGTAACGCTGAGCAGGATTGCAACCAGTGTTGCCAGAACCATGCCCTGTACGCTGATGGTACCGAAGGTAAGTTTGGCGCCGGACAGGCCGATAATCATAATAACGGCGGTCATAACAAGGTTGGATGATTTGCTGTAATCAACCTTGCTTTCTACCAGTACGCGCAGGCCGCTGGCTGCAATAACTCCGAACAGCAGAATGCACACACCACCCATAACCGGTACGGGAATGCTGTGAATCAGCTCGGAGAGCTTGCCGATGAAGGAAAGCAGAATGGCAAATACTGCAGCACCGCCGATAACCCATACGCTGTAAACCTTGGTAATGGCCATAACGCCGATGTTTTCGCCGTAGGTGGTGTTAGGAGTTGCACCGAAGAAGCCGGATAAAATGTTGGAGCAGCCGTCTGCAAAGAGAGAACGGGAAAGGCCCGGGTCTTTAATGAGGTTGCGGTCAACAATGTTGCCGGTAACAACCAGATGCCCGATATGCTCTGCCAGTACAACCAGTGCCGCAGGGGCGATAATCAAAATGGCGTCCAGATTAAATACGGGGCTGTAAAAATGCGGAAGCTGGAACCACGGTGCGTTAATAACGGGGGTTAAATCAACAAGGCCCATGAACAGTGCCAGAATGTAGCCGCAGATAACGCCGAACAGTACCGGTATAATGGCAAGAAATCCGCGGAAAGCGACGGAACCGATAATGGTAACGCAAAGGGTAAACATAGAAACAATAATGTGGTCGGGATTAATGTTTTCGCCCGTCAGCCCGGCCATGGAAGCAGCGGTCGGCGCAAGTTCAAGGCCGATAACCGCAATAATGGCGCCCATGCACGCGGGAGGGAAGATAACGTCAATCCAGCCGGTGCCGGTAGCTTTAATAAGTGCGGAAAACAAAATGAAAATAATACCGAACACAATAAAGCCGGACTGCGCATCGTGGTAGCTGCTTGTTGCCATAATTGCCAGAACAGGGGAAATAAAAGCAAAGCTGGAACCAAGATAGGAAGGGATGCGCCCTTTGGTGATGAACAGATACAGCAGCGTGCCGATACCGTTCATAAACAGGCAGGTTGTAGGGCTTACGTTAAACAAAAACGGAACGAGCACCGTTGAGCCGAACATGGCAAACAAATGCTGTATGCTGAGCGGAATGTTCAGCGCAAGGGGCGGACGTTCTTCAACTTGGATAATTTTTCTTTCCATGCACATAACCTCTTTTCTATTTTATAGCCTGTAATATTTTAATGTATTTTGCGGCAAATGGCAAGTTTGTAAAGCCCGTTTATGCACTGTGCGGCAGAAAAATTTCAGCTTTGCGAAAAAATTTAAAAATATATGCCGCGGGCATAGAATATAAACTTGCAGTTTGATATAATAACTAATGTAGCAGTATTTAAGAAATGGGTGATGTTTTTGCTGACTAATATTAACAGCCTCATCAAAACCATCGGCATCCTTGATGTTATAGATATTTTGGTGGTGGCGTATTTTCTTTTCAGAATATACTTAATGCTGAAAAACACAAGAGCCGCGGTGCTTGTAAAGGGCCTTTTAACTTTGGGCGCCATTATGTTTATAAGCCGCTGGCTTAATCTGCATGTTATCAGCTGGGTGCTGGAAAAAAGCATGACGGTGCTTATCGTTGCGCTGCCGATAGTTTTTCAGCCGGAGCTGCGCCGCGCGCTGGAGCAGATTGGCCGCGGCAGGCTTTTCCGCAAACACGGCGAGCTTGATGAATACGAAGTGGACGAAATGGTTAACTCCATCACTTCGGCCGCCATTGTAATGGGCCGCCGCAAAATAGGCGCGCTGATTGTTATTGAACGCGAAATAGGGCTTGAAGAACGCATTGAAACCGGCGTTGCCATTGACGGCCTTATCAGCGACAGCCTGCTTTTAAATATTTTTGAAAAAGATACCCCGCTGCATGACGGCGCGGTAATTATACGCGGCAACCGCATTGCCGCCGCAAGCTGCCTTTTGCCGCTGACGGAAATGCGCAACCTCAGCCAGGAGCTCGGCACGCGCCACAGGGCAGCGCTTGGCATATCCGAACAGTCCGACGCGGTAATTCTTGTTGTAAGCGAAGAAACCGGCACCATCTCGCTGGCGCGCAACGGCACTTTGCAGCGTTATTTAACGGCCGACGACGTAAAAGAGTTTTTAAAGGCTTCCATTACGCGGCCCAAAGCAGATTTTAAACAGATGCTCCGTGAAAAAATCCGTGATTTAAGAGGTGACAAAAAGTGAAGCAGTTTTTTGAACGTGAGAATTTAATTCCGCGTATCGTCACCCTGATAGTGGCCTGCGGATTGTGGCTGTATGTTATGAGCGAGCAGAACCCGGTAATTGAGCGCGATTTTGTGGTTAAGCTGCAGCAGCGCAATGTTGCCGAAAACATGGTTGTACTTAATGCGCCCGATAACATTAAAGTTAAGGTAAGCGGCCAGCGCAGCCTTCTGGGCGGCGTAACGGAAAAAGAAGTTATTGCCTATATCGACTGCGACGGGCGCGACGTGGGACAGCAGTATCTGCCGGTGCATGCCCAGTTCCCGGAAGGGCAGGTTGTAGAAGTTTACCCAAATAATATTTACGTTTATCTTGATAAAATAAGCGAACGCACCATGCCGGTTGAAACCGTTGTAATAGGCCTGCCTGCCAATGATTACGCACTCAGCAAGCAGGATGTTTCGCCGCAGACGGTGCAGGTACGCGGCGCAGGGCACCGCCTTGACGCTATGGTAAGGGTTGTTGCGCCTGTTGACGTAAGCGACAAACAGCGCGATTTTGAAATTGACAGCCATTTGGTAGCAATAAGCGATACCGGCGCTGAGATGCACGATTTGGCCATTGAGCCTGCCGATGCAAAAATTAAGGCTACGCTGGTGCGCCAGATGATAACTGCGCAGATACCTGTTATTGTAAGTACGAGCGGCGAATTTGCCGACGGCAAAAAGCTTGAAAAGGCTGAATGTGTGCCCGAAAAAGTTAATATTCTGGCGGAACCTTCGCTGGTACACAGCATTGTTGCGCTGCACACCAAAAATGTGGATTTAAGCCAGCTGCGCTCTGACAGTACGATTGATGTGGAACTGGAACTGCCGGAAAGGGTAATGTGCGAAACCAAAACAGTTACGGTAAGGTTTATAACCGAAGATTAACAGGAGAGGTAAATGCTTCTAAGAATAAATAATGTAAGAATTCCGCTTGTGAGCGAGGCTTCGCTGCGTGAGGCCTCTGCCCGCAGGCTTGGCGTAAAAAAACAGGATATTGGCAGCATAAGGGTACTGCGGCGGGCTGTTGACGCCCGCCGTAAAAGCAATATCGTTATAAATTACCACGTGCTGGCGGATATTGACGCACCGGCGCGCCTTGTAAACCGCCTTCTGCGCGATAAGGATGTAACGCGCTTTAAGGAAGAACCGGCACCGCCGCCGGTGTTTGGCACGGAAAAAATGCAGGAGCGCCCTGTCGTTATCGGTGCGGGCCCGGCGGGGCTTGTGGCTGCGCTTGAACTTGCGCGTTACGGTTACAGGCCGCTTTTACTGGAACGCGGCAAAAAAATAGCCGAACGTGTGGATGACGTTCAGCGTTTTTGGAAAAAGGGCGAGTTTGACCCCGACAGCAATGTGCAGTTTGGCGAAGGCGGCGCTGGTACGTTCAGCGACGGCAAGCTGACCACGCGCGTTAATGACCCAGTGATGAACGATATTTTAAAGCTGTTTGTAGAAGCCGGTGCGCCGGAAGAAATACTGTGGGAGCAAAAGCCCCACGTTGGCACGGACAGGCTGCGCGCCATGGTTGCCGGTTTAAACAAAATGATAGCAGGCCTGGGCGGCGAAATACGCTTTAATACGCGCGCTGCCGGTTTTATTATTGAAGATAACGCTGTAAAAGGCGTAATAACGCAGACTGGTGAAAAAATTTACGCACCGGCGGTTATTTTGGCGTGCGGGCACAGCGCCCGTGACACTTATGCCATGCTGGCAGAAAGTAAAATTGCTGCCGAAGCCAAGGCTTTTGCCATCGGTGTGCGCATTGAACACCCGCAGGAACTGATTGACCGCGCACAGTACGGAGAATTTGCAGGGCATCCGAAGCTCGGCGCGGCAGATTATGCCGTTGTATGGCATAACCCTGAAAGCACGCGCACGGCGTATTCTTTTTGCATGTGCCCGGGCGGGCAGGTGGTTGGCGCGGCCAGCGAAACAGGCGGCGTTGTTGTTAACGGCATGAGTATGTACAAGCGCGACAGCGGCATTGCCAACAGCGCGCTGGTGGTTAACGTAAGCCCGGAAGATTTTGGACATAACCCGCTGGACGGCGTGGAGTTTCAGCGCAGGTGGGAACGCCTGGCGTTTAAATGCGGCGGTGAAAGGTTTTACGCACCGGCGCAGAATTTTAAAACGTTTTTAAACTGTTCGGCGCCTTCGGCAGAGAGCCTTGTTAAAGCAAGCTGCCTGCCGGGCATAACGGCGTGCGATTTGAATATGGTGCTGCCGGATTACGTTACGGCTACGCTGCGCGGCGGCATTAAAGCCTTTGGTCAGCGCCTTGCCGGGTTCGACGACGGCGGCGCGCTTTTAACGGGCGTTGAAACAAGGACAAGCGCCCCGCTGCGTATTATCCGCGGCAGCGATAAGCAGTCCGTATCGCACAGGGGGCTGTACCCCTGCGGCGAAGGTGCGGGCTACGCCGGCGGCATTATGAGCGCCGCACTTGACGGCTACCATGTGGCGCGTGCCGTTATGGAGCGTTTTGCGCCATTATAATTATTGCTTATTCAGGCAAAGCCTGCTATAATACATGCGGTGAAAAGAATTAAACTTTACATATAAATGGAGGTTTTAAAATGGCTCGTTTATTCGGTACTGACGGTGTACGCGGCATTGCCAACGTGGAACTTACACCGGAACTTGCTTTTAAACTGGGGCGCGCTGCTGCTTCTTACTTTGGCAGGGAAACACGCAACCCTAAAATTATTATCGGGCGCGATACACGCCTTTCCGGCACCATGCTGGAAGCTGCGCTTGCGGCAGGTATCTGCTCTGCGGGCGGCAACGCGCACCTTTTGGGTGTAATTCCTACGCCGGCTGTTTCGTATTTAACTTCCAAACTGCATGCCAATGCCGGTGCGGTAATTTCCGCTTCGCACAATCCGTTTGAAGACAACGGCATTAAGTTCTTCTCGCAAACAGGGCACAAGCTGCCCGACGCCGTGGAAGATGAAATTGAAGCCATGGTTGCCGCAGAACACGACAGCAGCAAGAACCCGAGCGGTTCTTCAGTTGGGCGCGTTATTAACGAAGAAGCCATGGATAAGCTTTATATCGACCATATCATCAGCACCGCGCCGACCAAATTAAACGGCTTAAAGGTTGTTATGGACTGCTCCAACGGTGCCAACAGCCTGATTGCGCCGGTAATTCTGCGTACCTTGGGCGCGCATGTTATTACCATTTTTAACCAGCCTAACGGCATTAACATTAATAATGGCTGCGGCAGTACGCATCTTGAGGCTTTGCAGGCCAAAGTGCTGGAAGAAGGCGCAGACGTGGGCATTGCCAACGACGGCGACGCAGACCGCTGCCTTGCCGTTGATGAAACCGGCAGGCCGCTTGACGGCGACCAGATTATGCTTATCTGCGCGCTGGAACTGATGAAAAAGAAAGAGCTGCACGATAATGTGCTTGTAACAACCGTTATGAGTAACGTTGGCCTGCACAAAGCAATGGCAGAACATGGCGGGCGCTGCGTAAAAACCAATGTAGGCGACCGTTATGTGCTTGAAGAAATGCTGAAAGAAGGCTATAACCTCGGCGGCGAACAGTCCGGGCATATTATTTTCAGCAAATTTGCCAAAACCGGCGATGGCATTTTAACAGCCGTACAGCTGCTTTCGGCAATGGTTAAAAACAACAAGCGCCTGTCCGAACTCGGTGCTCTTATGACCAAATACCCGCAGATTCTTCTTAACGTGCGTGTTAAAAACAAATACGGCTGGGAAGAAAACGAGGCCATTAAAGCCGTTATCAAAAAATATCAGGACGAACTGGGCGACAACGGGCAGGTACTCGTGCGTGCGTCCGGTACCGAGCCGTTAATACGCATTATGGCGGAAGGCCCCGTGCAGGAGCGCCTGGAGAAAATTGCCGACAGCATTGGCGAAGTTGTTACGCGCGAACTGGGCTGAATTTAGATTGACCGTATTGTAAAAATATAGTAAAATAAAGTAGCTGCAAAGGTGCCGCATGGGACAGCCAGGCCTGTGCGGCACAAAATGTATGTGCAGCAACCAAGCGCAAGTGCCGCTTTTGGCGGCAGACGAGGCGGAGGTTTATCGATTAGTCAGCGGGTGCCTCCCGGCCGGCTGCGGGCCGTAAGCAGACTGACAAAGCCCCATGGCAACGTGGGGGACAAAGCAGCTGCGGCAGAACTGGCAAATAACCTTTAGGAGGATTTTAATATGTGTGGTATTGTTGGTTACGTAGGCAATGCACAGGCTGCGCCGTTTTTGCTGGACGGAATGAGCAAGCTGGAATACCGCGGTTATGATTCCGCCGGTATTGCGGTTTACGAAAAAGGCAAAATCAGGGTTGAAAAATGCGTGGGCCGCCTTGACGCCCTGCGCCATAAGCTGGAAGGCAGAATGCCCGAAGGCAGCATGGGTATTGGCCATACACGCTGGGCAACTCACGGCAGGCCGTCCGACCGCAACTCCCATCCGCATACGGATGAAAGCGGCGATTTTGTTGTTGTACACAACGGCATTATTGAAAACTACCTGATGCTGAAAGAAAAACTCATTGCCAAAGGGCAGAAATTTTCTTCCGACACCGATACGGAAATTGTAGCGCATTTATTTGCCGATTTTTACGAAGGCGATATGGAAGAAGCCGTTAAAAAAGTTTTAAAAACCATTGAAGGCTCTTATTCTTTGGTATTTATGTGCGCGGCAGAGCCTGATAAACTCATCTGCACGAAGAAGGACAATCCGCTGATTATCGGCCTTGGCGAAGGTGAAAACTTTATTGCCTCCGATATTCCGGCGATTATTGCCAAAACCCGCCGCACCTATATTATGAGCGACGGCGAAATTGCCACCGTTACCAAGGACGGCGTTTGGGTGCAGGATATTAACGGCACGCCGATTACCAAAAAAGTTTTTGAAGTTAACTGGAATGCCGAAGCTGCTGAAAAAGGCGGTTTTGAGCATTTTATGCTGAAAGAAATTTACGAACAGCCGAAAGCAATTAAAGATACCATGCGCGGGCGTTTAGCCGAAAACGGTACGGAAATTAACTTTACCGAGCTTGGCTGGACTCCGGAAGACTTTACCGGCATCAGCAAAATCTTTATTGTTGCCTGCGGCACGGCTTATCATGCAGGCATTGTCGGCAAATACTATCTGGAAAATCTGGCGCGCATCCCTGTTGAAGTGGATATCGCCAGTGAATTCCGTTACCGCAATCCGCTGGTTGACGCCAACTGCCTGACCATTGTTATCAGCCAGAGCGGTGAAACCATTGATACCCTGGCAGCTTTAAAAGAAGCCAAACGCCTTGGCAGCCGTACTTTGGCAGTTACTAACGTCGTCGGTTCTTCCATTGCGCGCGAGGCAGACCAGGTTGTTTATACCTACGCAGGACCGGAAATTGCCGTTGCTTCCACCAAAGCATACACTACCCAGCTTTTGGTAATGTTAATGCTTGCCGTTTACGTTGGCCGCCTGCGCGGAACATTGGACTGCAATAAAGCGGACGCGCTTGCAAAAGGCCTGCATAAGGTTCCGGAACAGCTGCACGACATGCTGGAAAATGTTGACCAGATTAAAGTTTTTGCACGCCACTACGGCAGCAGCCTGGACGCATTCTTCCTTGGCCGCAGCCTGGATTATGCCGTTGCCCTTGAAGGTGCGCTGAAACTGAAGGAAATCAGCTATATTCATGCCGAAGCATACGCTGCCGGTGAACTTAAACACGGCACTTTGGCACTTATTGTTGAAGGTGTGCCGGTAATTGTGCTGGCAACACAGGAAGATGTTTACGACAAGACCGTAAGCAATTTGCAGGAGGTTAAGGCGCGTGAAGCCATGGTTATTGCCATTGCCCTCGAAGGTGATGACAGCATTGCCAAATATGCAGACCATGTTATTTACATTCCGCGTGCGGATAAAGAGCTGGCGCCGATACTGGCCGTGCTGCCTTTGCAGCTTTTGGCTTACTATGCCGCCCTTACAAGAGGGTGCGATGTAGATAAACCGCGTAACCTTGCAAAATCGGTAACAGTAGAATAACGCTTTTAACCATAACCCTGCCTGCAAAAAGGGCAGGGTTATTTTGTAGTTGGGAAAATGTGTCAAAAATTTCACAAAAGGGGTTGCCAAAACCACAAAGTTAGCGTATACTAACTAAAGAGTTACGTAAGCGTAAACTGTTAAAAGAAATAACAGAGGAAACAAGGCAACTCGCGTTATAAAAAGCAGTTTGCGGCAGGCGTTCTCTAAAAAGTTTTTAGGAGGAACCCGCAATGAAAAAATCTTTAGTTTTAGCAGTGTAAGCGCACAAACCATCTTCAGCGAACTGTACTTTATGTTCTGATAAATTTTGCTTTCTGCCTGCCTTGTAAGACAGGAAAATATATAACGCAGGAAGGATGATTGAAAATGCAGTTTAAATGGAAAAAATTATTGGCAGCATCAATTACTTGTATGGTTTTAACGGGGGTATCGGCAACTACTATGGCAGCTTACAGTTTAAGTGAAGAAGTTAAAGCACCTACGCCTGCGCTTTTGCAGGCTTCGCAGATTGGCGTGCGTACTTATACCACTACCGACCCGGCACTTTTGGCTCAGCCGGATAAGGACGCTATTCTTGTTATGAGTTTTGGCACTACTTTCCCCGATACAAGGGCAAAAACAATTGAGGCAACCGTAAACGAAATTAAAGCCGCCCACCCGGGAACAAAGGTTGTGCTGGCATTTACTTCGCACATTATTATCGACAGAGTAAAAGCCAACGAAGGCCTTACGGTGCCGACGCCGGAACAGGCTTTGGAACAGTTGAAAGCGGAAGGCTACAACCGCGTGGCACTTACTTCGCTGGATGTAATTCCGGGTATGGAATATGCCTATAAAACAGCCGTTTACGATATGTATAAAACCCAGTTTAAAAAGATGACCATGGGCACGCCTTTAATGTACTGGATGGGGCAGGAAGGGCAGGCCGATGATGTGGAAGCAGCTATGGCGGCTATCGGTTCGCAGCTTCCCAAAATGGGCAAAAAAGATGCCGTGCTGATAATGGCACATGGCACGCCCGACCCTTCCAACGCTTATTATGCCGTAATGCAGGATAAGCTTGACGCTTTGTACGGCGGCAAAGTAATGATTTATACTGTTGAAGGCTGGCCGCGTCTGGAAAATGTTATTCCCAAACTGAAAGAAAAAGGCGTTAAAAACGTAACTTTAATGCCGCTGATGATGGTTGCGGGCGACCATGCCAACAACGATATGGCAGGCGATGAAGAAGATTCGCATAAAACCATTCTGCAAAAAGAAGGTTTTAAAGTAAACACCTACATTCACGGAATAGGCGAAAATAAAAACGTGCGCAGCCTGTTTGTTGAACATGCCAACGAAGCGTGGGACGCGCTTGTTGCAGAAAAATAATTTAATAAAATTACAGTTAGTGATATAATTTAAGTACAGCTATGCGGTCTTTGTGCCGCATAGCTAATTGTGCTTTTATAAAAATACTTATTTTAAGGAACACAGCTATGAAAAAATACTTGTTTATAACCGGTTTAATACTTTTAACGGCAATGTTTGCCTTTGCCGGATGCGGCACCAGCAAAAACAGCGTATCAAAAGACACCGCCGCCAAAATTACGGTAACGGACGATAACGGAAGAACGGTAAGCTTAAAAGACGTGCCGCAAAAAATCGTGCCGCTTTCAGCCTCTTTTTTAGAACCGCTGGAAAAGCTTGATGCAGGCCTTGCAGCCCGTGTGGCGGCAAAAACGGGCATCAGCGAAAAATATAAGTCGCTGCCGGAAGTAGGCAACGTTTATAATGTTAATATCGAAAAAGTAATTGCCGCTCAGCCTGACCTGGTAATTTGCTATAAAGACATGAACGATAAATTCGTGCATAATTTTGAAGAAAATAATATTCCGGTTATAGTTTTGGAAATGCGTACTTACGCGCAGGTAAAAAATACCGTAAGCGTATTGGGCAAAATAACCGGCAATGAAGCAAAAGCAGAAGAACTTAACAAAGACATGGATGAACGCATTGCCGCCGTAAGGGCAAAAATGCCGCAGGAAAGCAAGCGCATTGCCATATTGCACAGCACGGCGCAGAACGTAACGGTGCAGCTTGAAGGAAGCATTGCGGGCAGTACGGCGCAGCTGCTGGGTTTTACTAATATCGCCGCAGGCAGCATGCCCTTGGAAAACAATTCTACGGCGGCGCCTTACAGTTTGGAAACACTCGTTGCCGCCAACCCCGATATTATTTACATTACCAGCATGGGCAAGCTTGAAACCGTGCAGGACGCCATGCTGAAAAGCATCAGCGCAAGCCCAGCGTGGCAAAGCCTGGCGGCAGTGCGCAGCGGGCATGTTTACTTTTTGCCGCAGGAGCTGTTTTTGTTAAGCCCCGGCATAAAATACCCGCAGGCGGCAGAATATATGGCTAAATTAGCTTATCCGGAAAAATTTGAATAGGATTTTTGGTTATGAATGCTGTAAACGAACATAAAAAATTTGGTATGGCAATAGAAAAATGGCGTGTTTTAATGCTTGCGGCATTTGCTGTTTTGGCGGCAGGCGGTTTTTTGTGCAGCGTGCTCAGCGGCGCGGTGGCAATACCGGTATCTGCCCTGGGCGATATTTTAAACGGCGGCGGGGATAATGCCAGCCGGCAGATTTTGCTGAACATACGCCTGCCAAGAGCCATTGTGGCAGCGCTTGTGGGCATGAACCTTGCCGTCAGCGGCGCGGTATTGCAGGCAGTAATGAAAAATCCGCTGGCAGACCCTCATATTATCGGCATTTCTTCCGGCGCGGGGCTGGCAGGCATTTTTGTTATAGTCCTGTTTCCGGCGTTGGAATATTTAATTGTACCAACTGCGTTTTGCGGCGCCATGCTTGCCGCAGCCTGCATTTACATTCTGGCGTGGAAAAACGGCATCCGCCCGCTGCGTATTGTGCTGGCAGGCGTTGCCGTATCAAGCTTTCTGGGTGCGGGTATTTCGGCCATACTTGTGCTTTACAGCGACAGGGTACACGGTGCGCTGATGTGGATGGTGGGCGGCCTTGCGGCACGTTCCTGGCCCCATGTTGAAATTATACTGCCCTATGCGGTTATTGGGTTTATACTTGCGGTTTGTGGGGCGCGCTATTTAAACATTTTGCAGCTTGGCGATGACGTAGCCAAAGGGCTTGGCGTAAATGTTGAGCTTGTGCGGCTTGTTTTTACGGCTATCGGCGCGCTGCTTGCGGCAAGCGCAGTTTCCGTTGCCGGGCTGCTCGGGTTTGTGGGGCTTATTGTTCCGCATACGGTGCGGCTTTTAACAGGTTCGGACTACCGTTTTTTAATTCCGTCGTCTGCACTTTTGGGCATAGCCGTTGTAACTTACAGCGATACGCTGGCCCGTGTGGCTTTTGCACCGCTTGAACTGCCGGTGGGCATTTTTATGGCGGCGCTCGGCGCACCTTTCTTTTTGTTTTTACTGAGAAAGGAGTTGTAAAATGGCTTCTGTTTCGGTACAAAATTTAAGCATTGCCATAGGCAAAAACACTATTTTGCAAAATATTAATATAAACTTCCGCGAAGGAAAACGCACTGCCATTATAGGGCCCAACGGCTGCGGCAAATCTACGCTTTTGCGGGCGGTGGCAGGGTTAAACCGCAATTACAGCGGCAAAGTGCTGTTAAACGGCGCCGATATGAAAAACATGCCGCGGCGCAAAATTGCGGAAATGCTTGCCATTTTGCCGCAGGGCGTAACGGCTCCGGCCGATTTAACGGTGCGCGAGCTTGTTGCCTGCGGGCGTTTTCCGTACCGCTCGCTTTTTAAGCGCGAAGGCAAAAACGATGCGGAAATTATTGAAACCGCCATGCAGAAAACGCATATTGCGCACCTTGCCGGGCGTTTTGTGGCAACGCTTTCCGGCGGTGAACGCCAGCGTGCGTGGATTGCCATGGCACTGGCACAGCAGCCGCAGATTCTTTTGCTTGACGAACCTACAACTTACCTTGATATTGCGCATCAGCTGGAAATTATGCAGATTATTACCGAACTTAACGCGCAGGAAAACATGACGGTTATTATGGTAATACACGATATAAACCATGCACGGCTTTATGCGGATGACGTAGTTATAATAAAAAACAAGGGCGTTTTTGCAGGCGGCTGCCCGGCAGAAATAATTACACCGCCCAATCTGGCGGAAGTTTTTGGTGTTGAAGCCGCAGTATACAAAAACGGCGCGCAGGATGAAGTAATTTTTCCTTTTGCATTAAGGAACAAATAATATGATAGAAATTATTAATTTAAAAAAGCAATTTAAAACAAAAGGCAAAAACGGCGGCAAAACGGTTAAAACAGCCATAGATAATTTAAGCCTTGCAATAAATGACGGAGAAATTTTTGGCCTTTTGGGCCCTAACGGGGCAGGCAAAACAACGCTTGTAAGCATGCTGGCAATGCTTATGCGCCCCTGCGGCGGCGAGATTTTATATGACGGCAAAAACGCTTTTGCCAATGAAACCTTTGTAAAATCGCAAATCGGCGTGGTGCCGCAGCACATTAATTTTGACCAGGATTTAACCGTATGGGAAAACATGGAGCTGCACGGGCGGCTGCATCATCTGCCCGAAAAAGAGCGCCATGCCCGCATAGATGAACTGCTGGAGTATGTTGGCTTGCAGGAGCGGCGCAGAGAAAGCATAAATGCGCTTTCAGGCGGAATGAAGCGCCGCCTTTTGATAGTGCGCGCGTTAATACACCGCCCGAAAGTGCTGTTTCTGGACGAGCCTACCGTTGCGCTTGACCCGCAGGTACGCCGCCGCATATGGGATTTGATACGCACTCTGCACCGCGAAGGCGTGACCGTTGTGCTTACAACCCATTATATTGAAGAAGCCGAAAATTTATGCGGCAGGGTAGCCGTTATAAACGACGGCAGACTGGTAAAAACAGGCAGCCCCACGGAACTTTGCAGGCAGCTTGGCAGCTTTACGGCCGAATGGGATGCAGACGGCGCAAGGCAGTACCGCTTTTTTGCGCAGCGCAGCGAAGCGGCGGCCTTTGCGGCAGAGCTTGACAGCGCCGCCTTTATACGCCGTACCAATCTGGAAGATGTATTTATAGAACTTACGGGAAGGGCAATAAAATGATACAGGATATAGCAACGGTATTTTGGCGCGACTGGATTGTGCTGCGCCACAGACTGTTAAAATTTATCTTAAGCCGCATGGTTGCGCCGGTGCTTTATATGGTGGCTTTCGGCTGGGGCCTTGCCCGCAGCGTTAACACGGGCGGCGGTTCATATCTCGATTTTATCGTGCCGGGTATTTTGGCGTTAAATTCCATGAACATTGCCTTTAACAGCCTTACGCCGCTGTGCACGGAAAGGGTATACCATAAATCGCTTGAAGAATACCTGCTGGCGCCTATTTCTGCCTCCGGGTTTATAATTGGCAAAATTTTGGCGGCAGTGCTGCGCGGGCTTATTTCGTCGTCAATTATTGTAGTGCTGGCATGGCTTTTTGGTGCAAAACTTGCCCTTACGCCTTTGTTTATAGCTGTTTTGGCGTTAAACTGCGTAATTTTTGCCGAAGCAGGCTTTTGCGCAGCCCTTATAGTACGTAATTTTGAAGACATGGCGCGCTTTAACACATACCTGCTTTTGCCAATGTCTTTTTTATGCGGCACATTTTTTAAAACCGACAGGCTGCCGCATGCCGCAGCGTTTGTTATAGAACTTTTGCCTTTAACGCACGCCAGCAGCCTTTTGCGTGCCATTAACAGCGGCGCGCCTTTCAGCATAACTTCGGCGGCAATACTGCTTGTTTATGCGGTGCTGCTTTTTGGCGCCTGCCACTATATTTATAAAAGCTTAAAAAACCAATAAAATAAACCCCGTACACATACGGCAAATAAATTGCTGCTGTATGTATGCGGGGTTAAATTTTTTAATAAACTAAATGGCAGGCCTGGCAAGAACCTTAACCGGGTTCCAGCGTTCGCTTCTGTAATACCAGTACAGGCAGGCAACGGTAAACACCCACGTAATGGGGTATACCCAGGCCACGCCGTCCGCAGTGGGGTTAAAATACATAATTAATTTTAATACGCCTATGCGGATAACGCACATATTTACCAGAATAATAAACATCGTCGGCAAAGTGCTGCCGCTGCCGCGGATTGACGAAGCAAGCACCTCGAGAAAAACATATAAAAAGTAAAACGGCATAATAACAAAGGCAATGCTGCTGCCGATAGCAATAACCTCGGCGTCGTCTGTAAACATGCCGAAGGCAAAATCTGCAAAAAACAGTACCAGGCTGATGCTTACTGCGGTAACCGCAAGGCCGAAATAAATGGAAATGGCAGTTCCGCGTTTGCTGCGCATAATTTTGCCAACGCCTACGTTCTGGCTGATAAAGGTGGAGCAGGCCTGCCCCAGCGCCATAATAGGCAGGTAAATAACGTTTTCTACCTTAAAATAAGCTGCGTAAGCCGCAATACTGTTTACGCCCAGCCCGTTAATATTGGTTTGCACAACAATGTTCGAAAGCGTAATTACAATAGTTTGAATGGCTGCCGGTATGCCGATGCGGAAAATCTCCCGCGCCAGCGGCAAATCAAGAGTAATCTTTTTAAAACGCAGGCAGTAGCGCGCGTCCATATTATATAAATGGTAAATTACAAGCCCTGCCGCCAGTGTCTGCGAAACAACCGTTGCCATGGCAGAACCTGAAATGCCGAAGTTCCAGTAATATACAAACAAAAAATTGCCTATAACATTGGCTATGCCGCCTATAAGCTGATAAATCATCGGCGAAAGCGAATTGCCCAAAGCCCTTAAAATGCCGCTGCCAACGTTATAACTTACAATGGAAAACAGGCTCAGCATAAACAGGCGGATGTAAACCGTGCCCCAGTGCATAATTTCGGGCGGAGTGTTCATCAGCTCCAAAACAGTTGGCGCAAATATTATGCCCAGTATGGTAAACACAATAGAAAATATTATAGTAAGCCCCGCCGTGCAGTGAACAACGCGGCTGAGATTTTCAAACTCGCCGCGGGCAAATTCGCGTGCGGCTATAACGCCTATGCCAACGGAAAGACCGATAAAAAAGCCCAGTATAATTATAATTATAAAAGTGCTGGCGCCTACCGCGGCGGCCGCATCCTTGCCCAAAACACGCCCGACGAAAATTAAATCGACCGTGCTGTAAAGCTGCTGAATTAAACTGCCCGCAAAAAGCGGCAGCGAAAACCAAAACAGCTGCCTGCCGATAGGCCCGTGCGTTAAATCCTTGGTTTTATTTTTAGTACTGGTTAAAGCAGGCATTATTTAGCTCCTGTAAAATAAAAATTGCTGCCAAAAAACAGCCGCTACCGTTAGTGTAGCCGTAAACAACAGGCTTGTCAATACTGTACATGGTATGGCAGCAGTGTAAAATAAATTTAACAACAAAGCTGTTTTAATATAAAAATGCAAACAACTTTGCATAAATTTTCAAACAAAAATTTTTAAAAACCGCTTGCGTATGGTATAATAAAAGTGTAAAATCTCGCTGGGGGGAACTGCGCTTCGCGCAGAAATAAAAAAGAGAACCTGACGAGTAATTTCCTCCTCCACGTAACAACGGGGGAGGTATTTTTATGAAAAAGAATTTACGCTCTAAAATTTTGTTGTGCGTTTTGGCAGGCGGCGTACTGGCGGCAAATACGGCATTGGCGGCTGAGTATACGGAAACGATTAGCGGATATAAAGATAATTACGGAACAGAAGTAAAGGCAAGTAGTGATGGTGCTACTTTTATTTATTACTTTGGTGAAAATGCGGAATTAAAAATTGATGAAAATAATAATGATAATAATGGTGGTATTTATATAGGGCGTGGCAATAAAACTGTTAAAAAGATAGAAATAAAAGATGCCTTAGATATTACTGTGACTAATAAAAATAATGCAGGTAATTTTCGGGGTATTGAACTAAATGGAGGTAGTGGGTTAGAGGGGGTAATTATAGATAGAAGTGGTGGCGGTGATATTATAGTTTCTGCTGAAAATAATATTGGTAATACTAATACTGCAGTATCTGGTGTAAATGTAACTCTTGGTGCCGATAATATTATAAATATTGGTAACGCTAATCTTAATATAAAATCGATTAATTCATTATACAAAAATACTGTGCATGGAATTTATGTTATCAGTTCAAATGGAAGTAAAGTTATAATGGGTAACGGTAGTATTAATACAACAGCCAAAAATGATACATCAACAAATGCAGATTTAGAGAGTATTGGCGTTATGATGGATTCTGGCGCAATATTTGAAGCTGGCGATATTACAATAAATTCATATGCAGAAGGTATATCTACTTTAATGAGTAGTGGATTGTATATACAAGGTACTGATACCGTTGCTGATATGGGTATTGTTCATATTAATTCTAAAACAGTAGGAGGAGAAAGTGGTGATTATGTAAATACAATAGGTATAAGAGCATTAAATAACGGAAAAATAAATATTGATGGCGGTACAATTACTGCACAGGCATATAATATTGATGGAATTACTGAAAATGAAAATGCGGTGGTATATTCAATATTAGGGCAAAATAACTCTGAAATTAATATTAATAAAAATACAACAAATGATGTAGAGATTAATGGAAATGTTAGAAGTGATGATGCAACTATTAATTTGAATCTTAATACTGTAAATTCTGTGCTAAATGGAACTGTTTCTGACAATGGGACTACTAATGGCACAAATCTTACGCTTGCTAATGGCGCAGAGTGGAATAATACCGGTGCATCTAATGTGAAAAATGTTAGTATGAACGGTGGTATTATTAACCAAAATAGTGATGAAGATATTACAGTCGGTAATTATTCTGGTACGGGCGATATTAATTTTAAAGCGGAAGATACTGATAACAACGGTGTTTTGGATTTTACCAATACCGGTGATGTAACTATTGGTACAGCAGAAGCAGGTTCTTCTGTTAATTTAGGTGTAATTAATAATACCGTAAATACACTTGATATTGAAAAAACAGAAGAAAGTTTAAATGCTATTGCACAAAAACTTACTTATGAAGGTACTGACGGTAACCTTGGCGGCAAAGTAACGGTAAAAGAAGGGCTTATCACGCCGGAAGCAAGCGGTGATTTAATGTTTGACGGCAATAGTCAGGGCTATGTAACTAACATTACTGGCGGCGACAGGGTAACTAAAACTATGGATGCTATGAAAAACCTTGCCGCAACGGCCATTGTTGCTTGGCGGCAGGAGGACAGCACCTTAAGCCAGCGCCTTGGCGAACTGCGCGAGAGCGATGGTGGGCAGGGTATTTGGGTGCGTATGAGCCGCGGCGAATTTGAATATGACGGCGAATACAAAAACCAGTATAACTTCTTCCAGATGGGTTATGACTGGGCGGCAGGCAACTGGCATTACGGTGCGGCAGTAAGCCATAACGATGGGCAGACAACTTACACCCATGGCGACGGCGAAAACCGCAGTACATCTTTAAGCCTGTACGGCACCTGGCTGGGCGATAAAGGGCATTATGCCGATATCGTACTTAAACAGGGCAGGTTAAGCAACGATTTTGACATCTACACCGAAGCAGGGCACACCAGCGGAGACTATGACGCATGGGGAACCAGCTTAAGCGGCGAATACGGCATGAAAGTAGATCTTGACGACGGCTGGTATGTACCGCCGCAGGCACAGCTTACCTTAATGCGTATCGGCGGCGAAGATTACACCACCAACAACGGCATCAAAGTTAATCAGGACAGCCTTGAAAGCGCAGTAGGGCGCGTAGGCTTTGAAGTAGGCAAACGCATTAGCGACAGCGGCAGCATTTACGCCAAAGCAAGCCTGCTGCACGATTTTGCAGGCAGCGCCGATACTTATTTAAGCCTTAACGGTTTAACAAACAGTTATCATCAGGATATTGGCGATACCTGGTGTGAAGCTGGAATTGGCTTTAACTACAAAACAAGCGAAAACAGCTATGTATATGCCGATGTAGTAAAAACCTTCGGCGGCGATGTTGAAACACCGTGGCAGTGGAATGCCGGCATGCGCTGGACGTTCTAAATAACAAACAAAGCGCGTTTCCGTAAATTCGGAAGCGCGCTTTTAGTATCTTTACAGTTTTATATTTTTCTGTTACAATATGCAGGCAAATGTGCTGCCATAACGGTAGGCGGTTAGCCCTCTGCGGAGGGACTGTGACCCTTCGATGATATAGAAATCCGGTATAAGCCGGAAATACTATGAAGGAGGGGATAGCGTGGATATTTTAGCATTGTTAATAACCTTTACTGGTTATACAATAGCTGTATTTTCCCTGGGCTATACCCTTGGGAAAGATATTGCCCGCAAAAACAAGTAAACCGCCACAGCCCTTCAATTATGACGGTTTACTTTAAACTATAAGCAATATTTTGGGCTAACCGTCTATCGGCAGCCATTTGTTTTTCTATAATTATTATAGCAAAAAGGTAAAAAAAGTCAAATTAGTTTACACTTGCCGCTGTTTTAATATTATTTTTATTTTAAAGGAGTTACCATAACTATGCCGAAATATATACATAGTAAACTTTCCGCACAGGAGGGATTGGTTATGAGTGAATTAAGTGAAAGAATTGGCACGGCGGCAGGCAATGCTTTTAAAAGCGGGTTTAACTGCGGCGAGGCAATTTTGCAGGCGTTCCGTTTAACTCGCTTTCAGGCAATTTCAGCCGCGCAAACGGGCAGATGACCTTCTCCGGCATTACCATTGGCACACCGCTGGGCAGCTTTACCAGTAATGCCGTAATGAACAGCAATGGTAAAATTACTTTTGATAAAATGAGCGAATCAGGCTTTACCGCTCCTACCAAAGAAGAAGTGCGCGAAAACGTGCGCCAGCAGGTTGGCGGGGCAGTAAAACAAGGCCTCGGCAAATTGTTTGGCAAATAAAAATTAAAGCAGCAGCGTCCGTATTTTCAGGGGGCGCTGTTTTTGTTTAAGTAAATTTCACTTATCCTTTTATTGACAGTTAGCGGTATGATACGATAAAATAAACCTAATTATACTTATGCTTTAAGAAAGAGGTACAAAATGGACGATAACAAAGAATTTGAGCTTGAGCATGACCATATCGACGAAGAAGAAATCGTAGTTATTACCGACGAGGACGGCAACGAAATGTATTTCCGTGAGGAAATGGTTATCCCCGTTGGTGAAAAGAGCTTTGCGGTTCTTTCCGCTTTGGACGCTGACGACTGCGGCTGCGAAGATGAAGAATGCCATTGCCATGATGAAGAAGACGATGACGAGGACAATGTAATCATTGCCCGCATTGACTTTGACGAAGACGGCAACGAAATTTATCTTGGGCCTACCGACGAGGAGTTTGAAGAAGTTAAAGCGGCTTACGAAAAACTCGTTGCCGAATGGGACGAAGAATAATAAACTGCCTGCCGGACCTCTGGTCCGGCATTTTTAAAGTACGAATGTTTAGGGGCGGCGTAGCATGAGAAAAATATTACCGTTTTTTATGAGCACTTTGCTGGTAATATTTGTAGCATCTTACTGGGTTTTAAATTATACGGGCAACAATGCCGATTTAGCCGACGGCAAAACCTACGTTATTACGGTAGAAAACGGCATGACGGCAGCAGACATTGCCAATATGCTGCACAGGCAGAAACTTATTAAACGCCCTGAAAGCTTCAGGCTGGAAGCGCGTTTTATGGGCCTGGAAGGCAAATTGCAGGCCGGAAGCTACGAAATTGAAGCAGGAAAATCAAACGGCGAAATTATAGATATTCTGGCGCGCGGGCAGGTTAAAACCGTAAGCTTTACCGTGCCTGAAGGCTACACGGTAGAAAAAACAGCTGCCAAGCTGGCGGCGGAAGGGCTGGGCGATGCGGAAAAATTTAAAGAAGCCGCACGCAATTACACTCCGTATAAATATATGGAAACCAATAATGCCGATGTAAAATACAAGGCAGAAGGCTTTATTTTCCCTTCAACCTACCAGTTTAACGACAGCATGACGGAAAAAGACATGCTTGCCATGATGGTTAAGGAGTTTAACACGCAGATTAACCACGAAAAAATCGGCGAAGCGGCAGAAAAAACCAAAATGTCCATTCATGATATAGTAACCATAGCTTCAATGGTGGAGCTGGAAGCCGTTTTTAAAGAAGAACAGCCGCGCATTGCCGGTGTTTTTCTGCGCCGCTTGCAAATTTACATGCCCATTCAGTCGGATACAACCATTCAATATATACTGGGCGGAGAACAGAAGGCCGAAATCACTATTGCCGATACGCGCATTGAAAATCCGTACAACACGTATGTTAACTCCGGCCTGCCGCCGGGACCGGTTGGCAGCCCCGGCATGGACGCCATTAAAGCCGTGCTGAACCCGGAAAATACGGATTATTTATACTTTGTGGCCGAAAAAGACGGGCACCACCGTTTTACGCGCACTTACGAAGAACATTTACAGGCGATAGAAGATATTCACGGCCCGCAGTAAGGAAGGAACATGACAAGACAAATTGTTAAGCCGGAGCTTTTGGCGCCGGCAGGAAATATGGAAAAGTGCAAAATGGCGCTGCGCTACGGTGCGGATGCCGTTTACCTGGGCGGAAAAATGTTTGGCCTGCGCGCTTTTGCCAATAATTTTGAAATTGACGAAATTAAAGAAGCGGCAGACTTTGCCCATTCTTTAGGCAAAAAAGTTTATGTAACCGTAAACATTTTTGCGCATAACAGCGATATTGAAAAACTGCCGGAATACCTGCTGGCACTGCAAAAGGCCGGTGCGGACGCGCTTTTGATAAGCGACCTTGGCGTATGGCAGACGGCGCGGCGCGTTGTGCCCGGCATGCCGCTGCACGTAAGCACGCAGGCCAACACCACCAACTGGGCAAGCGTGCAGGCGTGGCAGGATTTGGGCGCGGAACGCGTAGTGCTGGCGCGCGAACTTTCGCTGGAAGAAATTGCACAAATCGGCGCTAAAACTACTGTGGAACTGGAAGCCTTTGTACACGGCGCAATGTGCATATCCTACAGCGGCCGCTGCCTTTTAAGCAGCTACCTTACGGGGCGCGATGGCAACCGCGGCGCATGTGCGCAGGCCTGCCGGTGGGAATACACCCTGCACGAAAAGAACCGCCCCGGCGAAAGCTACGATATTGAAGAAGACGCGCACGGCACCTATGTAATGAACAGCAAGGATTTATGCCTTATTGCGCGCATACCGCAGCTTGTTAAAGCAGGCATTTGCAGCTTGAAAATAGAAGGCCGCATGAAAAGCGTGCATTATGTGGCAACCGTGGCCAGCGTGTACCGCAAGGCGATTGACGCTTACATGAAAGACCCGGACGGCTATAAAGTGCTGGCTGAGTGGATTGAAGAACTGAACAAGGTATCGCACCGCCCGTATACAGAAGGCTTTGCCTTTGGCACGCCCGGCGCGGATGCGCAGGTTTATACCACCAGCAGCTACGAACAGACGCACGATTTTGTAGGCATTGTTTTAAACTACGATAAAGCAAATAAAAAAGCGCTGATTGAGCAGCGCAACAACGTAAAAAACGGCGAAAAGCTGGAACTTTTAATGACGGACGGCACCTTAATGCCGCTGGAACTTAAAAATATGCAGGACGAAGAAGGCACGCCCATCGAATGTGCGCCGCACGCACGCCAGCACTTTTGGATTGACTGCGCTGCGGAGCTTCTGCCCGATTCGCTGCTGCGGAGGAAAATTATATGAGCGACGACCGAAGTATTATCTATCTGCGCGTGGCGCCGGAACGCATTGCCGATGTAAACTGGATTATGGAAGGCTACGAACACCTGGCGCTTGTTACAACCGAAGACCCGCGTGAAGGCGTGGTTAAGCTTTTAGGCACGCCCGATACCTACAACGACGTAATGGAAATAATTGAAAACATGCCCTTTACGGTAGAAATTCTGGAAGGCGAGCCGGTTTTATAGTGACAGCAGGCAGTATTTATGATAAAATATAATGGTATTATTGTTTAGGAAAGACTGGTGGAGTGGAAATGATGCAGCGTTTGGGCAGGTTTTTAAGCCTGATGGCCAAAAACGGGCTTGACTGCGTTATTGTGAAGGATATACCGACAATCCGCTATCTGTCAGGCTTCCGCGGCGACAGCAGCCTGCTTTATGTTGACGCCAAAAGCACGGTTTTAATAACCGACGGGCGCTACACCACGCAGGCAGAAGGCGAAGTGCAGCATTACTGCCGTGTATTTACCAACAACGGCGATATCTGGCAGGCAGCGGCGGATTTTGCCAAAGCGCATACCAAAATAGGTTTTGACGGCGCGGCTTACAGCTATAACGATTACCAGAGCCTTAAAGAGGCAGTAAGCGGCAAAGAACTTTTAAACATTGATTTAAAGTATCTGCGCATGGTTAAAGACGAACGCGAACTGAACCTGATGTGGAAAGCCTTTAAAATTGCCGACCAGGCGTTTTTAAAACTGCTGCCGGAAATTAAACCCGGCATGACGGAAAAAGCACTGGCTGCAAGGCTTGAATACTACATGAGCAGTATGGGCAGCGAAAAACCTTCGTTTGATACGATTATCGCCTCCGGCGCGCGCAGCGCTCTGCCGCACGGCATGGCAAGCGATAAACAGATTGAAATAGGCGATTTTATTACCTTCGATTTTGGTGCTGTGTACGATGGTTACCATTCCGACATGACAAGAACGGTTGTGCTCGGCATGGCCAATTCGTGGCACAAGGAAATTTACACCATAGTTGAAGAAGCCCAGTGGCGCGGTTTAAAAAGCGCAAAGCCCGGCATGACGGGCGCGGAGCTTGACGCGATTGTAAGAGAATACATTACCTCACGCGGCTACGGCGAAAACTACGTGCACGGGCTGGGGCACGGCGTGGGCCTTGAAATTCACGAAATGCCTAATATCAACAAACGCGGTACTGATGTTGTGCTGGAGCCCGGCATGACATTCAGCATAGAACCAGGTATTTACATTCCCGGCAAGGGCGGTGTACGTATCGAAGACACGGTTGTATTGACGGATGACGGCGCTAAAGTGCTGTGCGGCGTTAAAAAGCAACTGATGGAAATTGTTTAATTTTAAATAAACAGGAGGAGCATTTATGATTTCAACCAACGAATTTAAAACCAACGTAACTGTTACCATCGATGGCGACGCATGGCAGGTTGTAGAATTCCAGCATGTAAAACCGGGCAAAGGCGCAGCTTTTGTACGTGCTAAAATGCGCAACATGTGCACCGGTGCCGTTGTAGAACGCACCTTCAACGCAGGCGAACGTCTGCCGAAAGCACATATTGACCGCCGCGCAATGCAGTATCTGTATGAATCCGACGGCAACTATGTATTTATGGACAACGAAACCTACGAACAGTCCGAACTTACCAAAGAACAGCTTGGCAATGCCATCAACTTCCTTAAAGAAAACATGGATGCCAAAATCATGATTTACAACGGCCGCGTTATCGGCGTTGACCTGCCGAACACCGTTGAACTGACTGTTGTTAAAACCGACCCGGGCATCCGCGGCGATACGGCTACCGGCGGCAGCAAACCCGCAACCATGGACACCGGCTATGTTGTTAAAGTACCTCTGTTCATTAACGAAGGCGACGTACTTAACATTGATACCCGTACCGGCGAATACATTTCCCGCGCATAACTGAGCGCCAATTATAAAATTTATAATTACGCGAAAGAGCTGAACTTTATGTTCGGCTCTTTTTTGTACATACAGCAAACTGTAAAATTGCTTATAAGTTATAGTAATAAATTGCCGCTTATGCTATGATTAAATTATAAAAGGTTCATTAAGCCATAATTAAACGGGTGGTGGCGTGTTATGGAAAAAATTAAAAGCATACTGCGTTTTTTGCCGGTGTTTATATTTATTGTTGCTGTAATTGCACTTTTTAACAGCTACGGAGATATGCAGAAGGTGCGCCCGGCTGATGAGTATAAGGATATGGGAGTTTACACGTTTTACCCGCAAAGGGTAATTCCGTTGCAAAAAGAAACCAATTTTAGCGGCAAAATGAAAAGAAGAAACCCCACAACTACCGTTTATGCCGTAGATTACTGGACGGAAGAAAACAGGAAAAACAAACTGGCGGCAGCAGCCGAAAAGATGCCGGAGCCTGAAAACTGGCGTGAAAAAATTGAACAGGGCAAAAAGTTGAGAGATAAGCTGCGTTTTGTGAACGAGTATAATTATATCCTTGAAAAAGGCGGCATTGAAAGCAGCGCCCAACAAATTGTTGATGAAGGAAAACCTGTTGAACGCCGCGTGCTTTATATAGCGGAAGAAAAATCATATATTACTGTTGAAAAAGAAATGACAGCAGAAGATTACGTAGACGAACAGATTGTTTTCAACAAAAAAGTTGCTATGGCGGCACTTACCTATATTGTGGCGTTTGCCGCATACTATGCCGTAAAATATTTTGCTAAGTCAAAATGATGCCATTAAAACGTTTTATAACTGCCGTTAAAACATAATTTTTATAAAAAACAACCGGAAGCATTATAGTGTGCCGCCGGTTGTTTTGCTTATATGTTTGTTTTATAAAGTTAGAAAGTATACGTTGCCTGTACGTTAAAGCTGCCGCCCTGGCGTTCACCTGTGTAGCCGCGCATATTCAGGTCAAAGCTCCACGGGCTGGTGGGCGTGGGCTGGTAGTTAAAGCCAATTTCTGCCATTACGCTGCTGCCCTGCAAGCTCTGCGTGGGCGCTTTAAGCCCCTGTGCCGTCATATCAGCGTCGCCGTTAAACTCGTACTCATACGCTAAGCCATAATAAGTGCTGAACTTGTTTTCCTTATTGCTGGTAATGCGTGCGCCAATGCGCAGGCGGTCGCTGTTAATGCTGTCAAATTCAAATTCGTCATTAGCAACCTTAAAGCTGTCACCTTCGGTATAGGTGTGGAAGAATTTCCCATATACATCAAGGTCGCTGCTTTCACTCAGGCTGATGATTTTGCCAATACCAATGTGCGCACCGTAGTAAGCGCTTTCACTTTCATAGCCGTAAAAATTGCCTGCACCGTCGCGCAAAGCGTTATCCATATCGCTCTTTAACATACCGGCGCGGAGGCTGCCTTCCGTATAAACGCCGTTTTTATTGGTGTAGCGTGCCGCAATGCCGCCGCCGTTATAAACAAGGCTGCCGTCACCGCGGAAGAACTCGTTGTTAAATTCGTTGTAGGTGCGGTAATTGCCGCTGCCGTTTTCGTAGAACACGCCCCAGCTGAACTCACTGCCGTTATCGAATTTATCCGCATTACCAACGCCGACAATCGTGCTCCAGCCGTTAATTTTAATATCGCTGTTCACGTCATACTTGCTGCGGTTGCCGTGCACGGCGGCAAAGGTTTTAACGCCGTAATTATCGTCACGGCTTATGGTATCCAGGCTGTCGCTGATTAAATCTGTGCCCTGGTTTACAAATGCTGCCGCAACGGCGCGGTTTTCGGCTACGAGGTCGATTTGGTCAGTATGTTTAACTTTAGTTAAAGTGTATTTAACACTATTGCCGTCAGAGGCGACTTCTGCCGTTCCCGTTCCTTCAATTGCCACGCCTGCTGTAAAATTACTTAAAGCGTCAACTTTGCCTGTACCTGTGCCGATACCTAAATCTTTGCCGTTTATAATATACATACTTTCACCGGCATTAATTTCCGCACCGCCTGCAAAATTAAGGCTGTTAAGATTTATGTTGGTATTGGAGAGGGCATTTGTTTTATTATTAGCTGTAATGTTAAGTACTATACCGCCGTTGTTCCATTTAATATTTTCGAAATTAATAACATTAAAATTTTGTACCGATTGTGTATTACCGCTCCAGCCGTTAAGGGTAAGGGTGTTTTTGCTGCCTGTTGCATCGCTGTTAGTGCCGTAGCCGTATAAATTAGCGTTTGTGATATCGCTGCTGCCTGTAATAGTAATATTGTTATCTATAGCTAATTGACCGTTATTATTATAAATATAAGCGCCGTAAACATTACCGATAATGGTGCTGTCGGTAATAATTACTTTGTTATCTTTTGCAACGTCGGAATAAGCAACACCGCCGGTTAAATTATAATAAGGGTCGTTATTATTACTGTTTAAATTTACAGTGCTGTTTGTAATTGTAACTATATTTTCGTTAGCAGTACCGCCTTCACCGCCCATTATGTATTGCGGCATTGCTTATAAAAACTACATTACTATCGGCATTGTTGCCACTACTGCCGCCGACAACTGCGTCATATTTGCCGCCAGTAATTGTAACGGTGTTTTTATAGGCGCTTCTATGAGCGGAAAGACCGCCATAGACATAGTCAATGTTGCTGCCGTTAAGAGTAACTGTATTATTGTTGGCGGTAGCATTGTCATTGCTGCCATCAGTATAGCCGCCGTAAATCCGGTCAAAAGTGCTGCTGTTAATTTCAACGTTGCCGCCATCGGCATTACCCGTATAATAAGTATCAGCAGATAAAGCTGTAGAACCAATGCCGTAAACTTCACTAACGCTGCTTAAATCTGATATATCAGCCATAACAGGGCTTGTAAGTTTATCGCCATTAATAATTATTGCGTTACCGTTGGCACGCAGCTGGCTTCCTATTAATTTTACTTGTTCCGCCGCTGTGGGTGCTGCCGCATATAAGCCAAGGCTGCCTGCTGCCATAAGCGCCGCCAAAATTTTATAACTTAAACTTTTGCGCATAATAAAACCTCCTCCCATTTTTGTTACGGGAGGAGAGTTACGGAGAGAAATTACAGGTACGTAATTCCCCCCCGTGCGAACACTTTTGTTTTTCTTAATTATACCATTGACGGAGATGTTTGTATATAAAACAGATTGATTTGTGTAAAGTTTGAGGGCAATTTAAGTGAATGTTTTGTTATTTTATTTGGATGCGTCTTTGAATGAAGGTTATTATATTTTATTTACTTTACTATTCATGTTACTTCTTTATAACTAAAGAAGTAACCAAGAAAGTTTCGCGGCTGCGGATTTTTTAACGCAATATTTTAGTATAAAAACGGCAAAAATTGCGGAACTCGCTTCGCTCAAACAACCTTATTTTTACCGTTTTTCTTATTAAATATTGCTAAAATCCAATGCCGCATTTTGCCGTAACTCGTACTTTTTAATTGCTTAATTTAGTGTATTGAATTTTCTTTTGTATTAAACGCTGCAAGTGCCTTTTTATTTAAAGTTTTCGCCTATTTTTTAAAAGTCGCGTTTCGCCCAAGTTCGTACTTTGATTATTTCTTAAAAAAAACAGCAATGTTGCCGTAAGTTTTAATTGTACAAAATCATTAGTTGCATATCTTTTGATAATAAGCAGTTGTAAAATACGATATAAAAGCAAAACATACTAAATTAAACAGTAAAAAAGTACGTGTTAAATGTAATCGCGGCATTAAAAATTTAGCGGTATTTACAGAAAGAAAATAAAATTTTCCCGGAGTTTGAGCGCAGCGAGTTCCGTGGAAAATTTTATTTTTTGCTAAAGTACTGCGTTAAAAATTTTTCAGCCGCGTGACTTTTCTTTGGCTGAATCGCCAATTAGAAACGAGCTTTAAGCGAAGTTTATAATTGTGCCAGTGAAGCCAGGCAAATTTTACGACCGAACAGGAAGTAAAATTTACCATCTAAAATTTCTTTTGGTCAGTCAAAAGAATGAAGATGACATAAAAAGTAAATAAAAATATAATAACCTTCATTCAAAGATGAAACCTAAATAATAAAAAAACAATAAAATACCTTTATTTGCAATTACAAAATCCTTGTGCTATAATGAGTTTACAAACGGATAGGTGCTATCATAAACATGTGGTGCACGCAAAACAAAAAACCGGGAGTGGCAGCTCCCGGTTTTTTATTTGTGCTGGCTGTGAGCTTTAATTATCTGTCCAGCCACTTGCAAATATAATACGAAATTACACTTGCTATGACAGATATAATTATGGATAGAAAACTATCAAACATGCAGTTCACCTCCTTCCTGCCGGAAAGAGTCACAGCTTTTCTATTATGCCTGTAAAATAAAATTTTGTCAAATACATTATAAAATGGCAAATAGTTTTTGTTTTGGTTACTCAAAATAACGAACATGACATAAAAAGTAAATAATAAAACTTTAATCAAAGCCGAAAAGTAAATTCAAAACAAACCCTGAAATGCAAAACAACTATCATCATTTTGCAATTTGACATATTTAACGGTATAATATAAACTAACAAAGTATGTTTTAAAAGAGTGTTTTATATAAAGGAGTTTTTATGCAGGGATTAATAAGCAGCGTTAAACGCGGCAGCCTTGCCGATGCCGCAGGCATTAAAGCGGGCGAGAGCCTTATTGCGGTTAATGGCAGCAGCGTGCGCGATATTATAGATTTAAGCTTTTTGCTGGCGGATGAGGAAGTGGAGCTTACACTTTTGGACGCCGCAGGCAATGAGCGCAATGTACAGATAACCAAAAACATAGATGAAGACCTGGGGCTGGAGTTTGAAAGCGCCGTGTTTGACAAGGTAACAACCTGTTACAACAAATGCGTTTTCTGCTTTGTAGACCAGATGATACCCGGTATGCGCAAGGGGCTTTATGTGCGTGATGACGATTACCGACTTTCGTTTTTGTATGGCAATTTTATAACTCTTACCAATATGAAAGAAGAAGATTTTGACCGCATTATTAAAACGCATATGTCGCCGCTGTACGTTTCCGTACACGCTACCGACCCCGAAGTGCGCTGCGCAATGATGAAAAACCGCTTTGCGGGCGAGCTGATGGATAAGCTGCACCGCCTGTTTGAAGCCGGTATTACCGTGCATACGCAGATTGTGTGCTGCCCCGGCTACAATGACGGTGAAGTTTTAAAACGCACTTATGCCGATTTGCGCGCGCTGGCGCCGAATGTTGAAACTATGGCCGTGGTGCCGGTGGGGCTTACCAAAAACCGCGCGCATTTAACGCCGCTGCGACTGTTTACGCCGCAGGAAGCGCGTGAAATTGTAACCATGGTTACGGACTGGCAGAAGGAATGCCGCCAAAGCCTTGGCAAATCGTTTGTATACCTTGGCGACGAGTTTTACATTCTGGCAGGCATGCCGCTGCCGGACGCGGAGTGGTATGACGGTTTTCCGCAGCTGGAAAACGGCATCGGCCTGAGCCGCAATTTTTTGGAAGAATGGCAGGAGGCAGGCAAAATTGCCCCGGTTAAGGGCAGCACAAACAGCGTTATACCCGTTGGCACAAGCGCTTATAAGGTTTTGCAGCCGCTTATTGAGGAGTTTAACGCCAAAACCGGCATGCAGCACAAGCTGCTGGCGGTGGAGAACGAGTTTTTTGGCAATACGGTTAACGTAACCGGTCTTTTATGCGGCAATGATATTTTAAACGCCGTTAAAGGCGCAGAGAGCGTTATTTTGCCAGAAGTTGTTTTAAACAGCGATGATTTGTTCCTTGACGATATGAGTTACGCAGAGTTTTGCGCCGCCTGCGGAGCGCCCGTGCACAGGGCTGCTTCGGCAGGGGATTTGTACAAGCTGCTGCAAAGATAAGGTGTTGTTATGAAAGATTACGGTATTTTGCAGGTTTACACCGGCGATGGCAAGGGCAAAACCAGTGCCGCGCTGGGGGTGGCGTTCCGTGCGTGCGCACGCGGTGCGCGTGTGTTGATGCTGGCCTTTTTAAAGGATGACCCCAATTACAGTGAGGCAATCGGCGCGCATCTTTTGCCGGGCTTTACTTTAAAGCAGGTGGGGCGCGACGCTTTTGTAAATTTTAAAAATCCGGCGCAGGTAGACCTTGACCTGGCGCGCAGCGGCTGGGAAACAGCCAAAAAAGCAATTTTAAACCGCGAAGCCGATTTAATAATACTTGACGAGATTAACATTGTTTTACAGACGGGCATGCTGCCGGTGGACGAAGTGGTTGATTTTTTGAAGGAGCATAAGGGTTATGCCGAAATTATTTGCACCGGGCGCGGCGCACCGCAGAAGCTGTGTGATGCTGCCGGGCTGGTAACGGATATGCAGGAGGTTAAGCACTATTTCCATCTGGGGGTAAGTTCCCGGGCAGGCATAGATTTTTAGAGAGTGAGGTTAGTGGAGTGGGTAAACCGATAGTTGCCATTGTTGGCAGGCCTAATGTCGGCAAATCGACATTGTTTAATATTTTTGCAAACAGCCGTATTTCCATTGTTGAAGACACCCCGGGCGTAACGCGTGACCGCTTGTACGCCGAGGGCGACTGGCTGGACAACCAGTTTATGATGGTTGATACCGGCGGCATTGAGATTATGAACAGCGACGCGATTGCTGTTTCCATCCGCCAGCAGGCGGAAATTGCCATTAAAGAGGCAGACGTTATTTTGTTTGTGTGCGATGCGCGCAGCGGCATTGTGCAGGAGGACGCCGATGTTGCCAGAATTCTGCGCAAAAGCGGCAAGCCGATTGTGCTGGCTGTAAACAAGGCCGATTCGCCCAAGCAGGAGCTTAACGTTTATGAGTTTTACAATTTGGGTTTGGGCGAACCGTTCCCGATTTCGGCGGCTAACCATTTGGGCATTGGCGACCTTTTGGACGCCGTTGTGGCAAAGTTTCCGCAGAATAAGGCGGGCGTGTTTGACAATGACGAGGACCAGATTAAGGTTGCGCTTATCGGCCGCCCGAATGTAGGCAAGTCTTCCATTTTTAATTCGCTGGTAGGGCAGGAGCGCAGCATTGTAAGTGATGTTGCCGGTACTACGCGCGACGCGATTGACACGCCGGTTGTGCGCAACGGGCAGAAGTATTTGTTTATTGATACTGCCGGTATGCGCCGCAAGGGCAAAATTGACGAGCCGATTGAAAAGTACAGCATTATCCGCAGCCTGCGCGCCGTTGACCGCAGCGATGTGGTGCTGATGGTTATTGACGCTGTGGACGGCGTTACCGAGCAGGACAAAAAAATTGCCGGTTATGCGCACGAAGCGGGCAAGGGCATTGTAATTGTTGTTAACAAGTGGGACGCCTACGAAAAGGATGAAAACTCCACCCTGCGCTATACAGAAACCCTGCGCAAAGAGCTGATTTTTATGCAGTATGCGCCTGTTGTGTATGTATCGGCGCTTACCAAGCAGCGTATTCACCGCCTGCCGGAGGTTATTAACTACGTTGCCGAACAGAACGCCATGCGCGTGGCAACCAGCGTACTGAACCAGGTTATTGCCGACGCTGTGGCAATTAACCCGCCGCCGACGGAAAAGGGCCAGCGTTTGAAAATTTTGTATGCAACGCAGGTTAAAATTAAGCCGCCTACGTTTGTTATTTTTGTCAACGAGCCGGAAATCATGCATTTTTCGTACCAGCGTTATCTGGAAAACAAACTGCGTGAAGCGTTCGGTTTTGAAGGCACGCCGCTGTCAATGATTATCCGCGGCAAAAAAGAGGACGAATAGAGGCTGGATAAATGGATGTAATGATGTTTGTATTATGGTTTGCCGTTGGTTTTGTGTTTGGCTCCGTCCCTTCGGGGCTGTGGCTGGTTAAGGCAATTCACGGCATTGATATCCGCGAGTACGGCAGCAAAAATATAGGCAGTACCAATGTTTTCCGTACCGTTGGCGGCAAAACTGCGGCGCTGGTGCTTTTGTGCGATGCGGGCAAGGGCATTATTGCCGTTATGATTGCCCAAAGCATGACCGGCGGCGATTTGTACGCCATGCTGTTTGCCGCTATCGGCGCGCTGTTGGGGCACAATTATTCTTTGTTTCTGGGCTTTAAAGGCGGCCGCGGCGTTGCAACCGGCCTTGGGCTTTTAATCTTTTTAATGCCCAAGGTAAGCGGCATTTGCTTTATTGTGTGGCTTGCCATTGTGCTGGCAACCCGCTATGTTTCGCTGGGCAGCTGCGTGGGTGCGTTCTGCGCGCCGTGCCTTGCGTGGTATTTCGGGTATCCGCTGCCGGTGTTTTTGTTTGCCGCCGTTGCGGCAGCGTTTGTAATTATCCGCCATAAGGATAATATCAAGCGCCTTTTAAACGGCACGGAAAGCAAAATCCGCCAGGGGCACGCTGAAGACTTAAAGAAATAATTTTACAAACACATTCTGTTTTATAAGCGGAATGTGTTTTATTTTTTAAATTGTAAGAATATTTTAGTAAATTCACAAAAACATATGGCTTTTACCACGAAACAGTGTTATAATATCCCTATGAGTAAGGTGTAAAAAATTTTTTTAGGAGATGATTACATGACAGAAAAATCTACGTTCTATCTTGTCAGAGAGGAAATTCTGCCTGAAGCAATCAAAAAAACCATTAAGGTAAAGGAAATTTTAAAACGCGGGGAAATCAGAACCATTAATGAGGCCGTTGAAAAAATGGGGCTGAGCCGCAGCGCTTATTACAAATATAAAGATTACGTATTTCCGTTTTATGAAGCAAGCAAGGAAAAAATCATTACCCTTTCGCTTTTGCTTGAACATAAACCGGGCGTGCTTTCGCGCGTGCTGAATACTGTTGCAGGTGATTCCGGCAGCATTATGACCATTAACCAGGGCATTCCCTTGCAGGGTGTTGCCAATACTACCATTTCCATCGAAACCAAAAACCTGACGGTTGATTTGGAAGCGCTTTTGGATAAGCTCCGCATGATTGACGGTGTTAAACGCCTGGAAGTTCTGGGGCAGGTTTAAGCCGCAGCCATTTATTTAATTACGGGGGGAACAAATGAAAGATTGTATTAATATCGGCCTTTTGGGCGTGGGAACCGTCGGCAGCGGCGTGCTGCACGTGCTTGAGCATAATGGCGGCGAAATTGCCAAAAAAGCAGGCTGCAAAATAGAAATAAAGAAAATATTGGTGCGCAATCCGCAGAAAGCGGCGGAGCTTGGTAAAAAATATGCCGTTACCGGTGATTTTGAGGACATTGTAAATGACCCGGACATTGATATTGTTGTTGAGCTGATTGGGCGTGAGCATCCGGCGAAGGAATATATTGCTTCTGCGCTGGAGCACGGAAAAAATGTTGTTACGGCCAACAAGGATGTGCTGGCAAAATACGGCAGGGAGCTGTTTCCGCTGGCGGAGCTGCACAATGTTGATTTTATGTTTGAAGGCGCCGTGGGCGGCGGCATACCTATTATCCGCCCGCTTAAATCGTGCCTGGCTGCCAACCGCATTAAATCGGTGATGGGCATTGTTAATGGCACAACCAATTATATGCTTACAAAAATGTCGCAGGACCATATGGATTACGGCGAAGTTCTGCGCGAGGCGCAGGAAAAAGGCTATGCCGAATCGGACCCGACTGCCGATGTGGGCGGCCTGGATGCCGCACGCAAGCTGGTAATTTTGGCTTCCATTGCCTTTAATACACGCATCAGCCTTGATGATGTGCTGGTATCGGGCATTGAAAGTTTAAAGCTCTGCGATATTGAATACGCCAGAGAACTTGGCTATACAATTAAGCTTCTGGCAGTTGCCAAACACGATGAAGAAAAAGGCATTACCGTTTGCGTAAGGCCTACTATGCTGCCCACAGAGCATCCGCTGGCAGGCGTTAACGATGTGTTTAACGCTGTGTTTGTGGAAGGCGACGCCCTTGGCGAAGCAATGTTTATGGGCCGCGGGGCAGGCGGGCTGCCTACTGCAAGCGCTGTGTGCGGCGATATTATCGACGTGGCGCGCAATATGGTGCATGGTTCTACCGGGCGCATTAACTGCACCTGCTTTGACGAAAAGCACCTGTGCCGTCTCGAAGATATGCTTTCGCCGTTTTATATCCGCCTGAACGTTGTGGACAAGCCGGGCGTGCTGGCTGCGATTGCCGCCGCTTTTGCCGCACAGAATGTGGGATTAAAAAAAGTTATTCAGAAACAGATGGTTGGCGACAAGCTGGCAGAACTTGTTGTTATTACCTACCATGTTTCCGAGCTTGATATGCAGATGGCCGTGCAGACTTTGAAGGGTCTGCCGGTTATTAAGGAAGTATGCAGCGTCATCCATGTTGAAGATGACAACGTGGAGTGATGTTATGAAAAAAAGCGTAAGGGTAATTGTGCCCGCCACTTCGGCCAACTGCGGGCCGGGGTTTGACGTTTTGGGCGCTGCCTGCAATTTATACAATGAATTTACTTATGAGCTTACTGAGCGCGGCTTTGAACTTGAAGTTACCGGCGAGGGGAGCGGGCGTTTGCATGCCAGCGGCAAAAACCTGGCGTTTCTGGCGTTTTTCCGTTTGTGGAACGAGCTTACCGACCGCAGCTATACCGGGCTGAAAGTTACCATGCACAACCGCATACCGCTTTCGCGCGGGCTGGGCAGCAGCAGTACGGCCATTGTTGCCGGGCTGATGGCGGCCAATTATTTAACCGGCAGCACTTTAACGAGGCAGCAGCTTGTAGATTACGCTACCGAAATTGAAGGGCATCCGGATAATGTGGCGCCGGCGCTTCTGGGCGGGTTTACGGTAAGTTATATGGCGCACGGCAAGGCTGCTTCGCTGCGCTTTGTGCCCAAAAAGCCGCTGAGCTTTATTGCCGCAGTACCGGCAGAGCCGCTTTCAACCGCAAGGGCAAGGCAGGCGATACCGGAAACGGTAAGCCATAAGGATGCTGTTTTTAACGCCGGGCGCAGTGCGCTTTTGGTAAGCGCGCTTTTAACGGGCGAATATAAATTTTTGCCCGACGCTTTGGAGGACAGGCTGCACCAGCCGTACCGCATGCCGCTTATTAACGGCACGCAGGCTGTGTTTAAGGCTGCTAAAAATGCCGGCGCTTACGGCGCTATTATCAGCGGAGCTGGTTCCACCTTAATGGCATACGCCGCGGCGGATGCCGACAGTGAAGCCATTGGGCGCGCCATGCAGCAGGCTTTTGAAAAAGCTGGGCAGCAGGCTGTGTACCATGTGCTGAAGCTTGACGAAGAAGGCGCACGCGTTATTGATAATTAATGCTTGACATTTGCATTTAGTTTGTTTATAATATTACTTGTGTTTCGGGGCGTGGCTCAGCTTGGTAGAGCGCTTCCTTGGGGTGGAAGAGGTCGTGGGTTCGAATCCCGCCGCTCCGACCATTCCGAAACAACTGCCTTTACGGGAAATCCCCGTGAAGGCTTTTTTTATAGCCTTGACAGAAAAGGAGTGCGTGCAATGATTCGCAGCGTAAGGCTTGTATGCGCCGAATGCGGCAGTGAGTTTGTGCCGGAAGGCGGCGTTTTGTATTATAAGGACAATTACATTAACAATACCGTAAAAGAGGCAAAGTTTATCTGCCCGGCGTGCATTAAAAAATGGCACGAAAAATGGCAGATTAAAAATGCCGGATTTAACGAAGTGGACTATGTGATGACCGTTACCATCGAACTGGAGGACGGCACGGTTTACGAAGATTTGGACTGCACGCCTATGGACGGCTATGTGGTTGCCGGTGTGGATATTCCGCCGGAGGCGCAAAAAAAATTGTATGAGTTTTACCACGAATGGGATTTAAAACGCAAGCATGACGTGCTGAAATACTGCACTTTTAAGGATGAGTTTATGCGTACCAGCTTCAGCTGCGAAACCTACGGCGGCGAAAAATATGAGGACGTTGCCTTCCGCGTGAACATTAAGGGCGTTATGGAAACGGCTGTGCCGGTGCCCGATTATATTTTGAAACAGATTATTGACGCTTACAGTATTTACGAATTGCAGAACAGGGAATAACGGGGGAAAACAATGCAGGAATTACTTGAAAAGATTGAAAAACGCCGCACTTTTGCCATTATATCGCATCCTGACGCCGGTAAAACGACGCTGACGGAAAAACTTTTGCTGTACGGCGGCGCAATTCACCTTGCCGGTACGGTTAAGGCGCGTAAATCCAACCGCCATGCCGTTTCGGACTGGATGGAAATTGAAAAGCAGCGCGGCATTTCCGTCACGTCTTCAGTCATGCAGTTCCAGCACGGCGGCTACTGCATCAACATCCTCGACACGCCGGGACATCAGGACTTCTCTGAGGACACGTACCGCACACTGATGGCCGCAGACAGCGCCGTCATGGTCATTGACGGTGCAAAGGGCGTCGAGCCGCAGACGCGCAAGCTCTTCAAGGTCTGCGCCCTGCGCAATATTCCCATTTTCACCTTTATCAACAAAATGGACCGCG
>OHTF01000132.1_pt1 | contig 36141 bp, 51 predicted proteins | sample 1578811 | NCBI WGS metagenome assembly OHTF01 (sample SAMEA3879571, study PRJEB24766) | human gut metagenome | biome: human-associated habitat; feature: feces | place: USA | collected 1985/1987
CAACTCCTCTAATTTATTTTTAGCATCTCCATACCTTCCGGTATGCCGGCCATATAAGCTATGTCTTTAATAGGATAACCTTCATATTCTTTTAAAAGGTTGTCCGGCATTAGCAGTTCAACGGCAAAAGTATTAGCCTGGCGTTCTATTTTTTCAACAGAAAACAGCGTGTGCCGTTTTAAAAATGGGGTAGGCACGCCTTTATGCAAAACGGCGTGGCCGAGTTCGTGTGCGCAAGTATAGCGCTGCAATGCTTCCGGCAAATCACAATTGATGTGAATAACTTTTAACCGCCGGTAACATACATAATAACCCCAGGTATTTCCCAGTCTGACGTGCTGCACAACGATATTAAGATGCGCAGCCAATTTAAAAGGGTCGTTTGTGTCATACTTGCGCATTAGTTTTTCAACAATGCGTTTTATCTCCATGGTTTAATCCTTATTTTGACGATATTTTTTAGGCGTATATTTTTCTTTTGCAATTTTTTTAGCAAGACGCATTGTAGCAAGCAGGCTGGCGCGAAGCAGTTCTCTGTCTTCATCATCTTCTACCGTGCCGCCCATAGCAGCCATTGCATTCTGATTATCAAGGTCAGCAAGCATTTTTTCAAGGTCAGCAGCAATTTGGCGTTCGTCACGCGGAGAGAGGGTAGTATCATTAAGGGGTTTATTATCTTCCCAGCCCATTAAATAGCCAGGTGAAACATTTAGTGCTTTAGCTATAATTTCAATTTGAGTAATAGGAACTTTTTTTATAAAGCCAGTTTCATAGCGTTGCAAAGTAGATTTGCTTATGCCAGTTAAATCTGATAGATCCTGATAAGATAAATCTAATTCTTGCCTGCGATTTTTTATTCTATTGATAATTTCATTAACTTCTAACTCGCCCATTTTATAAAATTCCTTTCAATCTTTTGTAAACTAATAATATCATAAATGCAACGAAAAGTAAAACAAAAAATAAAAAATCGTTGCATTTATGCTTGACATAGTAAATCGAGAATGGTAATATATTTGTAGCATAAATGCAACGAAAGGAAGTGATAAAATGAATCTTGCTAAATTGAGGGGAGCATTAGCAGAAAAAGGAATGACGCAGCGCGAATTAGCAGAAAAACTTAATTTAAGCACGAAAGCTGTTAATGAAAAACTTAATGGTAAAGTTAAAATTACAGTTGATGAAGCAGCTGCGATGAGTAAAATTTTAAAGCTGGAAAACCCAACTTTAATTTTTTTTAACTAATCCGTAGCATAAATGCAACGAAAGGAAGTGATAAAAATGCAGCAACGTATGAACGCGAAGGAATACGCTAAAGCGCGCGGGCTGCCGGTGGAAACTATCCGCAGGTTGTGCCGGACCAATGTGCTGCGATATGTGCAGCGCGGCAAGGTTTATCTGGTAAACATTGCATGCGCCGATGCCTACTTTGAGGCGCAGGAAGCAAGCCAGCAGGAAAAGGTGCAGAGGCGCACGGTAATTAAGCCTGTAAAAGCACGGCCAGCAAACTTTAAAGCACAACTGGCAGATTTACAGGCAACATTAATGGGAGGTGGGATGTAAATATGTATAGACTGTTGATACTTGCCGATGACGGCAGTCAGTGCAAAATGCTGACCATCGGGGGGAAACGCGAATCTATCACCAAAGATATGATGAAGTTTTTCGACAACGCGCAAGCCTTTGAGTGGCTGCATTCAAAAAACGAAAGGCTTGCCATGGCGCTTTTTAAAGGAATTATGGAAAGGCACTTAACAAAACAGGAGGAGTAACACTATGAAAAAAGCTTATGTAATTGCTGGCATTGCCGCAATCTTTACGGCAATTATGATGGCTTTTCCGCCGCAGGCAGAACCGGCAACAGAGAAAATTGTTGTCCCGGAACGAGTTTACTGCGGCGATACGCTTAACGCAGTGTGCAGCAGGGCTGCAATCGAACACGGCGATGTGCGTGATGACCTGCGCGCTATTGTTTACGATACGCGCCAGCATAACAATCTGCCGGCAAACGATTTAATCCAGCCCGGCGACATCATACTGGTGGAATTGGAAGTGCCTGCCGATGCGCTGGGAAGACGCTAGGCACAGAACCTGCGCTGAATGCGGCAAGGCTTACGCCGTCAGCAAGTTATGCAAGCGCAAACATTATGTCTGCCCGCGCTGCACTAAAAAACATCTGCGCAGGGGAGGTAAAAATATTGCCAGGAGAAAATGAAAAGAACCGCCAGTGCGGGAACACTGACGGCTCAAAAGGTGAAGTTGGAATCGCTTCATCTGTATTATACCACAGATTGGAGGTACAGGGTATGGAAAAAGCTGTTGAGATTTATTTTTACTGTAACGAAATGCAGGCGGCTTTGAGTGAAATAAAGCGCAATGTAGATTTTATCAATGACGCACTTAGTAATCATCCGGAAACGGATTTTAGAAATAAAAGAATTTTGGCACAAATTGATGATGTAGCCAGCAAATGCCTTAAACTTCATTACTTATCAATTGATGCGCTGACGGAGGAAAAAAACGATGCTAAAACTGTATGAATATGATGAAAAGCTGGCAAACCTGCTGGCTTTAGATTTAGACCGCGCCGTAGATACTGAAACCGGCGAGATTTTAACTGCCGAGGCGGTAAATGACCTTTTGATAGAGCGCAACGCTAAAATAGAAGGCTGCATGCTTTTTTACCTGGAGCAAGACGCCGAGGAGAAAGCGCTGGATGCTGAGATTAAAAAGCTGACAGCACGCAAAAAAACTGTAACCGCCAAGAAAAACTGGGTAAAAAACTATGTCGCCGCAAGCCTGAACGGTGAAAAGTTTGAAACGCCGAGGGTAAAAGGCTACTGGAGAAAATCCGAATCTGTATCCATTGATGTACCTGCGCAGGAATTACCGGAAGAATACCTTCGCATTAAGGCAGAACCGGATAAAACTTCTATCGGCGCAGCGCTTAAAAAGGGCATTTATATCCCCGGCGCCAGCATCGTGGTTAATAATAATTTGATTATTAAATAGGAGGTAAGTGATATGGGCGTACCTGTACTTGTTATGGGGTTTTCGGGGAGTGGCAAATCTGCCAGTCTGCGCAATTTTGAGCCGGATGAGATTGGCATTTTTAACGTTGCCAGCAAACCGTTGCCGTTCAGAAAACAGCTGCCGCTGGTAAATAAAGCGACTTATGGTGTTATTCAAGCCGGATTAAAAAAGAATAACCTGCGCTGTTATGTAATTGATGACAGCCAGTATTTAATGGCATTTGAGCAGGTTACTAAAGCAAAGGAAACAGGCTATGGGAAGTATACCGATATGGGCGTAAATTTTGTGAATTTAGTGCAATTCGTTATATTAAATACTTCGCCCGATACTATTGTTTATTTCCTGCACCATCCAGAACAGACAGAACAGGGCAGAATAAAAGCCAAAACCGTTGGCAAGCTGATTGATAACTGGCTGACACTGGAAGGCCTGTTCAGTATCGTGCTGCTTGCAGAAACTGATGGCAAAGAACACTGGTTTATAACACAAAGCGATGGTTATTCCACGGCAAAATCGCCAATGGATATGTTCCCGGAAAAAATTGACAACGATTTAAAATTGGTGGATAAAACTATCCGCGAATATTATGAATTTGGAGGTAAAACTTATGAAAAAGATTAATTGGGGCGAAGTAGAAGAAGCACAGAATTTTACCCGCATTTGTGCTGGTGGGTATGTATGCCGCGTTGTAAAGGTAGAGGATGACCCGCAGAAAGAATACCTTAAAATTTGGTGCGACCCTGTGGAAGGGGAGTTTAAGGATTTTGGCACAAACGCTGAACAGCGTACCGGTCAGGATTGGAACTATATCCGTTTTTACCGTAGTTATAAATCTACGGCGCTGAACTTTTTTAAGGCGTGGCTTTCTGCACTTGAAAAATCAAATCCCGGCAAATTTAGCGCCAACAAATTTGACAGTGATGAAAGGAAGATGGTTGGGCTGCGTGTGGGCCTTGTAATTGCTGACGAAGAATACCTTAAACAAGATGGAAAAAAAGGTTTGCGTACTTATGTACACAAGGTTTTAACTCCGGATGAAATCAGGGCGGGCAAGTTCCGTGTGCCGGATATGAAGCTGCTGCCGCCGTCAGCGGCTTCGGCATCGGCTGCGCCGGAAGCAGACCCTTATGACTGCCCGTTCTAATAAACTTACTTTTGCCGATATTCAACCGTTTTTAACGAACGCTAAAAGAAGGAATGGTGGTCAAATCGAAGCAGGCTGTCCGGTCTGCGGCGATGACCACCACCTTTATATAAAAGAAGAAAACGGCAAGCTGCTGTGTTATTGCCAAAAATGTAACGCAAAAGGTCCGGAGATTTTTAAGGCTTTCCGGCGGATGGGCGCAAAACCGGCGGAACAGCCCGAGCCGGAGCCACCCAAAATTGTGGAAAATTACAGCCACGTTTATAAAAATCCCGATGGCAGTGTTGCATATTATAAGCAGCGCATTAAATACAATAACGGCAAAAAGAAGTTTACATTTTATTGGATAAATACCGAAACAGGCGAAAAAATCTATTCTAAACCGGAAGGCTGCAATAACCTTTATAACCTTAACCTGCTGGAAACCGCGCTAAGGGAACACACCACAGATACGGTTTACATTGTGGAAGGCGAAAAGTGCGCCGACGCTATGGTTAAAAACGGTTTGCTTGCAACAACCGCCAACACCGGCGCGCAGAAAAATATTAAGTTGTCTGCCATAGATAAGCAGATTTTAAATGCCTTTGCAACGCGCATCGTAATACCTGATAACGACGATAAGGGCATGGATTACGCAGCAGCATTCGCTGACGTAAAAGTCCTGCCAATGACGGAATTTTGGGCTGATTGTCCGCCGAAAGGCGATGTCGCCGATTATTTTGCCAAAGGCCTGCCCGCAGCGGCAATAAAAAATTATAAGTTCCCAGAGCCGGTTAATTTTGACCGGGAATATTTTGAAAAACTTGACCGCTGGCAGATGATTGACAACAGCTTGTTTGAAGCCATTTTTGCCATTACGGAACCTGCGGAACGTGAACGCATTGTTGCGATGGCAAGCATCCGCGCCACGGCGTTAGGCGTAAGCAGAAATTTTGACAGATGCTGGAAAGCATTTTTAGGCGCGCAGGCGGCAAAAAATATAACATCTGACAATATGACTAAGTTTCCGGGGCAGTTATTTGCACTGCGATGCGGCGAGTGGACTGCGGATGCCGGAGGCGTAAAAAAGAACATGGCCCAAAGCAATGGTAATTTCCGCTGGGAATTTGCAAGCCCTATTCCGATTATGCCGGTAGAAGTGCTGGTAAACGTTGAGGACAACACGGAGCGGCTGCGCATCGCTATTTACAAAGAAGGAGCGTGGCGTAGCATCGTAGTTCCGCGCAGCCAGGTTGCCAGCAACAGCAAAATAATTGAACTGGCAGATATGGGGCTTGAGGTAAACAGCGATAACAGCAAGTTGCTGGTAAAATACCTGGCCGATGTTGTGGCGCTGAACCCTGACATACTGCCGAGGGTAAAAGCAATCGGGCATTTAGGCTGGGCCGAAAAAGAATTTATTCCCTATGCCGATGATATAAAACTGGACTGCGAGGAACAGTATAAATCGTTGGTAGCTTCCATCAGCAGCAAAGGGACACTTGAGGAATGGACGGAATTTGTACGGCCGCTGCGCAAAAACATTTACCTGCGGCTGATATTGGCGGCAAGTTTCGCCAGCCCGATGATTGCCAAAGTTGGCGCATTGCCGTTTGTGCTGCATTTATGGGGCGGCACCGGCAGCGGCAAAACAGTTGGCGCAATGGTGGCGGCTTCTATTTGGGGCAATCCGCGCTTCGGCGCGATGGTGCGCACTATGAACATGACCATTAACAGCATGATGGCTACTGCAGCGCTGTTAAAAAATATTCCGTTTTTTGGCGACGAGCTGCAAACGATAAAGAGCCGCTATGAAAATTACGATACGCTTATAATGCGCGTTTGTGAAGGCGTGGACCGCGGGCGCATGACCAATACAACGCTGCAAAAGCAAAGTTCATGGCAAAATGCTTTTATTTTTACCGGCGAGGAGCCGTGCACACAGTCATCTTCCGGCGGCGGCGTAAAAAACCGCGTTATCGAAATTGAGTGCGACCACGTTGTAGTGGAGGACGGCAACGGCGTTGTAAATTACATTAACAGCCATTATGGCTGTGCCGGGCGCGAATTTATTGAGCAGTTAAAAAGCCGCCCGGATTTAGCGAAGGAATATCAGTCAATTTTTAAAACACTGCTGGAGTTATCAAAAAGCACCGAAAAACAGGCTATGGCTATGGCTTTAATGTTGCTTGCCGATGCTGTTGCAACGAGGCACATTTTTAAAGATAACGATGTGCTGGATTTTGAAGCGGTGCTGCCGTTTTTAAAATCGGTTGCAGAGATTGACACAGCAGAACGCGCTTTTGCGATGATAACCGACATTATTGCCGAAAATAGCGACAAATTTGAGCAGACCTATGATAAAGCCAGCAACCTGGCAACGTGGGGTAAATTGAACAGCGACGGCAGTATTTTAATAAACAAGACTGTACTGGAACGCGAACTTGGCAAAGTCGGCTTTGATTTTACCGCTGTTAAAAAGAAATGGGCGGCAAAAGGGTATTTGATTTTAAATTCGCAGGGAAAATATTATGTGCAAACTAGCGTGTGCGGTATAATGGGTAGTTTTGTGCGCTTACGAGCTAAAAAGTAAGGAAAGCAAGGAAAAGGTAAGGAAAAATAAAAAACGTAAATCCGCATCATAAGCGGCTTAAAAGGACTTTCCTTATATTCCTTACTTTCCTTACATAAATTAAATACTCACATGGGAAGTTTTCCTTTTCAGATTTTTATTTATATGTATTCGATATACCTTGTAATTTTAGGTAAGGAATGTAAGGAATATACTGTAAAGCCAGTATTTATGCTGGTTTTGAAAACTTACATTCTAAATAATCAGGGAAGTATTCCTTACTTTTTACCGAAAAGAAGGTGATTAAAATAATAACCTTACGACCTTATCAACAGCAGCTTATAGATAATATACGGCAGTCAATCAAATCGGGGCATAAAAATGTTTGTGCTGTGCTTGGCTGCGGCGGCGGTAAATCGGTAATACAGGGCAGCATCGCCAGTATGGCTACGGCGCAGAAAAATCAAGTGCTGTTTTTGGTGCATCGCAAAGAATTGTGCCGGCAGATTGAACAAACCTTTATTGCCTGCGGCGTTGATTTGATGTACTGCGACATTGGCATGGTACAGACGGTGTGCAGAAGGTTAGGTAAAATATCTGCCCCGCGTCTGATAATTACTGATGAATGTCATCACTGCCTGTCTGCCAGTTACCGCAAAATTTATGCTTATTATCCATCGGCGACGCTTTTGGGTTTTACAGCTACACCGGCACGGATGAATGAAGGCGGGCTTGGCGCAGTGTTTGATGACCTGATTATGTCGGTGTCTACAAGTTGGCTGATAGAAAACCATTATTTATCGCCGTATAAATATTACGGCGTGGAATTGGCTGATACCAGTAAGCTGCACACTAAAAACGGCGACTATGATAAGCGGGAAGTTGAGGAGCTTATGAATAAGTCGGCAATTTTTGGCAGTGCGGTAGAAAACTGGCTGAAACTGGCAAATGGAAAGAAAACCATCGTATATTGCAGCAGCATTGCAACAAGTCAGGCTACAGCAGAGGCTTTCTGTGAAGCCGGTATCAGTGCGGCACACCTTGATGGTACAACGCCGCAGGCAATCCGCGAAGCTACGGTGCAGGCGTTCAGAAACGGCGAAATTACCGTGCTGTGCAATGTAGATTTATTCGGCGAAGGATTTGATGTGCCGGACTGCGAAGCCGTGGTACTTCTGCGGCCAACAAAGAGCCTGACGCTGCACATTCAGCAGTCTATGCGCAGCATGCGGTATAAAGAAGGTAAGACGGCACTGATACTTGACCATGTTGGCAACTTTACCCGGCACGGCTTACCGGATGATGAACGGGAGTGGACGCTGGAAGCAAAGCCTAAAAAGGATAAAGCAGAAATTAAAGTTAAGCAGTGCCCGGTGTGCTTTGCAGTTGTAAAAAATACAGCAAAGGAGTGCCTGTTTTGCGGATATGAATTTAAGCCGCAGGAACGTGCGGAGCGGGAGGTTATCGACGATGTTATTTTGCAGGAAATATCCCGCAGGCCATACGATGATTACAAAAAATGCAAAACGTTTTTTGAACTGGATATTTTTCGCCGGGCCAAAAAATATAAATTTGCCTGGTCGCTGCATAAAGCTGTGGAACTGAAAATACAGATACCAGATAAGTATAAATGGATGGCGTATAGAATGGGGCTGATAGCATGAATATTTTTTCGACACGTTTAAAAATAGCCCGCGAAAAAGCGGGCTTAACACAAAAAGAATTAGCTGAAAAATTAGATATTCCGCCTCAAATGATTAACCGTTACGAAAACAGCGATACAGAACCGCGGATAGGCTTTGTGGCTAAAACAGCACAAATTTTGGGAGTGTCTTCTGATTTTCTTATAGGAGTGAAAGCAATGAACGAAACTGACCTGATGCACAGCGTAATGCTGGAAGCGTCGAAGGACGGGAATATGATATTCCGTGCCAATGTTGGCAAAGTGCGTATGGCAGATGGGCGCTGGTTTGATACGGGTCTACCGAAAGGGCACAGCGATTTGTACGGTTTCCGCCCGGATGGCAGGGTGTTTTATGTTGAAACAAAAATGCACCCGCGCGTTCCGACACCGGAACAGGTGCGTTTTTTGCAGGCCGTAATAAAACGCGGCGGTATCGGTGGTGTGGCTTACAGCGTTGATGAAGCTATGGAAATTATAGCGTGGCTGCCGGAAACGCAGGAACGTGTTAAGGGGGCGCTTGATAAATGGGCTTTGAAGATTTCGGCGAAGTAATTACCGACCCGTACCGGGAACTGCACCCGGAAGACAGTGAAAAATGGTTGCGGCTGCTGGCTGTTGCGAGCAATGCCGACAGCGAGTTTTATGCGGTACTGCTTTATCTGCGTGAAACCGGCACAATATTGCGTCCGCATCCAAAATTCCGTTGGAAGCTGGTGCCGGTTGTCGGGGCTAACGGATGGCAAAGCTATGAGGAGTACCAGCGCGAGGCTGTGCATTTAAAGCCGTGGCAGGATAAATTGGTTGATGTTTTGGCGGTGTTGAAGTAATGAGGTATAAACATGAAAAACAAGAAACGGAAAATCATTAAAAATTGTACAAATTGTAGTGAATGTGTATATATCGGCGATGGCGACTTTGCTTGTATGGCTTACAAACCTGTTGTTGTAATGGAAGATTTTAATATACCGACAGATGACTATTTTTATTGCGGAGGTAAATATTGGGAATATGATAATTAGCCATAATTTATGGGATGAAATTGTTGTTGACAATTTCGCCGGCGGCGGTGGTGCGAGTACAGGCATAAAAATGGCAATCGGCAGGGACGTTGATATTGCAATTAACCATGACCCGGCAGCAATAGCTATGCACCGCGCTAATCATCCGCTTACTTCGCATTACTGCGAGAGCGTATGGGATATTGACCCCAAAACTGCAACCGGCGGCAGGCCTGTTGCTCTTTGCTGGTTTAGTCCGGACTGCAAACATTTTTCAAAAGCTAAAGGCGGCAAGCCGGTCGACAAAAATATTCGCGGCCTTGCGTGGGTTGCGCTTAGATGGGCGGCGACGGTAAGGCCGCGAGTAATAATGCTGGAAAATGTGGAAGAATTTAAAACGTGGGGCCCGCTTAAAAACAACTACCCTGACCCCGAACAAAAAGGGCGTACTTTTAATTGTTTTGTAAATGCACTGCGAAGGCATGGGTATAAAGTAGACTGGCGGGAACTGCGGGCCTGCGATTATGGTGCGCCGACAGTAAGAAAAAGATTTTTCCTCGTTGCACGGTGTGACGGCAAACCAATAGTGTGGCCAGAGCCTACGCACGGAGACCCGGCAAGTATACAGGTAAAAACGGGCTTGTTAAAGCCATGGCGGACAGCGGCAGAATGTATTGACTGGACTTTGCCGTGCCCGTCTATATTTGAACGCAAAAAGCCGCTTGCAGAAAATACTATGCGCCGCATAGCAAAAGGATTGCAAAAATTTGTAATAGATAACCCCGCGCCTTTTATTGTTCAGGTAAACCATGGCGGCGATGCTTTCCGTGGAGCTGACCTTGACAAGCCATTTCCAACGGTGACGGCAAAACGTGGCTTTGGAGTAGTAACGCCTTATGTTATGGTAAACCAACATCAAAATGCAGGAAGTAAAGCCGAGGCGCCGTTGCATACGGTACTTACAGGAAATCATCATTACCTGATAGCCCCGAACTTAATTCAATATCACGGCGAGCAGTCGGGCAAAGAAGTTCGCGGGCAGGATTTGCAAAGGCCGTTGCTGGTAGTAGACGCCAGCAACCGTTACGGACTGGTAACAACACATCTTGTGCAGATGAATAAAAGCAGCGAGCAGGACCTTGCAAAACCGTTTAATACTGTAACTGCTGGAGGCGGACATTTTGCCGAGGTGCGAGCCTTTTTAATTAAATATTATGGGCAGGGCGAAGGGCAGAAACTTGATAATCCACTGCATACGATAACTACAAAAGACCGCTTCGGTTTAATAACTGTTGCGGGGGCGGAATATCAGATTGTTGATATTGGCATGCGTATGCTGACACCACGTGAATTATTCCGCGCACAGGGATTTAGTGATGATTATATTATCGAACATGACGATAAGGGAAAACCTTACCCAAAATCTGCACAGGTAGCAAGGTGCGGCAATGCAGTGCCGCCACAATTACCGGCGGCATTAGTAAAAGCCAATTTGCCGGAGTTGTGCGGGAAAATGGCTGAAAGGAAGGCTATGTAAATGACTAATGAGTATGTTAAGGAGGTCACGAAAATGGCATGGCTTTATAGATTAAGCAAAGCAGCAGATTTACATTTTGAAACTAATAGTGATATTGGCGGCGTAGCTGTTGGCACAGAAGATTTTTGCGTGAATTTAGGCAACGGCTATGGCGATGGAACTACCAATGTTTATGTTTTTAATACAAAACGCGTACCCGGAGAACTCGAAGAATTTTTAAAATTCAACACTTGTATTGTCGGCAAATTTAATATCTATGAGGATGATATCAGTGTATGCGAGAAGGCAAAAAGTAAAGTCGTATGCACACTGGAAGGGTATTATGGGGCTTATTATCCCAAAAACGAAATATGGTGGGACAACGCTGGACCTATTGTGGTGCTTGAAAAATGGGAAGATATAAAATGACTAAAGATGAACTTTTAGATAAAATCGAACGTCCGTGCCCATGGTGTGGAAGTAAGGATTTACTTATTACTAAAGGCATATTTGCGAAATATGCAATTTCCTGTCGCTGTTGCCATGTTGATGTAGAATTTCCGGAATCACGCATTAGAACGCGTGAGGATGTTATAAAAGTTTGGAACAAGCAATCTGACAAAGGCAAAAAGTATGATAAAACCTTTAAACGCGGCGACTACAGAGAAAGGACGGTTAAAAATGCGACTAATTGACGCAGATGCTTTAAAAGCCAAAATAAGAAAAGCTGAAAAAGAATTTAGACGCTGCAAGATTGAACCGGTTGGATATAAAATGGCTTTTGCTGATGGCGTTGGTACTGTTGCCGACTTAATTGTCGATGAAGCGCCAACGGTGGAAGAACGCCAACACGGACATTGGACAAAGGATAATAAATGTTCTGAATGTGGCGCGCAAAGACCAACGCAAGGTATAAATAAATGGATATACCTTGACGCAAAATATTGTTATGCCTGCGGCGCAACAATGGATGAGGTGGTAAAAAAATGACCGAACCTGTTAACCGCTGTTGCAAGAACTGTGAAACACGCAGCGTGAATTGTCATGCTACTTGCGAAAAGTATCTTGCATATCGCAAAATGCGGAACAAAATAAACGCAGCACGCCAAAAAGAAAAGATAAAAGACACATTGGAAATGCAGCGATTGCAGAAAGCTAAAGATGTTATGCTTGCTAAAAAACAACGAAGAATGAGGTGATAACAATGTTGATTAACTGCTTAAAGTGTTACCGCATTCATAAATGTGGTGATAATAAATACTATTGCCCATTTTTAGGTGTTAATCCCTGCATCCGCGGCGAGCATTATATATTCTGCCCGCCAAAACCTAAAAACAAACCAGTTCGACCGCCAGAACAACAATTGAAAATACCGGAATATGTTCCGGTACAGCGCAGACGTGGAAGTCACGGCGTGGGCGCTAATGTTGACTGGGCAAAATATCATAACGAGATTTTTAGCAGGCTTAATAATGATGAGCCGCTGGCAGTTATTGCAAAAAGCTTGGGCCTGCCACAAGGTACATTAAATTATTATGTTAACCGCTACCGTTAAAGGAGTGATAATTTGACTAAGGACGAGTTAAAGAAAAAACTTCGCAGCGCTTTTGCTATACAGAAACAGATTGAAGCTGAATATGTAGAACTGCAAAACCTGCGCGATAACGCAAGCCGCATAACACCGGCGTACAGTTTGGCGCCGGGTGGTAGCGGTACTGGGCAGCGAATTGAAAATGCTATGGCAAAAATTGTAGATGCAGAAAATATAATTCAATCTGAAATGGAAATTTTGATGGTAGCGCTTGGCGAAATTCGTGCGCTAATTGCGACGGTGGACGACCCAGTATTGCGTCTGATTCTGCATAAAAGGTATTTGTGCTACCAGAAATGGGAACAGATTGCGGCTGACTTGAATTATACTTGGGTACACACACATAGATTGCATGGAAAAGCATTAAATGCCATATTAAAAAAGATGTTATAGAATGTTACTATAAATCTGTGATATAGTTATAATAGCAAAAGCGATGAAATAAAGAACAATTCAGACATTAGATTGCACCTTTCCCGTGAAAGCCGTCAGTATTTACTGGCGGCTTTTGTGGTATAATAGTAAAAAATACTGTTCGAAAGGTGATAAAAATGTGTACAAGGTATGTATGTAATTTTGATTTGCTAGAGTATATTCGAGATAATTCCATAGAAAATAGAATTAGTCTAGATCAAGTATATCAACATTTTAGTAACTACCCTGAAAATGAAATGCAAAGAGATATGGATCGATTAGTTGAGGCCGGCTATATTAGAATGGAAGAAAATACAATAATATATATAACAGACACTGCTTTTGCTAATAATTTGTAACTATATGATTTACAGCACTCTCCGGAGTGCTTTTTTATTGCCAGAAAGGAGGTGGCATAATGGCAAAGCTTACGCCAAAGCAGGAGCGGTTCTGCGAGGAATATTTAATTGACCTTAATGCAACGCAGGCTGCTATCCGGGCCGGATATTCGGAAAAAACCGCGAATAGAATAGCCAGTGAATTATTGTCAAAACTTGACATTCAAGAAAAAATAACGGAATTAAAAGCAGAACGTTCCAAACGCACCGAAATAACACAGGACCGCGTTATAAAAGAACTGGCGGCAATGGCTTTTGCCAAAGCCACCGACTACGCACAAATTGCAGGCAATACGGTCTTTATTAAATCGACGACAGAACTTACACCGGAACAGCAAGCAGGTATTGTTGGTATTAAGCAAACGCAGGCCGGCGTAGAAGTAAAGCTTGATAAAACGCGTGCATTGGAAATGCTGGGCAGGCATCTGGGCATGTTTAATGATAAACTGGAACTTTCTGGTGCTGTTGCAAATCCCTATGCGAATTTAACCGAAGCCGAACTTAAAAAGCTGGCTGGTGCCGATGGATAAAAGAATAATTGCTTTAGGCGCTAGGTGCGAGCTTGCCCGCAGGCGCTTTTTTTATTACGCACAGTTAAAAAATCCGAAGTTTTATAAAAATGACCGCGAATATCTTGTGCAACTTTGTGATGCGCTGGAAGATTTTATGCAGTCGGATAAAAAGCTGCTTGTGATGAACATTCCGCCTCGTCACGGGAAAACATATACCACTACAAATTTTGTAGAATGGCTGCTAGGGAAAAATCCTGAACTGCAAATAATGCTTGGCAGCTATAACGAAACAGTGTCAACGCGAAGCAGCAAAAAAATCCGTAATGACATCATGGAAGCCAAAGGCAGCTTGTATAAGCCGGTTTATTCTGATGTTTTTCCAGGTATCGCTATTAAACGCGGGGATGGTGCAATGAATTTGTGGTCGCTTGAAGGGCATAACGATAATTATTTGGCTACATCGCCTACCGGCACGGCGACAGGCTTCGGCTGCCGGCTGATGATAATTGACGATATTATAAAAAACGCCGAAGAAGCCTATAACGAAGATGTTAAAGAGAAGCATTGGGACTGGTTTACAAATACCATGCTGTCACGCCTTGAGGAAGGCGGCAAAATAATACTTATAATGACGCGCTGGGCCAGTGATGATTTGGCAGGCAAAGCGCTTAATTATTTCCCGGCTGAACAGACTGTCCATATTAATCTTAAAGCTGTACAGGATGACGGCAGTATGCTGTGCAGTGACGTATTATCTGCGGAAAGCTGCGCAGAGAAAAAGCGCCTGATGGGTCTTGATATTTGGTCAGCTAATTACCAACAAGAACCTATTGACCTTAAAGGCAGGCTGTACACTAAATTTAAAACATACAGCGGCGCACTGCCGGAATTTAAACAGATACGCAACTATACCGATACCGCCGATGAAGGCGCAGACTTTTTATGCAGCATTGTATATGGCGTTACCTTTGCCAACGAAGCCTATGTGCTTGATGTACTGTATACTGACGCGCCGATGGAAGACACCGAACCTAAAACAGCGGCGATGCTTTTTAATAACGGCGTTAACCGTGCCAAAATTGAAAGCAATAACGGTGGCCGCGGGTTTGCACGCAGCGTGCGCAGGACGCTGGCAGAGGTTTACTGCAGCAACCAGTGCGTAATTAAATGGTTTCACCAGTCTAAAAATAAAGAGGCCCGTATTCTTTCAAACGCTACCTGGGTTATGGAGCATATTTATTACCCCGAAAACTGGAAAGACCGCTGGCCGGAATACTACGAAGCAATGACAAAGTATCAGCGGCAGGGCAAAAACAAGCACGATGACGCGCCTGACGCTACAACAGGCATTGCAGAAGACCTTGCCGGTAATAACGGCATAAGGATTTTAAGATAGGGGGCAGCTTATGGAACTTGAAGCAGCCAAAAAACTTATAGAAAAATATGAAGGGATTGACGCAGTACGCCTTAAAAAAGCTGAGGTCGCACTGCGTTATTATTTGGGCGACAACGATATTATGTACCGTAAGCCTAAAGATAAATGCGAGGAACCGCTGCGCAATGCAGACAACAGAATTGCTTTTAATTTCCACAGCCTTTTAGTGGACCAAAAAGCCAGTTATATGTTTACTGCACCGCCGCTGTTCGATACCAAAGACGACACCCTGAATGAAATTGTTGCGGCAACGCTTGGCGATGGCTATGCTAAAAAATGCAAAGATTTGTGCGTAGATGCTTCTAACGCCGGTGTAGGCTGGCTGCATTACTGGATTGATGAAAAGAAGGGCTTTTGTTACGGCGTTATTCCGTCAATGCAGTTGCGGCCTGTATATTCCTTACGGCTTGAAAAAGAACTGGAAGCTGTGCTGCGCACTTACCGTATGGTAGATGATAACGGCGATGAATGGCAGATTTATGAAATTTGGAACGATAAAGAATGTCAGGCATACCGGAAGCGTGCGGAAATGTTCCAACCTTTTGATATGTTCAGTTATATAAATTTGGACGGTATGGCAGAACCGACCAACACGTTCAGGCATGACTTTGGCGCAGTGCCGTTTATTCCGTTCCCAAACAACAATGTTTGTACCGGTGATTTAGATAAAATAAAAAACCTTATCGACAGTTACGATAAAACGTACAGCGGCTTTGTGGATGACCTCGAAGACATACAGCAGGTTGTTTTTGTGCTGACAAATTATGGCGGCGCAGATTTAAAGCAGTTTTTATCGGATTTGAAATACTATAAAACGATTCAGGTTGAAAGCGCCGGAAACGATGATAAATCCGGTGTATCGACGCTGACGATTGATATTCCGGTGGAAGCCCGCGACAAACTGTTGGACATTACCCGCAAAGCTATTTTTGATATGGGGCAGGGCATTGACCCGCAGCAGCAGGGATTTGACAACACCAGCGGCGAGGCAATGAAGTTTTTATACAGCTTACTTGAACTTAAAGCTGGGCTGATGGAAACGGAGTTCCGTGCCGGGTTCGGCGAACTGGTTAGGGCGATTGGACGCTATTACGGCAAGGAGCCGGAGCAGATTGTGCAGACCTGGACACGCACTAGTATCCGCAATGATGCAGAACTGGTCGATATGTGCCAGAAGTCTGTCGGTGTCATCAGCACTAAAACAATACTTAAAAATCATCCGTTTGTGGAGAATGCCGAGGATGAGGAAAAGGAACTGGCGGCGGAAAAAGAGCAGACCGCCAAGGAGACAGATATTTACCGTAAGGCTTTTAACCAGCAGGGCGGTGAAAATGTAGATGGCAACCAGAACTGAAAAATACTGGCAGCAGCGCTTTGAACAGGTAACAGAAGCGCAGCTTAAAACAGGTATGGATTATTATGACGAAGCAGAACGCATGTACCGCGAGGCAATGGAAAGCATTGAAAAAGACATAGCCCGCTGGTATATGCGCCTTGCAGCAAATAACCAGATTACTTATGCCGATGCCAAAAAGCTGCTTACAAACTCACAGTTAAAAGATTTTAAGTTAACGCTTAAAGAATACATCAAGCGCGGAAAAGAAAATGGAATTTCGGCTGACTGGAGTAAGTCGCTTGAAAACGCATCGGCAAAGTATCATATATCGCGGCTTGAAGCACTGCAAATGCAGATTCAGCAGCACCTTGAAGCGCTTTATGGCAATCAGCTGGACGGAATGGACGCAGCGATGCGCGGCATTTACCGTGACAGCTATTATCAAACCGCCTACGAGCTGCAAAAAGGTTTCAGTACCGGCTTTGACGTGCAGCAGATTGATGACGCAAGGCTGGAAAGGCTGATATCAAAACCGTGGGCTACTGATGGGCAGAATTTTTCGCAGCGGCTATGGTCTGATAAGGATAAGCTGATTAACAACCTGCAAAATGAACTGGTGCAGGGACTTGTGCGCGGCGACGCACAGCTGAAAATAGTACAAAGTTTTTCTAAGCGCATGAATACTTCACTATCCAATGCAGGCCGCTTAATCGCTACTGAAAGCGCATATTTTTCCAGCCTTGGTGAAAAGGACAGTATGAAGAATTTGGGCGTTGACCAATACGAAATACTGGCAACGCTGGACAGAAAAACATCAGATATTTGCCGCAGTATGGACGGCAAAGTTTTTAAAATGTCCGAATTTAAAGCAGGTGTGACTGCACCGCCGCTGCATCCGTGGTGCCGCAGTTGTACCGTGCCGCATATTGCAGATTTGAATGGGCTGCGTGCTGCACGCGATGATGACAACAAGGTTTATTATGTTCCCGGTAGCATGAAATATTCTGAATGGAAAGAAAAGTTTGTTGATAACAGCCGCAGTAATGTTATAAAAAGAGCCGCGAAAGAAAGTGGAATTCGTGGTATAATAAACTTGAAGCCTGAACCAGTTAATTTAGCCCGGTATGGCTTTGATGATAAGCATATCAATAAAGAGAGAAAACATAACGTAAGTAAAGACGAGGCACAAAACTTCATTAACAATGCTTTGGTAGCGTTTGCCCGTTGGAACGGGCAGTATTTGTGTTTTTATGGTTCCGATGGCGTTGTTTATTTAAATATTAAAAATAAAAGCGTAAGAACAGCATATAAGCGTGCTGAATTTGATGAAAATACTTTAAAATTTATAAAGGTGGTGGAAAGCTTTGACGATGGAAAAGACAATTAGGTGCCCGTTGGTTAATAGATTGGTTACAGATGACTTTTGCTTTGATACCTCTGTTGTTGCAGAAGGTCATACGCCAGAGCGTTTTTTGCCTGATGAATTAACGTGGAGCAAGGAACTGGTAGAAACCTGTATGAATTGCCCAAATCATAGGGATTAGAATTAAATAACTTACGGCACTAAGCCGCTTACAGCAATGTAGGCGGCTTTTTCTATGCCCATTTTTAAGGGGGTGAAGTTTTGTACAGCCAAACAGAGGTCAGCGCTAAAATTACGGCGCTGAAAACATATTCCACCGCGCAGGACCCGCTGACGGCAGATTTATTCACACCACTGGAAACTGCGGTAACGGCGTATTTTAACGCCAGCGGCAATTTAGCCGCGCCGCTGCGTGATGTTGTTAAGTATATGTATAACGATATAGCACGCCGCACAACGGTTTATGAAACAGACTGGCCGGATAACCTGCCGACGGACTACCCGGCAGGTTACAACGATGTGCGCGGCTGCCTGTATGATTTTACGGAGCTGATGACGGTTGATAATGCAACATTTTTTGCAGCGTTTGTTTACGAAAAGCCAACGGCACCGGCAGAAGGCGGGGCTGCCGAACCTGTACCGGTCAGCAATGATTATCTGACTGATTGGGAAGCAGATATTACGGCGGCAACAACAGCCGATATTAACGAAGTTGCTGCGCTTGCCGAATGGTGCAAAAACAGCGAAGGAAACTGCGACCTTATTGACCTTTTGGAAGACAGGGGCAAAGTGCTGTCGCAAAAAAGCCGGGAGGAAATTGCCGCAGATATTTACATTGACTGCGGCGTGCTGGAGATTATCCAGGTGCGCGGCGTTGATGTTTATGTACCTACGTATTTAGCGGAAGGAGGTGACACGGATGTATAAATGGCTTGTTGCATACATTGCAGCTTTTAATGAAGATTTTCCTGTTTCCGACGTGGCAGACCTGACCGAATATGAGATTTGCCGCATTATCCAGTATTGTGTTGAGCACAATACCAAATACAGCAAGGAGATTGCCGTTGCTGTTGTAGGGCAGGGCAAGGTGGGAGAATCTAAAACAGGTACAGAAAATGAGGAGGGATGATTTATGCCGTATACAAAGCATACCTGGGCTGATGGTGAAGTAATCAGCAAAGAAAAACTTAATAACATTGAAACCGGCGTGGAAGCTGTAGACACCGGCAAAGTGAATATGCCTGCCGGCGGCAATGGTACTTCCGGACAGATTTTGCAGACCAATGGTGACGGCACTACTTCGTGGGTAAATAAACCTGCTGATGGCGCCAAAGGTGACAAAGGCGACAAAGGCGACAAAGGGGACACCGGCGCGGCGGGCGCTGCAGCTCCTACAATTACTGGCTGTACGATTAATGTAACCGGCGCAACTATTTCCGGTCAGCTTACAATGTCTTCCGGCGAGCCTATCACTATCAGCGGTACTTACAGCGCATCTTAACGGAGGTAAAAATGGATTTACAGGAATTTTTAAAGCAGTGCCTTGCCGAGGTCAAGGATATGGCAAAGGCGCAAAATGAAATTAAAGATTTTGTCGAAAAAAACTATGTCGGCAAGGGCAAGTTTGAAGAATTAACTACCGCTAAAGCCGAACTTGACAAGCAGATTAAAGAGCGCGACAAACAGCTGGATGACCTGAAAAAGAACGCCGGCAATAAAGAAGCGCTGGAACAGCAGATTGCTGATTTGAAAGCGGCCAATAAAAAAGCCGCCGAGGATTACGAGCAGAAAATTAAAGACACCAAGCTGGACGCTGCAATTAAAATTGCCATTGGCAATAATGCGCAGGATATTGATATTGTTGCCGGTCTTATCGACCGTACAAAGCTTATTTTAGGCGATGACGGTAAGGTAACAGGGTTGGATGAACAGGTAAAAGCACTGCAAACTAATAAGGCATTTTTGTTTAAAACAGCACCGGGCAGTAATCCGTACAAACCGAATGGCGGCAGCGACCCGGTGAAAAATCCTTTTGCCAAGGAAACATTTAATTTAACGGAACAGGGCAAACTGTACCGTGAAAATCCGGAGCAGGCCCGTGCTCTTGCCGCTGCTGCTGGTGTAACTATTTAAAGGGGGAATAACTTATGGCAGGAACTACTTTAGACGACGTAATTGTACCGGAACTTTTTACCAGATATGTTGTAAGAAGAACCAAGGAACTGTCTGCTTTGTTTAGCAGCGGTATCGTTACTAATAACGAAGAATTTGACCGACTGGCTTCCGAGGCCGCGCCTATTCACAATATGCCTTTCTTTGAGGATTTGCAGGGCGCTTCCGAAGCTGTCATTGAAGGTGTTGACCTTACGGCAAACGGTATTAAATCCAATAAGGATGTATCTGTTACCATTCGCCGCGGTATGATGTGGAGTGCGACGGACCTTTCCGCAGCACTGGCAGGTGCTGACCCGATGGCGGCTATTGGTGATTTGGTTGCAGGCTTTTGGGCGCGTGATATGCAGAAAGAACTTATCAGCATTTTAAATGGTGTGTTTGCAGCGTCTACTATGTCCGGCCACGTCCTTGATGTTTCCGCCGGTGAAGGTGCGGCGGCAAATATCAGTGCTTCTGTATTTATCGATGGTCTGCAAATGCTTGGCGATGCGCAAAGCGAGCTTACTGCGGTTGCAATGCACAGTGCAGTAAAATCCTATTTGAAAAAACAGAACCTTATTACCACGCAGCGCGATAGCAATAGTGTTGAGTTTGAAACCTATCAGGACCGCCGCGTAATTGTTGATGACGGCTGCCCCGTATCTGCTGGCGTCTATACCACTTACCTGTTCGGCAACGGTGCAATCGCATTCGGTAACGGCAATCCTGTGGGCTTTGTACCAACCGAAGTTGACCGCGACAAGAAAAAAGGCTCTGGTGTTGACTACCTGATTAACCGCCGTACCTTTATCATGCATCCGCGTGGCATCGCTTATCAGAAAGTTTCCCAGGTTAATGTAGAAACTCCGACCCGTGAGGAACTTGCAAAAGCAAACAACTGGAAACGCGTATACGAGGATAAAGCAATCCGACTGGTAGCTATTAAACATAAAATTGGGTGATGCGTTATGACGCTGAGCCTTGATAAGTTTAAAAAGCTGTTGGGAATTATCGATGCGGCGCAGGAAACTGCGCTGCAATTTATCCTTGATGATGTGACTGAAACCATTTTAAATTACTGCAATCTGAATGAACTGCCGCAGGGACTTGAAAACACCGCTTACCGTATGGCAATTGATATTTACCGTGCGGAAGGTATCGGCGCAAGCGAGGCACCTGTCGGTGATGTGGCGAGCATTAAAGAAGGCGACGCTACCGTTGCTTTTAAGCAGGCCGCCAGCGAAAGCTATTATACGGCATCAGTGCTTAAAAACTATACTGTGCAGCTTAACCGTTACAGGAGGCTGATTAGACCATGCTGCAAAACGCAATCAATGCCGCAAGGGTAAAAGCTAAAAAGGCCCTTGCGCTACTTTATGAGGACTCCTGCACCATTTATGCCAATATGCCTGTGTTGGATGAAGCAACTGGCATAACCGAATACCAGGAAACGGCATTGCACGAAAATGTGCCTTGCCGTATTTCTTTTGGCAGTGCTGCGGCCGCTGTAGATGATGAAATCGCACCGGAACTGCAGCAACCGATAACCTTGTTTTTAGCTCCGGAAGTTGACGTGCCTGCCGGGTGCAAAATCAGCGTAACGCGGGAGGGTAACACGGTTAATTATAGCCGCAGCGGCGAGCCTTCGGTATATAAAACACACCAGGAAATTAAGCTGGAACTGTTTGAGAGGTACGCATGAAAAAGAGCTTTGCCGGATTAAGTACCATTATTGCTAACCTGCATACCATGCAGGAGGAGCAGGACAGGATTATTAAGCGCATGGCACAGCGGCTTGCGCAGATTTTTCTGCGAGAGGTAAAACGGCGCACACCGGTTGGCAGTAAGCCGGAGTTCGATACCGTTGCCGTTAAATCGGAAAATGGCCGCAAGCGTAAATTTTTAACGGCAACGGCCGCTAATGCTGCCGAATACTGGCGCGGTTATCAGGGCGGCACATTACGCCGTGCCTGGGTTATACGCGGTATCCGTAAGACCAATGGTGTCTGGACGGCAACGATATTTAACCCGATGGAATATGCTTCATACGTTGAAAATGGACACCGGCAGCAGCCGGGGCGCTTTGTGCCGGCTCTTGGTAAGACTTTAAAAGCAGGCTGGGTTGAAGGGCGGTTTATGATGAAGCTGTCAGCCGAATTTGTTGAAAAAGAAGGCGCTGCGTATGTGCAGCAGGAATTTGAAAAGTATCTGAGGGGGCATTGGAATGGCTAAAGATGTAGCGTCGCAGGCGATTGTGCAGGGCATAATAGACGCACTGCGTACAGAGTTTGGCGGCGATTATGTATATTATGCCAATAAGGTGCCGCAGAACTTTAAAGAACCAGCTTTTTTTGTTCGGCAAATAAGCGGCAGCATGGAACCGCAGCGCGGCAGGCGTTATCTGCGGCGTGGATTATACCAGGTTACTTATTTTGCAGGAAATCGTAAAACACAGGAGCAGGAAATAAATGCTGTTACTGACAGGCTGTATCCGGTGTTGGAGTACATAAAAATGGACGGCAGTCTAATCCGCGGTACACAGATGGAACACGAAACCGAGGATAATGAACTGCATTTTTCGGTCCATTATGATATTTTCCTGCTGCGCCCGCGCCCGGAAGCGCCGCTGATGCAGGAACTCATTCAGATGCAGGAACTAAAGGAGTAAATTATGGCAGAAGCAAAATTTACAAAAATGCAGCTTGTGCAGTCTAAAAAATACCGCCAGTACCGTGATGTGCTGACGGTTATTTTATCGGATAACGCAAGCTATTCGCATAAAGAAGTACAGCAGGCACTTAATAAATTTTTTAAAACGCCTGTAAAAAATAAAATCAACAAAAAGGGGGAATAACCTATGGCATTAGGCGGCGGTACCTGGCTTACCGAAAATAAAAAGATTCCGGGTACATACATTAACTTTACCAGTCGTGTGCGTGCCAGCGTGAACATGGCTGACCGTGGTTATGGTACTATGGCGCTCGAACTTGACTGGGGCCCGGAAGGTGAAGTTTTTACCGTAACCAATGAGGACTTCCAAAAGGAAAGCCTTAAATATTTTGGCTACGATTACAGCGCTGATAAAATGAAAGGCCTGCGTGATTTGTTTAAAAACCTGCAAACCGGTTATTTTTACCGTCTTAATAACGGCACGGTAAAGGCAAGCAATGATATTGCTACGGCAAAATATGGCGGCGCGCGTGGTAATGCGTTGGCCGTTGCAGTACAGGTAAATGTAGATGATGAGGATATGTATGATGTAGTTACATATCTTAACGAAACCGCAGATGTAGTGGGCGATGCGGAAACCGGCACAGCAACAACTGCAACGGCTGCGACGATGACTGTTATTGACAAGCAAACAGTAGCAAGTTGGGATGAGCTTACCGACAACGATTATGTAGTATTTAAGCGTAGCGGTACAATATCTGATGCTGTGGCTGCTGCAACGCCTTTAACTGGCGGCACCAATGGCATCATGGTTACTGCGTTGCAATATCAAAACTATCTTGATGCTATTGAACCGTATTACTTTAATACGCTTGGCTGCGTATCTACCGAAAGCACCGTACAGGATTTGATTATTCAGTTTACCAAACGTATGCGCGATGAGGTTGGCGCCAAATTTCAGTGCGTAGTATATGATTATGATGGCGCGGATTATGAAGGCGTTATCAGCATCGCCAATAAGGTTACCGATGAAGGCGAAAACCAGGCTTCGCTTGTTTACTGGGTAACCGGTGCGGAAGCAAGCTGCGCGGTAAATGCAAGCTGCACTAACAAGACTTATGACGGCGATTTTACCGTGGATACCAATTACAAACAGTCTGACCTTGAAAAAGCCATTACTGACGGCAAGCTGATTTTCCACCGCGTAACCGATGCCGTGGACGGCGATATTGTTGGTGACGTCAATATCCTGCGCGATATTAATACCTTCACAAGTTTTACAAAGCAGAAAAACGAAGATTTTTCCGGCAATCAGGTTATCCGTGTTTTGGACCAGCACGCTATCGACATTGCAAGGCTGTTTAACAAAACTTATCTCGGCAAGGAGCCGAATGACGTGGAAGGGCGTACTGCACTGTGGGGCGACCTTGTTGCCTACGAAAAAGAAATGCAGCGTATCCGTGCTATTCAGAATTTTAACGCCGATGATGTGCCTATTCCGCAGCAGGGGCAGTCTAAAGAGGTTGTACTGGCGGAATATGCAATTCAGCCGACGATGTGCATGGAAAAACTTTACATGAATATTATTATTGCCTGACGGAAGGAGGAGTAATTTATGGCTGACGCTGTAAGGACAATGCACGCGCGTGACGCGGTATCTGCAAAGCTGGCAAGCTGCTATATTACCATCGACGGCGAGCGTTATTTGCTGATGCAGGCGAAAAACCTTGAAGCGCGCGTTGAAAAAAATAAAGTGGAAGTGCCGATTTTGGGCAAAACCGGTTTGGGGCACCGCGCCACTAATTGGAACGGCACCGGCAGCATGACGGTGTACGGCAATACTTCCAAGTTTGCCGAACTTGTAAAACGGTATAAAGATACCGGCGAAGATATTTATTTTGATATTCAGGTGCGCAACGAAGACCCGACTTCTACCGTCGGCGCGCAGACCGTTATTTTAAAGGACTGCAACCTGGATTCGGCAACCATTGCTGCCTTCGACGCTGACGGCGATTGGCTGGAATGGGATACCGACTTTACATTTGAGGATTTTGAACTGCCGGAAAAATTTGCTGATTTGCAGGGTATGCAGTAACAGGAGGATTAAACAATGGCAGATAATTTTAAAGCATTTATGGCGGAAAACGCCATTAAATACAACGAGGTGGAATATGTTGCCTCGGAGCGTTTTGTTGACGAAAACGGCAAGCCTATTCCGTGGCGCTTCCGTATTTTGACAGAGGCGGAAAGCCAGAAAATCCGTGCAAAATGCAAAAAGCGTGTAACCGATGCGCGTACCAGGCAGACCAGTATTGAAACTGACAACGAAAAATATAACGACCTGATGATTGAACAGTGCGTTGTTTATCCAAACCTTAACGATGCTGCTTTGCAGGAAAGTTATGGCGCAGTTGGTGCGGCGGAGCTGGCAAGGACTATGCTACTTCCGGGGGAATATGCAGACCTTTCGATGGCTATTACCGAAGCCAACGGTTTTGATTCCGGCATGGCCGATAAAATTAAACGTGTAAAAAACTGATTAACGGAGGTGATGTATGGGCAAATGTCCTATATTATTGCTTCCACAAACTGCATAAGCTGCCGCATGAAGTTTTGCGCCTGCCCGAAAATGAGCAGGCGTTTATTTTTGCGGCAGTATCCATTAAATTAAAACGTGATAAAGAAGAAGCGCAGAAAATGAAACAGCGTAGCAAAAAAGGCAGGAGGAGATGAGCGCATGGCAACATTGACACAATATTTAAAATTGATGGACGGTGTGTCCGGCCCACTTAAGAAAATGGCCGGTGCTGCGCAAAACCTTATGAACCGGCAGGATGCTGCAGCTGCTGCTATTGAACGTACAGAAAGCGCGGCCAATAGCCTTGCGAAAAAATCCGGACGCACTTCTTCCGTATTAAACAAAATGGCCAACGGTGTTACCGACATTGCCGATGCTGCTTTGCGCGCCGAAAGCGCGCTTAATGGCATGATGGGTAAATTTAGAAAAGTGCCTGACAGCGGCGGCGGATTTTTGAGCAGCACCATTGGTCAGTTTGCTGTCGGTAATATTATCGGCGACATGGTTATGCGCGGCGCAGAGATGGCGCTGGATAAGATTAGCGGCATGGTTGCCAAAGCCGATATGTACAGCGGTATGCAGGCGCGGCTTGAAATGATTGCCGGAAGCCAGGCAGAAGCAGTGCGCTTAAATGACCAGATTTATGCGTCTGCACTTCGGGCCCGTGGCAGCTATGAGACAATGGCTGACAGTGTATCAAAAATCGGGTTGTCTGCCAGAGAAGCTTTTCCTGATCCGCGCGAGATTGTGCCGTTTGTAGAAAACGTGCAAAAGCTTTTCACCATTGGCGGTACCGGGGCAGAAGAACAAAAAAATGCTATGCTGCAATTGACGCAGGCTTTAGGCAGCGGAAGGCTGCAAGGTGACGAATTGCGAAGCATTGCAGAAGCCGCACCAATGCTTAACCAGGTTATTGCAGATTATATGGGCGTCAGCATTGGTGAAATTAAACAGCTTGGCGCAGAAGGTAAAATTACAGCGGATATTATTAAAAACGCAATGTTATCGGCAACAGATGATATTAACGCCAAATTTGACCAGATACCGCTTAAGTGGCAGGATATTTGGACGAATATAACAACACGTGGCGACCGCGCGCTGATGCCGGTTTATACTGCTATAAGCGATATGGCAAATTCGCCTGCCGCAATGGCGTTTGCAGATAATGCTGTACTTGCAGTGCAGGTGTTCAGCGCCGCGCTGTTGGGGCTGATGAATAATGCGGAATATCTGTATAGTATTTTTGACAGGTACGACGCATTTATCGTGCCGGTATTGTGGATGATAGTTGCGGCTATGGCGGCGAGCCGTGCGCAGACTTTACTTGCCGCAGGTGCGGCAGGTGCCCATGCCGTTGCAAGTGCCGCAGAAACGGCGGCGATTATAGCGCTTACTGTAGCACAGGACGGACTGAATGTAGCTATGGCGGCAAATCCGTTAACATGGGTGCTTTACGGCATTATTGCCTTTGTCGGTGCTATTTACCTTGGTGTGGCGGCAGTAAACGAATTTACAGGCGCGAATATTTCGGCAACAGGACTTATTGCAGCCGCGTTTATGACAGCTTATGCTGTAATCCACAATTTGATAGCTGCACAATGGAATATGTTCGTTTCCTACGCCGAATTTTTGGCAAATGTATTTGTTGACCCGGTTAGCGCAACTTATAACCTGTTTGCAAACATCTGGAACGGCATCGTCGATTTGGTTGGTGTGGCCATTGAAAATATTATCGGTATGATTGCTGAAATTCCGGGTATCAGCAAGGTTGTTGATATTGATACCAACTTTAAAGCGGCAGATTATAAGCTTGATTTAAAGAAAATTGACGGCGGTGTTGATTTAACGGATTACCGCATGGGTATGCTGGATTATGGCAACGAAGCAAAGTGGGCTTATAATGCTGCAGCAAACTGGTCCTTTAGTGATATGTTGCCGGAACTGCCGGGCGTTGACCCGGTAAGCGGCAGTGGAGAACTCGGCGGCATTAAAACAGGCATTGATGATGTTGCAGGGAATACCAAAGCCATTAAGGACGCAATGGATATCGTCGATGAGGATTTGAAATTTTACCGGGATATGGCGGAACAGGAAGTAATAAACCGCTATACTACGGCACGCGTAGATATTAAGGTGGAAAACCAGAATAATATCGCAAGTGACGTTGATGCCGATGGTATGATTACGCACCTTATCGACCAACTGGGTGCTGCGATGGATGCAGGAGCGGAGGCGGTGCACGCATGAGTTATTATTTTTATCTTGGCGATTTTATGCTGCCCGTGCCGCCGCCGCGCATGGACATACGGGTAAACAATAAAAATAAAACCATCAACCTTATCAACGAAGGCGAAATAAATATTATTAAAACTCCGGGGCTGAAAGAAATCAGCTTTGAAGCGTTGCTGCCGAATGCTAATTATCCGTTTGCTGACTATTCCCAGTCGCTTACTGGCAATGCTGTTTCGGCGTTTTTAGGCAACGCTTTTAGTTACCGGCCGGCGACTAATTTTTTGGAAAGTCTGCAAACGGCTAAAAACAGCAACAGTCCGGTACGCCTGATAATTACGCGCATGACGGCAAGCTTCGCAATGCTGTTTGATACCAACTTTTTGGTAACGGTAGAAGACTTTACCATGCGCGAGGATGCCAAAAATGCCTACGACATTATTGTGCCGTTGCGCTTAAAAGAATGGCGTGACTACGGCACGAAAGAGGTTACCGTGACAACCGACGAAAATGGCAACCAGGTTGTTACAGTAAATAAACCACGCCAAACGGATAAAAGTGTAGGCCGCGCGTGGACGGTTACAAAAGAAAAGTCGGTTTTTGAAGCCGTAAAAATGGCGAGCGGCGGCAGCCTTAACTGGCGCAGCGTTGCAAATCTTAACGGTATTTTAAATCCGAATGCCGTACAACCGGGGCAGGTGTTGCGGCTTGAATGATTTAAATGTTTTAATTCATACTGCGGACGGTAAAATATATATTCCTTCCGTACTGGACGGTATGGTTATTGAAACGTTCAGGAAAGGGCAGCCCGGTAAGCTGACATTTAAAGCGGTACAAGACGAACTGCTGACGATTGCCGAAGGGAATATTGTACAGGTTAAACGCGGCGATATCGGTATTTTTCAGGGCATTATTTTTTCACGGGCGCTGGATAAAGATAATGTAATATCCATAGTTGCTTACGACCAGCTGCGCTACCTTAAAAACAAGCACGTTTACAGCGCGGTTGGCAAAAAAGCATCGGAAATTATTACACAGCTGGCGGCGGATTTTCAGTTAACCGTTGGCGAAATTGCCGATACAGAATATATTATTCCGCGCTTCCGCGCCGGCGACCAGACGCTGTTTGATATGATGCAGACGGCGCTTGATATTACCACGCAGGCGCAAAGCAAGTTGTTTATTTTATATGATGACTACGGTAAACTTACCGTAAAAAATATGGAGAACATGCGGGTTGATATTTTAATTGACAGCGAAACGGCAGAAAATTTTGCGTTTAAGTCCGATATTGATAAAGATACCTATAATCGCATTAAACTGTATTTTGATAATAAAGATACAGGCCTGCGCGAAGTTTGGCAGGTAGAGGACACGGCGACAATGAGCCGCTGGGGTATTTTGCAGCTGACAGAATCAGTGAACCCTAAAAAGGCAACAAGTCTGCCGGATAAGGCGCAGGCAATGCTAAAAAAATATAACCGTGTGCGGCAATCGTTATCCATCCGCAACGCGCTGGGTGATGACAGGGTGCGCGGCGGCAGTGTTATTTTCATTGACCTTTTAATTGACAAGCAACATGTACAAATGAAAATGTTGGTGGAGGCGGTAAAACACACTTACCGGAATAATGAACATTTAATGGATTTAACCCTGAGAGGCGGTGTGTTTGAATGAATGGCGAAAACTTACTGGGGCTTATACAGCAGGCAGCCAAAAAGGTAGTGGAAGCCAGTAACCTTACTGATTACTGCATCGGCATGGTTGAAAGCACAGCGCCGCTTGTTATCCGCACGGAGCAACAGGAAACACTGACCGAGGATTTTTTAATACTGACCGACCTTGTGCGCGATTATGATGTAGATATTACGGTAAATCACACCACGCAAAACCGCAGCGGCGGTGGCGGCGACAGTGCTTTTGCCAGCCATAACCATCAATATACAGGACGCAAGCGCATTACCGTACATAACGGATTAAGTGTCGGCGAAGCTGTTATTTTAGTGCGGCAGGCAGGCGGTCAGGAATTTATTGTTTTAAGCCGCGTTAATAATCATATCAATTTAAGCGGGCAGTGGGGGTGATGTTATGGGCTTTTTACCGGCGGCAGCGGCAACGGTGGTTAATGTTTCCGAAGCAGCACAGATGCCGTCAAAATCTTATCGTATGCTGATAGCTGATGAGCGCATCAGCGGAAGCGTTGATGATTTGGACGCTATTGCACAGGCTTGCTATAAAATTTTGAACACGGAACGCTATGTGCATGTTATTTATAGCTGGAACTACGGTGTAGAGCTGCAAGACCTTTTCGGCAAGCCTTTGCCTTATGTATACTCCGAATTGCCACGCAGGATAAGGGAAGCACTGACGCGCGATGACAGGGTGGAATCGGTGACGGATTTTGACTTGTCACATACGCGCGGCGATGTGCTTGCCAAATTTAAAGTAAATACTGCTTATGGCAGCATTGAAATGGAAAAAGGGGTGACGATTATCTAATGTGGGAAAGTCAGACAGAAACAGTAATACTTAACCGTATGCTGGAAAAAGTGCCTGCAAGCATGGATAAACGTGAAGGCAGCATTATTTACGATGCTTCTATGCCGGCGGCTATAGAATTTATGCTGATGTATGCAACGCTGAACTGGTTTTTGCAAAATACTTTCGGCGATACGGCAGAGCGCGAATATTTGATTGAAATTGCCAAAGAGCGCGGATTATCCCCTTATCCGGCAACATATGCCGAAGGCAATGGTGTGTTTACACCGTCTGATATTGTTGTGCCAGTCGGTAGCCGCTTTAGCTATGATGATGTAAATTACACCGTCATTGAAAGCAGCGCAGGAGCAGCACGATTGCGCTGTGAAACAGCGGGCACGGCAGGCAATAAACCGGCTGGGGCGCTCGTGCCGATTGCTTATATCGCTGGCTTGAAAACAGCAATGTGGGAAGGTGTTGTTGTGCCAGGCGAAAATGAGGAAGATACAGAAACCTTCCGCGCACGCTATTTGGCCAGCTTTAACAGCCAGGCGTACGGCGGAAACATTGCCGACTACCGCGAAAAAGTAAACGCCATTGAAGGCGTTGGCGGGGTAAAGGTTTACCCAGTATGGAATGGTGGTGGAACTGTAAAACTGGTATTTATGACCAGCGAATTTAAACCGCCGGAACCTGATTTTGTTGACGAAGTGCAGACACTTATTGACCCGACACAAAATCAAGGCATGGGTATTGGCATTGCACCAATCGGACATACCGTTACCGTAGTCGGTGCTACAAATAGTGCTATCGCCATCGGGTTGAATGTTACCTTTGACGCAGGAACATTTGATGATTATAAAACGACAATAGAAAAAGTAATTGATGATTACTTTACTGAACTAAACAGCAAATGGCAGTCTACGCAGCGCGTATCCGCAGAAGCGTTTGAAAACAATGGCATTATTATCCGAATATCGCAAATCGAAAGCCGTATTCTGGACATTGAAGGCGTGACGGATATTCAGCACACTAAACTGAACGGACAGGAAGAAAATTTGACGCTGGGCGTTGATGAATTGGCTGTAAGGGGTGAAATAACAAATGGATGACCAGCGCAGAACAGTAAGGGTGGAAAGGTATTTCCCAAATGTGCTGGCTCCTGCCAAGGAATTTAAAACGCTGGCGCAGATGGAAGATGATGAGTTTGCGGCGCTTTGGAATGAAGCGTGGCAATGGTTTTTGAATACATTTGTAAATTACATAGATGTTGCCGGTGCCGAGCGATGGGAGGATATGCTCGGCATAATCGTGCCGCCGGGGTCTACTCTTGCAGACCGCAGGGCGGCCATTTTATTGCGTATCAATACGCAGCTGCCGTATACGTTGCCGCGATTGCAGGAAATGCTTAATGCAATGTACGGCGATGATATGGTGATAGCTTCTACAAATACACAGTATGAACTATGGCTTAATATTGATAACCGTGTAATCCTGCAAACCAACGCGCTGCGAATTATGCTGCAAAGCATTATACCGGCAAATCTTGTAATACGTATGCTGCAAGAAATGATTGGCAGCGGCGATGTGTTTGTTGGCGGAATGGTAAGTATGGTAAATACCATTTACATCCAACCCAATAATGACTTTACACTTAATGATTTCAATATTGCTGCTGCAAGTGGCGGTATGGTAAGTATGCGTAACGATATTTTTATTAAATCGGAGGCGGTATAATGGCACAATTTCAGAATATGATTATTACCCGTGCCGGGCTTGATATGATAGCGCAGTCGCAAGCAGGCGGCACGTTAATTTTTACAAAAGGTAAATTGGGAGATGGCCAGATTGGCGACCAAAGTATACCCGATTTGACAGATTTAATTAACGCTAAAATGAGCGTGGAATTGTCTTCCGTAACAGCAAAAACGGAAGGTCATGTTGAAGTAAGGTTTATTGTAGATAATACAGACCTTGATGTAGGCTTTTTTGTCCGTGAAGTCGGTATTTTTGCTAAGGTAAATGATGAGGGTGTGGAAAAGCTGTATGGGTATGCTAACGCTGGAAACTATACAAACTACCTTGCAGATAAAACTGTACCGATTGACAGCATTATTACAAAAATTGACCTTGTTGTAGGCAATGCGAGTAATGTAGCTTTTACCACGGATAAAAGCATTGTATATGTTACGTTGGAAGATATGGAAAATGCGCTGAATACCCATGACGCTGGCGCAGACGCGCATGAACCTGCTTTTGATGCGCATAATGCTGATGATAATGCACATAAAGATTTTACTGGCGCAACGGCCGAGGCCGCTGGTGAACGTGGTATGGTTCCGGCACCGGCAGCAGGCGACCAGAATAAAGCGTTATTTGGTGATAAAACGTATAAATCAGTGGTGCAAAGCATTAACGGCATTACGCCTGACGCTGGCGGCGGCATAACGCTTATTACCGGCATCAATATGCTTGCCCGCAGTAAAGCGTATCAGTATGGCGACATAGCGTATAGCCCTAAACTGCCGTCATGGGCATATTTGTATTGCGTGCAAGCAGGCACAACGGCTGCTTCTGAACCCAGTTTTTCCAGTGTAAATACAATGGGTCAGTACATTACAGACGGTACAGTAAAATGGATTGTTGATGATATTAGGTTTAATACGCCTGTTGGCGTAGTTTTTTATGACAGCTACCTTCACGCTGGCTGCGTTAAATATAATGGTGCGACTGTTCAACGCAGCGATTATGTTCGAATTGCAAAAATAGCAACAGATGAAAATTTGTGGACAGAAAGCCCATCGACAGAACCTTGGAAATTTGGTGTAGGGGACGGAAGCACTACGATGACACTTCCGGATTTTAGAAGTCGGTTTATCGAGGGCAGTGATAACGTTGGAAGTATTGCGCCAGGTATACCTAATATAGTGGGGGCAGCAAATATATCTAAAACAGATGCTGCCGAAAGCCTTAGCCCATCAATAGCAACAGGTGCAATGTACAAATCAGCAAACGGCAGAACTTATGCTGGCGGAAGCAGTGGTGTAAATGCAGTTCAAATTAACTTTGACGCTTCACGTGCTAATAGCATTTATGGGAATAGTGGCACAGTTCAACCGCCTGCCATTGCTTTAATCCCGCAAATTAAGTATTAACAGACAGGGCAGTGATACGCCCTCTGCTGTAGCACCTGGATTGCCCAATATTACTGGGTCAATTGCTTTTGCTTCATTAGCCAATCCGCAAGCGGTGCATTTTCTTTCACTGCTACTGGCGCCCAATCACCTGCAAGTGGTAATAGGTTAGCGGGAAGATTTGATTTTAATGCCGCAAATAGTAACAGCATTTATGGCGAATCGACAACTGTCCAGCCTGCTACTATTACGCTAATTCCGCAGGTAAAATTCTAAAAACAAGGGCAGTGATAGCGTAAACATTATCAGTGCTGGCCTGCCGAATATTACTGGCACTGGTTCTTCATTGATGTCGTCAGCGTATGGAGTTGTACAAGGCGCATGTTATGCTGAACGTAATTCATCCGCCGCATATGGTGGTACTTATGCCGATACTACAACATCAACGTCAAGGTATAAAGTTATGTTTAGCGCAAACCGTTCTTCCAGCATTTACGGCGCATCAGAAACTGTACAGCCACCCGCGTTACAAATTATTCCGCAAATTAAGTATTAAAATTTAATCTGTGGAACTAAAAGAAAGGCGTTTGGTTGTACTGTAGAACTTTTGCCATAGATTGAATTTGATAAACTTGCATCAAAATAAATGTTATTGCGGCGTTCGCCGCCACCGTGTAAGTCAACAGTATTTCCAGGATTTTGCGGTGCTGACAGCGCACCTGCGCCAGTATTATTGCCCATATATCCACCATAACCACCAGTTATACTACCTGTAATATTGGGTAAACCAGGCGCAACGCTACCAACACTATCACTGCCCTGTAAAAAGAAAGGATGAATAAAAATGACCAAAATAGTTTATTGTTATGACGAAAAGAATTATTACGAAAAATCTTTAACACTTGATAAAAGCGACATCAGCCCGTCCGGGCGCTGGAACATTCCGGCGCGCTGTACTGAAATAGAACCACTGGCAGAAAAAGAAGGCTACAAGGTTAAATGGAATGGTAGCAATTGGGAATATGAACAAGAAGAACAGCCGGAACCTGAACCCGAACCGACATTTGAAGAATTGCAGCAACAGAAATTGCGTGAAGTGGACGCATGGACTGCATCTAAAATCACTGGTGGTTTTGTAAGTAGTGCCAGCGGTGTACCTGTAACGTATGATAGTGATAAAGATACGCAGCTTACAATGCAGGGAATTGCACTTAATGTTAATACAGAACTTTTTGCTAAAAAATATCCTACTGGCTGCCCGGTACGCGGATATGCACAAGGCTCAGAAGAAAAAACTATTTATATGCTTAGTGCTGAACAAGTAATGAACTGGTGTGCAGACCTGTCTATGCACATAGGCACGTGCAAGCAGGCGGGATGGGCAAAGCAGGCAGAAGTACAAGCGGCGACTACAAAAGAAGAATTAGAAACTATCGTTTTGGAATAGCAAAACCTAAAACACGCAGGACGCTGATAAATAGCGGCTTTGAAAGCTATTTTAACCGCAAAGTAAAAACAGTGCCATATTAGTACCAACAAAACGCAGGTGCAGCAAGGCTTTACATGCTGTGTACACGCCAAAATTAGTACCACGTTAGTACCATTAAGGCAAAAGGTCAATGGTTTTGCGCAGTTGGGCAATGGTTTTATGCGTATACACGCCTTTTGTTATATCCTTTTCGGCGTGGCCCAAAATCAGCTTTACACAGTGTGAGTTTGCCTTGGTATTATCAAGCCATGTTGCCAGTGTGTGCCTACATTCATGTGGTGTATGTTTGCAATGTGTAACCTGCATTACCTTTTTAAAGCGTGCAAATAACAGGCGGTAATTTATCGGCGTCACATCGTCAAGCATTATTAAATGGCTGCCGGGTTGCTGCATCCAAAATTCAAAATAGGGTAATGTTCGCTTGCTAATTGGTATTATGCGGTTACTGCTGCTTTCGGTTTTGCTTTTGCCAATCTTAAAAATGCGGCGTTTTAAAGATACGTCCTTTTTTAGCACGCCAGCAAATTCGCTGGGCCTTGTGCCCGCATAACACATCATTACAACGCACATTGCCCAGCGTGCAAGCGGGTGTGTAACATCATCGGCAATGGTACGTACGCGGTTTAATTGACGGGTGTTAAAGGGCGTTTTTGGGTATTTGCGTTTATGCTTATCAATCGTGACATACTGGCTATAATCAACGGCATCGCTGCCGAGAATACAAAATTTGATTGCGTAATTATAAACATGGTGCATTACCGTCCGCACCTTTTTCTGCGCATCGTGATTGCCGCCGCTGTCGCGTGTATCGGTAATTATTTGTTGCAAGTCGGCAGTGCGTAAGGCTGATATAGGTTTATCCCATATCCGGCGGCAGTGCTTAAATGATGATTGGTAATTAGCTATGGTGGTATCGTCCAGTTCACGTCCTTTAAAGGTTTCGCCGCAAACAAGGTTATAAATCTGCGCGAATGTAGCCTGCTTGTAACTTTTAAGGTAGCGTTCCGGATGATTGCCGAAATCGGCCAGCATAAGTAATCCGTCCTCGTAGGATTTTGCGTCACCGATATAGGTTTGACCAACGCCGTCAACCCATGTGCGCACCATATAAGGTTTTGCACGGTTGGCGTCCTTGCGCAGAGTAACGCTGCCTTTGCCGTTGGCACGCTTTGGTGGTTTTTGTTTTAATAACATATTTATCACGCTCCTGTAATAAGTATACAGGGGCTTTTTTATTAAGGGGGTGGTTAAATTGATTGTTTTTATACTTGGATATATAAGGGGTGGCGATAATGCTTTTTTCGTGGGCAACACGGATAGGAGGTTTAAGTAAAAGTGGATTTTATTGTTGAACACTGGGCGGAGCTGTTAAGTCTTGCCGTGCAACTTGGTATTTTTAAAGTGGCTTGGGGCTTGTACAAAAAATATGATGTA
>OHTF01000148.1_pt1 | contig 33783 bp, 29 predicted proteins | sample 1578811 | NCBI WGS metagenome assembly OHTF01 (sample SAMEA3879571, study PRJEB24766) | human gut metagenome | biome: human-associated habitat; feature: feces | place: USA | collected 1985/1987
CGCCGCATAGCCGCCGTTAAAGACGAGGTTCTGAATGAACACGGTGTAGAGCGCGGTGGAGAGCAGATCAAAAAACCAGGTCATGTTCATTTGTCTCCCTCCTTCTTTTCGTCGGAGTTAAAATCTTCTGCCTCGTCAAAGAGGCGGTTGAACGCCGAGCCGTAGTCCTTGCCGTCGTTTTCGTCGTCGGCAAAGATATCCGCCAAATCAAAGCTGTTGTCGCCGTCGAGCGGCTCGAAGTGGGACAGGTCATCCGGTTCTTCATCCGCGGCCTCAACGGTCTCTGCCGTCTCCTCGGGCTCGGTTCTTTCTTCGCTTTCAACGCTCTCCTCTGCGTCGGGAGTCTCCTCCGCCTTGGCGGGAGTCGCATTTTCGGGAAGATTCTTCTTGCTGACTATAACCGAGGTTTTCTTTATCTTCATCTCGGTATCTGCCGACTGCTCGGGGAAGCGCTTGTTTATCAGCGCCTTGAGCGCAGCGGCGAAGAATGCGATAAATATAAATCCGCCGAACGGCATGAGCACCGCCGGATATATAACGGGGATTCTGATGTTTACGCCCCATATTGTGGACGAGCCTATTATCTCGCGCAGAGCGCCGACGGGAATAATGACCGCCGCATAGCCGAGCGCGGTTGCCACGGAGTCAAAAAATGCGTGGCGCAGGTCGGTCTTGACCGCGAGCTTTTCGCAGTGCAGGGCGATTATCGAGTTCGCCGCCGTCAGGGCGAGATATATTCCCGCGCCCAGACGGATTTCCGGCACAAAGATATCAATGGCGTAGATTATACCGGAGATTATTGCCGTGCCGAGGAGCAGATATATCGCAACTCTTATCCATCTCGGTACGCGCTTGAGAGCCAAACAGGCGAAAAACTGCGTGATTATAAGCACGGGGAAGAACGCCGCCGCGAGCAAAACGGCCGTTTTGAGGGTCGTTGCGACCGCGACTATCGCGCAGAGACCCGCAGCCTGAATGAGCACGGGGTTATGAATGAGCGTGCTGCTGAACAGCGCGTCGGAGAATGAATACTTTTTGCCTGACTTCATGCCGGCTCACCTCCCTTTAACGCTGCTTTCCGCTTTTTCTTTTCCGCGCTTTTTTTCATGGATTTTTCAATGAGTCTGTTGTAGCCTATCTTTCTCAGCGCACTTTCGACCAGCGGCCAGAAGGCGTTTGTGAGCAGTATGCCGAAGCAGGTGCCGTCCTCAAACGTGCCGAAGTAACGCAGGATCATGCATATAAGTCCGGCGAACGCGCCGTAGATAAATCTTGTCAGCGGGGGCTTCGGGCTTGTGCCGGGGTCGGTGACGAAGAAAATGCAGGAGAAGAGCAGGCTGCCGGCGCAGAGCTCCGTGAGCAGGGACACCGGTCTTGAAAACGAGCCGCGCGGGAAAATTACCGCAAGCAGGGAGCACACGGTGAGAAAGCCGAGGACGTTTATGAGCCTCTTGGGTTTTCCGACGGCGAGCAGGGCGCAGGAGCCGAGCAGCGCTACGGAACAGCAGGTGCCCAGGGCGCCTGCTACGTTGCCGGAGATTATCGACATTATGCCGACTGAGTTTACGTGCTGTATTCCGCCCGCGCTCAGCTGAGCGGCGAGGGAGGAGCCCGCCTCAAAGACGTCGAACGACGCGGAGTCAATGGCGGGATATTTGAAAACCTCGTCCGGGAAGCAGACCGTCAAAAACGCGATTCCCGCCGCGGCGGGCACGAACGGAGCCTTATGCGCGGGGCCGAACGGTATCTTTGCAACGAGAACGGCAAAGGCGGCGCCCGAGGCTATCAGCCAGACGGGAGCCGTGGCGGGCAGAAGCATGGCTACGGCAAGCCCCGTAAATACCGCGTGCATATCGGACAGGAGACTCAGATTCCTTTTCATTATCAGCAGAGCGACGGCCTCAACGGCTGCCGCGCTGACTACTCCCGTAAGTATCGCCCTGAACGCGAACGCGCCGTAGTAATACCAGGCGACTATCGCGGGAGCGGCGAGCATGAGCAGATAGCTCATGTAGGGACTTTTAGGCGTTTTTATGCGTTTGAATTTTGCCATAAAATCAACCTTTCTTTTTGCCTTTTTTTCAGCTGGCAAAAATTTTGCATTGCACGCCGAGGGGGCGCGTAATATTATATAAGGCAGAGACTTTCTGATTTATAAGGAGGGGAAGCGCTTGAAGATACTTGCGCCGGCGGAAAACAGGATAACCATCGAGCTCTCGGCACGCGACATGGACGCGCTCAATATTACATACGAGCAGATGGACTACTCGAATATCGAGACGCGCCGCGTGGTCTGGACTCTGCTCGACCGAGCGGGTCACGAATTAAAACGCGACATCGACCCGAGCGGGCGGATGATAATCGAGGCCGTACCTGCGGGCAGGGGCGGGTGCATTTTGAAGTTCACCCTCTGCGCCGACGGCTCGCGTGCGGTTCGCACCCCGTCGATAAAGAAGGGGGAAAATACCGCCGTATACGAGTTTTGTTCGCTCGACGCCGTCATGGACGCGGCGCACGCGCTCGGCGGACGCTGCGAAAGCGGCGGTCTCTACGAGTCGGAGGGCAGATACCGCCTGCTTATGGGCGAAAGCCCGACCGACGCGCCCGAGCATATATTAAGCGAGTTCGGCACGCCGATAGACTCGCCCTTCTCGGCATCGCATACCCGCGAGCACTGGAGGTGCATATCGGAGAGAGATGCGTTGAAAAGGCTTTTCGGCGACTGATTATTTGCAGCCTGCGGCAATGGATTTCATCTGAGCTATCGCCTGAGCGGGGTCGTCCGCTCCGAACACGGCGCTTCCAGCGACAAAGACAGTGGCGCCGCGGCGCGCGGGCTCCTCAATGGTCTTTGCGGATATGCCGCCGTCGACCTGAATCTCAATATCGAGCGAGCGCCTCTCGCACTCCTCGCGCAGGGCGGTTATCTTTGGCATCATATCCGCCATGAACTTCTGACCGCCGAAGCCGGGCTCAACGGTCATAATGAGTACCATGTCGAGCTTGTCGAGATAGGGAAAAACGCTCTCGACGGGAGTGCCGGGCTTGACGGAGAGAGCCGCCTTGCAGCCCGACGAGCGGATGAGGTCAATAGTCTCGTCAACGGGGGAATCCGACTCAATATGGAACGTGATAACGTCCGCGCCCGCCTTTACAAAGTCGGGAACATATTTGAGCGGGTCGCTTATCATCAGGTGAACGTCAAAGACGAGAGAGCTCTTGTCGCGTATGCTTTTTATAATCGGCGCGCCGAAGGTTATATTGGGCACGAAATGCCCGTCCATAACGTCTAAATGAAGCCAATCGGCGCCTGCTTTTTCTATCATTGCGGCCTGTTCGCCCATGCGGGAGAAGTCGCCTGCGAGCATTGAAGGAGCTATTTTTATCATCATTTTTCAGTCCTTTCTTATTTTCGTACATACCTCATATCATTATACCAATTAAATCCCGTTTAGTCAATCGCACAGGACGTCTTTACAAACAGTTAAAAATATGGTATTATTTAAAGGAGAAAATAACTTTGGGATGTGTGCAGAACTTCCCGAACAAGGAGAAAATGAAAATGAATGTTTATGATTTTGACAACACGATCTACGACGGCGAAAGCTTTTTTGACCTGTTTGTCTTTCTTTTCAAGAAAGACCCTTCGCTCGTCAAGTACATTCCCGACGTTTTCAGCGGACTCTACAAATACACAAAGGGCACGATAAACGCCGAGGAAGCGCTTGAGCAGTATTCCGATGTCGTCACCGAGTACTACAAGGGCATAGAGGATTTCGATGCGCTCGTGACCGAGTTCTGGGATACGAATATCCACAAGATAAAGCCCTTCTATTTCCGCCAGAGGCAGGATGATGACGTGATAATCTCCGCGAGCCCCGAGATACTGCTCGACGAGGTCATGCACAGACTCAACATCAAGAACTACATCTGCTCGCGCACCGACGGCAACGCGCACATAGTCGACCTCTGCTTCCGCGCGAAAAAGGTTGACCGCTTCAAGGAGATGTATCCCGACACGACAATCGACAATTTCTATACCGATTCCGTCAACGACACCCCGATGATGGAGATTTCCGAGCACGCATTCCTCGTCTCCGGAAACAAGATGAAGCAGGTAAAGTAAAACAGAACAGAAAACGAAGCCTCCGTGTGACAGCATACGGAGGCCTTTTTTGTTTGGCGGGATGAGCGGGAGAGCAGCATTCGGAGCGGCGGGATATAGGGCGGTAAAGACGGTGGCAAAGCGGGAGTTGCGGTGCAGCTGCAATTATGGGGGAGGCGAGGCAGAGAGGGTGTTGCACGGATTAGCCCACATGGCATAGACTGTTTTCTCAATGTCCCTGTAGGGTGCGGCGACTCGACGCACTGCTGCCGCTCTCTGCCTCGACAGCAAAACCGCCGCGGATATCCACGGCGGCTCGTCTTATCAACTTTTACAGCGCCCTTACGCAGTCTTTGAATATCTCGCCGCGCTGCTGATAGCATTTGAACATATCCCAGCTCGCGCACGCGGGGGAGAGCAGTACGCAGTCGCCGCTCTCGGCGTCGGCGGCAGCTATGCTGACAGCCTCTTCGAGTGTGTTGACAAATTTGTAAGCCTTGAATCCGGCTCTGTCGCAGGCGGCGGCAATGTCGTGCTTCGTCTTGCCTATGAGCAGAAGCTCTTTTACCCTGCCCTCAAATGTCGCTACCCACTCGTCGTAGCTCGATTTTTTGTCGTAGCCTCCGCCTATGAGAATTGTCGGAGAGGGCATGGCGCAGACCGCCTTTATTGCCGCGTCAGGGTTCGTGCCCTTTGAGTCGTTATAGTATTTGACGCCGTTTTTCTCGGCGACGAACTCTATCCTGTGCTCGACCGCCGTGAACTCCTTTATGCCTTGACGGATGGTGTCAAGCGGAACACCCATGGCGCGGGTCATGGCGACAGCCGCCATGATATTCTCATAGTTGTGCATTCCGACAAGGCTCGTGTCCTTAGTTGTGCAGACGGGCGTTTCAACGCCGTTTTCTTTTATTATTATTGTTTCGCCGCGCAGGAAAACGCCGCTCTCGAGCTCTTCGGAGGAGCTGAAGAATATGACCTTGCAGCGCGGAGTTTCGGAAAACTTGCGCAGAACCGGGTCGTTGTAGTTGAGCACGCAGAAATCGTTTTCGTCCTGATTCTTGGTTATCGACTCTTTTATGGCAATATAGTTTTCGAGCGTCTTGTGCCTGTCGAGGTGGTCGGGAGTGATGTTGAGAATAGCGGTGACATGGGGCTTGAAGGTGACCATAGTCTCAAGCTGGAAGCTGCTTATCTCCGCGACCGTCACGCTGTTGCTGTCGCTCTCGAGCGCATAGCCGGTGTAGGGTATCTCGATATTGCCTACGAGCAGAGCCTTTTTCACATGGCGCTTCATTATGTCGTAGGTGAGCGAGGTGGTCGTAGTTTTGCCGTTCGTGCCTGTTATGCCTATCACGGTGCCCTTATCGTGCCTGTAAGCAAGCTCTACTTCGCCCCAAATCGGTATATTGTGCTCCTTGACGGCTTTCATTATCGGCGTGTCGAGCGGTACGCCGGGGCTGACCACGCAAATATCTATGCGCGAAAAATCAAAGCGCGAAAAATCGCCGAGGACAAATTCAATATTATCTGCGCCTATTTTTTCGCAGGCCGCCTCGGTGTCAAAGCTTTCGTTGCCGTCGTAGATGATAAAAGCCTCGCCGACTTTTTTCAGCAGCTGCGCCGCGTTTATGCCGCTGCGTCCCGCGCCGACTATAAGATATGTGCTCATTGTTGTTACCTCCGAATCAGTTGTCGGTCAGGTCGAAATAGACCTGCTTCATATTTTCTGCGCTCAGCTCGTCTGCGCGCTTTTTTCCGTTCTCGGACAGACGGGCGCGAAGTCCTTCGTCTGTCAGTATTGCTTCCAGCGCCTTTGCATATTCGCGGTGGGCGCCGTTTATATTGCCGTAGTCAAAGTCCGGCGTTTCGGACATGACGGGGCAGAGAATGCCGCATTCGACCTGCGTCATCCTGTCGCAGTGCGGCAGGAACGGACGGCTTGGCGCGAGAACCTCGGCGGGTCCCGAGGTGCAGTCCGTGCTGACGGTCGGCGTGCCGACCGCCAAGGCCTCGACTATGACATTCGGAAAGCCCTCGTAGTATGAGGTCATGGCAAAGACCTCGGCGCGGGAGACGAATTTAAAAACGTTCTTTTGGAATCCCGCGAAGATTATATCGTCTGAATATGCGCTCCTTTGAGCCATCTCTCGGACGGCGTTTTCATGCTCGCCGCGGCAGCCGAGGAATATCAGCCCCGCGTCGGGGATATTTTTTTTCAGCAGCTCAAAGCTCTTCAGCATATCCCATTGGCATTTCTGCCCGACGAATCTCGACGAAAACGCTATTACCCTGTGGGTGCCGTAGAATTTTTTGAACTCCCCGTCAAGCTCCTCCTTCGCGTCCTCTCGGGCTTTATCGCAGTCGATGATATTATATGCCGTAAATAGCTTGTTTTCGTTTCCTGGGAACAGCTCCTCGCATTTTTTCTGCATCTCGAGGGCGTTAAAGAGAATATTGCACCCGCGGCGCAGCGCAAAAGAATAGAGCTTCGCGCTCTTGATAAGCCTTTCGTAGTCGCGGCAGGAGATATATTTTTTACATTTTGCGCCCGAGAGGGCGAGAGCCTCGTTGGGCGCGTGGGTGAACGAGTACGCCGTGCATATATCATGCTCTTTTACGAATTTTCTTATAGCTGCGGCGCGTTTCAGCATAATTACCGCGCGCTTTACTGTGCCTTTGCCTGCGGGCAGACCGAGGTCAACAAACTCGCCCGCGCAGTCAAACCGCTTCTCGCTCGCGTCAAAGACAAGGACATACACATTGAACTTTTCACTCAGCAGCAGGGACAGTCTGCTCGCAAACCGCTCGCTGCCTCCGCTTCGCAGATCCTGAAGTATAATCGCGACATTTTTCATCTTTGGCTCACTTCTTTACATATTTTTCGCTCTGGGCGACGGCGAGCCTGTCGCATCGCTCATTCTCGGGATGCCCCGCGTGCCCCTTGACCCAAACGAACTCGTATTCATGCTTCGAGAGCGCCTTCAGCAGCCTCTCCCAAAGCTCAGGGTTCAGGACCGGCTTCTTGTCGGATTTTTTCCATCCGTTCCTTTTCCAGTTCCATATCCAGCCTTTTAAAAACGCATTGGCAACATACTGCGAGTCGGTGTATATCTTTATATCGCAGGGCTCCTTGAGCCGCTCGACCGCGCTTATGACCGCCATGAGCTCCATGCGGTTGTTCGTAGTGCAAGCGTCGCCGCCGGACATCTCAGCCTCGTGCTCGCCGTAGCGCAAAACCGCACCCCAGCCGCCCGGCCCGGGGTTGCCGGAGCAAGCGCCGTCCGTGAATATCTCAACTTTTTTCAGTTCGCTCATATTTTTCTCCGTCGCATAGATTGTTTGTTCATCTAATTCTATCACTAAGCCCCGTTAAAAACAAGGTGAATTTTGTTGTTCGGCGCTGCCGTGTGTTTGCAAAATAATTTTTAAAACCGCTCCCGTCAGGCAATAATAGGAATATCACATCTTCGGAGGGGTCATCATGTACAGCTACTGTTCGGATGCGGCTTTTATAAAGCGGGCGCAGGGACTCACCGCTTTGGACTGCGCCAAGGCGGGCGAGGCGGTGGGCGCGGCGATAGGGCGCGGCAGGGTAGGCGTAGCCTGCCGAAACGACGAGCATTCCAAGGCCTGCGCCGACGCGGTGTGCGCCGGGCTGCGAGTCTCCGGCGTCAATGCGTGGTCGATAGGCGCGTCATTTGAAGCCCAGCTCTCGTTTCTCGTACCGTTTTCGTCGCTCAATGCGGGCGTGTTCGTCTGCGCCGGGGAGGGGACTGTCAGTATTTTCGGCGAAAACGGGCTGAGCGTATCCGCGGCGCTTGGCAGAAGGGCGGAGGACTTTATGCAAGCGGAGCTTTCCCCCGCGCCGTCGTGCGGGCGGCTTTTCGATATGTCCGCCATAAGTATGCTCTACCGCGACGAGCTGATGCGCTGTGTGCCTTACGGCGTGACGGACTGCGCCGTGCTCAGCTCCGATTCCGCTGTGTCGGCGCTCATAAACGACTGTATGCGAACTTCGTCGAACGGGCGCGCGCTGACCCTCCGAATAAACCGCAGGGGAACGAGCTTGAGCGCATACACGGAGGAGACGGGCGTTGTGCCGTTTGTAAAGCTCATTGCTCTGTGCGGAATGTACGAGTTGGAGAGCGGGCGGGATATCTCCGTGCCCTATGACGCGCCGGCGTTTTTAGATGAGCTTGCCCGAAGCTACGGCAGGACGGCGTACCGCTATCTGTCCGCCCCGTCTGACGGTTCCGACAACGTGGCAAGGCGGTTGGCGGCGCGGCAGTTCTGGTCGCGCGACGCGCTGTTTACTGCGGCAAAGCTCGCCTGTATCCTCGAGGAGAAGAATATGACTTTTCCCGAGCTCTATTCGCTTTTGCCACCGTTTTTTGTTTACAGCACCACTGCGGCACTCGCCCTGCCGCCCGACTACCTCGACGAGTTCGAGGGCGAAAGCTTTTCGTTCGGGCGCGACGGAGCTAACGGCTTTGTGCTCGTGGAGAAGCGCGGAAAGACGCATATTTCGCCGCTCGGGGACGGACGGGTTCGCCTGACCGCGCAGAGCCTTGACGAGGAGACGGCGCGTGAGCTTTGCGCCGAAGCGAGGGAGTTTATCTCGTCGCGCCCGAAGTAAAGGCTGCGGCTTTTTCGCCTGCGTGCGGCACATAATTTATTGTTTAGAAGATGTTAATTTGCTCCCGCGTCACTTGACAGTTTTATACAATCATAGTAAAATTAACAATAGGGATATTTTTGTATTATGACTGCGCGCATATATTAACTATCCGAATTTGTCTTGTGTCAATGCTGAAAATATCATCGTGTTTTTGGAGATTTTTAACAGGCAAGGCTTTATTTCCCGCACCTTTGAGAGGTCGGGGTTCTACTTAAATCAAAATACAAAAGAAAAGGAGATTTTTATGCCGAAAGCAAAAGAAACCGGTGCAGCGTCTGCGCCCGCAAAGAGGACTGCGGGCAGGCGCGGCTATCACAGCTACGGTAAAATCAAACCCGCACCGGGTAAGTCAAAGGCCGAGCCCAAGCCTATAAAAATATCGTTTTTAGGCGGCCTGAATGAAGTGGGCAAAAATATGACTCTGTTTGAGTACGGCGAGGATATGTTCCTTGTCGACTGCGGACTTGCGTTCCCGGATCAGGATATGCTCGGAGTCGACCTCGTGCTTCCCGATTTCACCTATGTCGAGCGCAACGCGGACAGGATACGCGGAATCGTCATAACCCACGGACATGAGGATCATATCGGCGGTCTGCCGTATCTTCTCAAGGTTCTCAACGTGCCCGTCTACGGCACGAACCTCACCATAGGTCTTATCCAGGGCAAGCTCCGCGAGCACGGACTGCTCAATTCCGCCACTCTTAACGTCATCAAGCCCGGCGACGTGATAACCCTCGGCGGCTTTACGGTTGAGGCTATCCACGTCAACCACTCGATACCCGACGCACTCGGACTCGCTATCCGCTGCGAGGGCGGCACTGTCGTCCACACGGGTGACTTCAAAATCGACACAACGCCTATCGACGGCGGCATGATGGATCTCGGCAGACTCGCCGAGATAGGGCAGGAGGGCGTGCTCTGCCTTATGTCCGACTCCACCAACGCCGAGCGCCCGGGCTTCACCGAGAGCGAGAGGAAGGTCGGCGAATCGTTTGAGACCCTCTTCCGCAGGGCGGGCAACAACCGCATAATAGTTGCAACATTCTCCTCAAATATCCATCGCGTGCAGCAGATAATGAATGTTGCGGAGAGCCTCGGACGCAAGGTGGCTCTCGTAGGCAGAAGCCTCGAAAACGTCGTCAATATCTCGGCCGAGCTCGGTTATCTCAATATACCCGAGGGGATAGTCATAGATATCAATATGATAAACCGCTATCCCGCCGACAAGCTCGTTATTATCACCACGGGCAGCCAGGGCGAGCCTATGAGCGCGCTCACCCGTATGGCGTTCTCCGACCACAGAAAGGTCGAAATCCATCCAAATGACTATGTTATAATTTCGGCAACTCCCATTCCGGGAAACGAAAAGACGGTCAGCCGCGTTGTCAACGAGCTGATGAAGCTCGGCGCGGATGTCGTTTATGAGAGAATGTACGATGTCCACGTCTCCGGCCACGCCTGCCAGGAGGAGCTGAAAATGATAATGGGTATCGTCAAGCCGAAGTATTTCATTCCGGTTCACGGCGAACTCAAGCACCTCAGAAAGCATGCGGGTCTTGCGCTGAATGTGGGCATCCCCAAGGAGAATATCCTCATTGCCGACAACGGCAGAGTCGCCGAAATCAGCAAAAAGGCGCTCAAATGCACCTCTACCGTGCCCGCAGGCAGAGTGTTTGTCGACGGCTACGGCGTAGGCGACGTCGGCTCCGTAGTGCTCAGAGACAGAAAGCATCTCGCGCAGGACGGACTTGTTATTGTCGCCGTCTGCATAGACCGCGAGAACGGCGAGATAGTCTCGGGTCCCGACGTTGTGACAAGAGGCTTTGTCTATGTCAAGGAGTCGGAGGAGCTTATCAACGCCGCGCGCGAGGTCGCGGTCAGAGCTATCGAGGCTCAGACGGACGGCGGTTATTTTGATTGGAACAGCATCAAGGCGAGCCTCAGGGATGAAATATCGCACCTGATGTATGAGCGCACCAAGCGCAGCCCGATGATACTTCCCGTTATTATGGAGGTCTGATGAATGAGCTTTAAGGATTTCCTGCGAGAATTCGCAGTGGAAACGGCTGCCTTTATTGCGGCGGCTGTGTTCATTGTCGTTGTCGCTGTCCGCTACAGCAGGTGGGCGGCGCTTGTGGGTACTGTCCTTCTCGTCGCGTTTTCGGTTTATAAGACGGTCAGGTTTTTCAATATCCGCAGCCGCGAACGCCAGCTAAGGGACATTGCGTCGCACAGCTTAGACGCTGCCGACGCAGGTTCCGTCAACGATTTTCCCATGCCTATGCTCGTGTGCGACGGCGACGGAATAATCGAGCTTTTCAACAAAAGCTTCTTCCATACATTTATGGATGATTCGGTTATCGACCGCAAGCTCGTTCAGCCGTTTATCGGCGACCGCGACCCAGAGCAGGCGGAGTCGAACGGCGCGTCCACAGTCAGAATAAAGGACTCCTATTATATAGTCACCCCGTCCTCGTTCGAGTTCAGGGGCGGCAAAGAATATATTTTCTATTTCACCGATGTAAGCGAGCTCAAGCGCGCTCAGCTCGCTTACATAAAGAACAGACCCGTCATAATGCTCCTGCAAACCGACGATATCGCGGATATCAAGGCGGATTACAGGGACAGCGAGCGTGCGGCAATACGCGGCGGAGTCGAAGAGGTGATAGAGAACTGGACGGGTCAGTATGACTGCATCATGAGAAAGATATCCGAGGAGCGGTTTATGATAATCGCTCAGAGCGATGTCCTCGAAAAGATGCGCGCCGACCGTTTCAGCGTTCTCGATAAGATACGCGAATACAAATACAAAGAAAGAGTGCTCGGCCTCACTCTATCGATAGGCGTGGGCACGGGCGTTGCCATAACCGACTGCGAGAAGTCGGCGGAGCAGGCGCTCGATATGGCACTCGGACGCGGCGGCGACCAGGCGGCCGTCAAGACGAAGGACGACTACGAGTTCTTCGGCGGCGTTTCAAAGAGCGTCGAAAAGGTGACCAAGTTTCAGACCCGCGTCGCGGCCTCGTCGCTTTCGAGCCTTATCAGCGCGAGCGACCGCGTGATGATAATGGGTCATTCGTTCCCCGATATGGATGCTTTCGGCGCGGCAGTCGGTATGTCCGCGATAACGGAGACTCTCGGCATCGATTCATATATCGTCCTCGACGAAAACCGCAGCTTTGCGGGCGCGGCAGTCGATATGCTCAGAGCCGACGGCTGGAACGGCAAAATAATCGATGTCAACGAAGCTCTGACGCTCATGACCCGCAAAACCCTGCTCATTGTTGTCGATACCCATAAGAGCAGCTTTGTCGATTTTCCGAGCCTCTATGAAAAGGCGTCCGCCACCGTGGTTATCGACCACCACAGAAAATCGGTCGATTATATCAAGGACGCGCTTATTTTCTTCCATGACCCCAACGCCTCGTCAACCTGCGAAATGGTCACGGAGCTTATGCGCTATATAACCCCCGCGCCGTCTCTTTCGGCAGCGGAGGCGCAGGCAATGCTCGCGGGCATAATGCTTGACACAAAGGAGTTTGTCCTCTCGACGGGCGTGCGCACCTTTGAGGCGGCGGCATTCCTGAAGGGAAAGGGCGCCGACACGGTAGCCGTAAAGCGCCTGTTCTCAAACTCGATCGAGAGCAACCGCAAGCGCAGCGAGATAATCTCCGCCGCGCATATTTACAGAGGCTGTGCCATAGCCTGCACCGCCCCCGGAACGGAGAACGCGAGACTGCTCAGCGCGCAGGCGGCAGACGAGCTGCTTGAAGTCAGTGGAGTCAAAGCGTCGTTTGTTATCTTCGACAGCGGAAATGAAAGTATCAGCATCTCGGCGCGCTCCTACGGCGATATGAACGTCCAGATAATTATGGAATATCTCGGCGGCGGAGGTCACCGCACCATGGCGGCGGCTCAGCTCGGCGGCGTGAATATGCAGGAAGCGCAGTCGAAGCTCTGCGAAGCGATAGACGCAAAATATCCCCGCGCAGACGGTGAGGAGCAGGATTCGATTTCGTGATATAATACCGCAGTGCGGATATCATTCGCCTGCAAAGCTTGCATGATTTTATTCTTGTAAGTGCGGCAACCGACGCACCGACAAAGTTAAACCCGTAAATAACCCGAAAGGAATTGATATATATGAAAGTTATTCTTACACAGGATGTAAAAAGCCTCGGCAAGAAGGGCGAGCTTGTCAATGCCTCCGACGGCTACGCGAGAAACTTTCTCTTCCCGAGAAAGCTCGCAGTCGAGGCTAACGCACAGGCGATGAACGAGCTTAAAAACCGCGAGTCCGCCGAGAAGTACAGATTGGAGACCGAGCTCAAGAACGCCAAGGAGGTCGCCGCGAAGATAAACGGCAAGACCGTGAAGCTCACCGCAAAGGCGGGTCAGGGCGGAAAGCTGTTCGGCTCTGTTACCGCAAAGGAAGTTGCGGAGTCGATAAGCCGTCAGTTCGGCGTATCTGTCGACAAGAGAAAGGTGTCCATGGAGGATATCAAGTCGTTCGGCACTTTCAGCGCCGAAGTAAAGGTGTATAACGGAGTCAACGCTACGGTCTATGTCAGCGTGGGCGAGGAATAATTTCCGAAAACCGGAGGATCTAAGAACCGTGGATGTGAATAATTTAACCCTGCCCGAGGGGTATCAGATGCCCTTCAGCCTTGAGGCGGAGCAGGCGGTGCTCGGATGCGTGCTCATGGATCCGAACTGTATGCCGCAGGTGCTCATCTATCTGCGCCCGGAGTATTTCTATCTCCCGCAGCACAGAGAAATATTCTCCGTCATGGTGAGTCTCGATGCGTTAGGCAGCAAAATCGATCCGCTTGTTATTCTTGAGGCGCTCAAGAACAACGGAACATACGATGAGGCGGCGGGCAAGAACTATCTGTTTCAGCTCGCTCAGAGCGTGCCGACTACTTCAAATGTCGAGTCATATTCAAAAATCGTGCGCGAGAAGTATTTTATGCGCACCCTCATCACCGTCTCGCAGGAGACTATCGACAACGCCGTCGCCCAGACCGACAGCGCGGATATGCTTCTTGACGCGGCGGAGCAGAGAATATACGATATCCGCCAGGGCAAGACGAGCACGGGCCCGTCCAAGCTCAGCGACATAATAGTCAATCAGGTCTATGACACCCTGCAAAAACTGAGCTCCGAGGGCGCGGAGGCGTTCAAGGGAATCTCAACGGGCTACAGGGATCTCGACGACGTAATAGCGGGACTCAACAAGTCTGACCTCATACTTATCGGCGCGCGCCCCGCAATGGGAAAGACAAGCTTTGCCTTGAATATTGCGAGAAACGTCGCTGTCAAGGCTAAGAAGAAAATTCTCTTCTTCTCGCTCGAAATGACGAAGGAGCAGCTTGCTCAGAGAGTTCTCTCGACCGAAGCGCGCGTATTAAGCACAAAGATGCGAAGCGGTCAGCTCGATACCGACGACTGGACGCGCCTCGGCCTTGCCACCGCAGCGCTCAACGACTGCGAGCTCTATTTCGACGACACGAGCTCGATAACCGTTGCCGAAATGAAAGCGCGTGCACGCAGACTCAAGAATGTCGACTGTATAATCATAGATTATCTCGGACTTATCCGCTCCGGCACAAAGGTCGAAAACCGCGTGCAGGAGGTTACGGAGATAACCCGAAGCCTGAAGCTCATGGCGAAGGATTTGAATATCCCCGTAGTCTGCTGTGCCCAGCTCTCCAGAGGCACCGAGGGCAGGGGAAAGTCCCACCGCCCGCAGCTTTCGGATCTGCGCGAATCGGGCTCGATAGAGCAGGATGCCGATATAGTCCTCATGCTCTACCGCGAGGAATATTATAAGAACGAAAAGGACGACCCGGACGGCGACGACGAGCCTGTATCCGCAGCCCCCGTTGCCAACGAGGTCGAGGTTATTGTTGCCAAGAACAGACACGGTCCCACAAAGACGGTAGATTTCATCTGGGATGCGGATCACACTCTGTTCATGGGCGTGGAGAAGATTCAGAATGCTTGATAAAGCGCTCGGCGCCGTGAAAAAATACAATATGCTCAGCCCGGGAGCCGCAGTTATAGCCGCGGTCTCGGGCGGTGCCGATTCAATGGCAATGCTGCTGTTCCTTATGAAGATAAGGGAGCGGTATTCGCTGTCGCTGACCGTAGCCCATGTTAATCACGGGCTTCGCGGCGAAGAGGCGCGACGCGATGAAAACTATGTGCGCTCCTTCTGCGAGAAATACGGACTGCGCTTTGAGGTTTTGCACGCCGATGTAGCGGCACTTGCAAAACAGAGCGGGGAGTCATGCGAGGAATGCGGGCGCAGAGTGCGCTACGAGTTCTTTGAATCGATAGACAAAAACGCAAAAATCGCAACCGCCCACACGTCGAGCGACAATGCCGAGACCATGCTTTTCAATCTCGCCCGCGGCTCGTCGCTAAAGGGGCTTTGCGGTATCCCGCCCGTGCGCGGAAATATAATAAGACCGCTTATTTTTTGCACAAGGGAAGAAATAGAGGCGTTCTGCCGCGAAAATTCTCTCGATTTCGTAACAGACAGCACCAACCTGACTCTCGATTACAGCCGCAATAAGATTCGCCGTATCGCAGTCCCCGTGCTAAAAGAGATAAACTCCGCTTTTGAAGAGAATGCCTCGCATTTTTCTCAAAACGCCGCGCTCGACGAGGACTTTCTCGAGGGCGAGACGAAGGCGCTTTTGCTCTCGGCACAAGCCGACGGCGGACTTTCCTGCGAAGCGCTGCTCTCGGCGCATCCGGCGATACGCCGCCGCGCCCTGCTCGGCTGTATAAAGAACGTATGCCCGAAATCGGCGGACTTTAAGACCGTAGGCGCGGTTGAAAATATTCTTTCGCCGGGCGGAAAAATCCAGCTTTCACCCGATACGTTTGCCGTCTCGGACGGCGCAGTCCTGCGCTTTGCCGCCCCAATAAAGAAGGGCGAGGAGTGGTCGGAGGATATAGAGTCCGAGTGCATAAACGGCTCCGTTTGCCATAACGGACGCGTATCAATTTGCAGAGTTAATAAAAAAATTTTTTTAGATACACAAAAAATTCACAAAGATGTGTTGGATTATTGCATTGATTGTGATAAAATTATAGGAAGAGTTCAAATCGGCAGCCGCCGTTCGGGCGATAAGCTGACCCTTGCGAGGCGCGGCTGCACAAAGAGCCTGAAAAAGCTTTTTAACGAGGCGCATATTCCGCCGGAGAGCCGCTGCGATATCGCAGTGCTGCGCGACGAAGCGGGTGTGCTTTGGGTCGAGGGCTTCGGCGCGGACAGACGATGCCGCGTCGGAAAAAACACTGAAAATGTGCTTATAATACGGAGGGAAAAGCAATGATAGAGGATATAGAGAGAGTATTGCTCAGCGAGGAGCAGATACGCGATATCGTCTCCCGCCTCGGCAGGCAGATAAGCGAGGACTACAAGGGCAGGAAGCTGCTCATGGTCAGCGTCTTGAAGGGCTCCGTCGTGTTTATGGCGGATCTTATGAGAGCGATAACAATACCGTGCGAGATAGATTTTATGTCGGTTTCGAGCTACGGCTCTGGCACGGAGAGCTCGGGCGAAGTCAAGATAATAAAGGATCTTGACAGACCCATAGAGGGCTATGACCTGCTGATAGTCGAGGACATACTCGACTCCGGTAAAACTCTCCATTACATATCCGAGATGCTCAGAGCGCGCAGACCCGCGAGCATTAAGATATGCACCTTCCTCGATAAGCCCGAGCGCCGCATGATAAAGGATCTCAAGGCGGACTACGCAGGAACGGAGGTTCCCGACGAGTTCGTTGTCGGCTACGGTCTCGATTACGATGAGAAGTACCGCAATGTGCCTTTCCTCGGCGTGCTCAGCCGTTCGGTCTACGAGAAATAAGAGCGGTCAAAAGAAAACTTCGACAGTCACAGGAGGATTTGACGTTTGAAAAATAAGAAGAACAACACTGACAGCAATGCAAAAAAAGTGCTGGCGTGGATACCGTATATTCTCATTCCCATCCTCATAATTTCCGGTGTCTCCCTCTATGCCAGGCAGCAGAAGAACGAAAAGCTCGAGTATTATCAGGTCGTGCAGTATTTCGATGAAAAAAAGGTCACGGAATATAACCTCAATATGTCGAGCGGTGCGCTTGAGTTCAAGCTCAAGGGCGACGATAAGACGTATAACTTCACCGTGCCGAGCGTCGGTATGTTCCAGGAGGACATACACAACGGCGTTATAGCATATAACAGAGAGCATCCGGATACTCCGATAAAGGCGCAGTATCAGACCGGCTCGACCGGCGCCATTCTGCTCAATATCGTCCCGACGCTTCTCATGCTCGTTATCCTCGGCGCCATACTCTTCTATATGTTCCGCAAGATGAACAACGCCATGAACAACGAGAACAACCGAACTCTTTCGTTCGGCAAGGCGCGCGTCAAGCGGGCGAAGGACGAGAGCCGCAAGACGACATTTGACGACGTTGCGGGCGCGGACGAGGAGAAAGAGGAGCTCAGCGAGATAGTCGATTTCCTCAAGGATCCCTCTCATTTCAACAAGCTCGGCGCGAGAATACCGCGCGGTGTTCTGCTCGTCGGCCCTCCCGGTACAGGTAAAACCCTGCTTGCAAGGGCTGTTGCGGGTGAGGCAAATGTTCCGTTCTTCTCGATTTCCGGCTCCGATTTCGTCGAGATGTATGTCGGTGTCGGCGCTTCGCGAGTGCGCGACCTTTTCAATGAGGCAAAGAAAAATTCACCCTCGATAATCTTTATCGATGAGATAGACGCCGTCGGCCGCCACAGAGGCGCAGGCATGGGCGGCGGACACGATGAGCGCGAGCAGACGCTTAACCAGCTGCTTGTCGAGATGGACGGCTTCGGCGCAAACGAGGGCGTTATAATCATCGCGGCGACCAACCGCCCCGATATCCTTGACCCCGCGCTGCTCCGTCCCGGAAGATTTGACCGCCAGGTAACGGTAGGCTATCCCGACCTCAAGGGACGCGAGGCCATACTCAAGGTTCACGCCAAGGGCAAGCCCTTAGGCCCCGACGTCAATCTTTCGACTATTGCAAAGACGACCATAGGCTTCACCGGCGCAGATCTCGAAAACCTTCTCAATGAGGCGGCTCTTCTCGCCGCCCGCCGCGATAAGAGAGCCATAACCATGCCCGAGATAGAAGAGGCGATGATAAAGGTCGTCGCAGGCACCGAGAAGAAGAGCCATAAGATGACCGACAAGGAGAAGCGCCTGACCGCCTATCATGAGGCGGGTCATGCAGTCTCCGCCTATTATCTCGAGTATAACGACCCGGTTCATCAGGTATCCATAGTGCCGAGAGGTCAGATGGGCGGATACACAATGTATCTCCCGACCGAGGATAAGAGCTATCATTCGAAGAACGAGATGCTCGACAATCTTGTCAGCCTTCTCGGCGGCAGAGTTGCCGAAGCCATAGTTATAGGCGATGTTTCAACCGGCGCGTCGAACGACATTGAGCGCGCCACGGATATCGCGCGCAAGATGGTCACAAAGTACGGCATGAGCGACAGGCTCGGCCCGATATCCTTCGGCTCGGGTAACGACGAGGTATTCCTCGGCAGAGATTATTCGCATCTGAAGAATTATTCGGAGGAGACAGCCGCAGAGATAGATGAGGAGATAAACCGCATCATCACCACGGCCTACGGTCATACCGAGGATATACTCAAGGAGCATATCGACAGACTCCATGCAGTCGCCGGCGCGCTTATCGAGCGCGAGAAGATAAGCGGCGAGGAGTTTGAAACGATAATGCACGGCAACGAGCTTGCCCCGTTGGACGTGCACAGTGAAGACGACAGCAAACCGACAGAGCCGTCGGAGCAGTCCGACGCTCAGGACAATGGGGAGGCAGACGAAAATGAGAAAGAATCTGAATAAGATATTTTTCGGAATAGCCGTTTTAGCTGCGGGAATCATATTCCTCGGCTCGGCGTTCGGCTTCTGGGAAATAGGCGAAATGAGCGGTTGGTGGACAGTATTTATCATCGTTCCCGCTATCGGCAGCATGATAGCCTCGGGTATTGATTTGCTCAATGTCGCGGCCGTCGCGGTCGGCGTCTGGCTGCTGCTCAAGTGCAACCCCCAGTGGGTGCCCGCAGAGCGCATGAACCATTTCGCTATTGCAATCGCCCTTGTCACCGTCGGCTTTTGGCTGATATTCAGCACGGTAAAGACAAAGAAGCTCAAGAAGCATCTCGATGACAACAGCGGCCCTATTTCGCAGGAGAGCAAGCCCACATACACCGCAGTCTGCTCGGGCGGCGTTTATAAAAACACCACCGGCAACCTGCTCGGCGCTCACTGCCTTGCAATTCTCGGCGGTCTTGAGGTCGATCTGAGCGAAGCGCAGATAAATGACGAGATAACGATAAGCGTCACCGCAATTCTCGGCGGAGTCGATATTTATCTGCCCGAGAACGTCAGGGTTGAGTGCTCGGACGGCGCGAGCCTGCTCGGCGGCATCGACAACAAGATGCCCGCAAACGGAGACCTGTCTCAGCCGCTCGTCCATATCAAGCATTTCAATGTCCTCGGCGGCACCGATGTTATGACGAGAGTTCACAAAAAAGCATAAACGGCAATTAAATAACCTCGCGCCCGGGATCCTCGGATTTCCGGGCGTGTTTTAACGGAGAAAAGATGAACAAACGCAAATTTGTAAAACTGCCGCCCGAAAAGGCGCCAGAGATGTTCTCTCTCGTCCTTGAGCGGATGCAGTGGATGGACGAAAAGGGAATAGAGCATTGGAATGTTGTGGAATACGACAAGCTTTATCCGCTTTCATATTATGAAGAAAAATGCAGAGACGGTCTCGCTTTTGCGCTCGAGGACGAAAACGGAGAGCCGGTCTGTGCCGCCGTCCTGCTCGAGCACGATGACAGGTGGGAGGACGATGCTCCCTCGCTCTATGTCCACAACCTCGCCTCGAAGTTGGGTGAGCGCGACGCGGGAGCGGAGTTTCTGCGCCGCGCGGGGGAGTACGCCGTGGGCGAAGGCAAAGCATATCTTCGTCTCGATTCGGCAGAGGACAGCGCAGCGCTCGCAAAGTACTACGAAAGCCTCGGCTTTGTCAACGTGGGAACTTGCCAAGACGGCTCATATAAAGGCATTCTCTGTGAGAAAAAGTTGAAATAACGAACAGTGCTTTTCAGCACCATATGAATTGAAATTTGCAGCGCAGCTGCAAGAGGTATACCGTAGCGACAGCTTTGTTCGCCCGCAGAAACACAACGGCTAAGCCCATGTAGGGGCGGATATTATCCGCCCGCGGTTTATGCAGCAGCTTACAGTAGGCGAGTGAAGCTCATTTCTGCAAGTGGCTTGCGGAAATGAGCTTTGTAGGGGTCGGCGACTCGACGACCCTTTGACGCATCAGCGTCACTGAAAATCTATTTATTTCGTCCGTGTCTTGTAATACGCTCTATGCTCAAGGTTTGCCCTCTGTGCCGCCTACGGCGGCAGCGGTGCAGGGACATTGGGAAACAAAACAGTCGAGACAATGTGGGCGAATCAATGCAAAAAAACTCAGTCTCGGCTTCCCTGCAGGGGAGCCATAGTTGATACTCCGCTGCAAATCCAAATTGTGTAATTCTTTGACTTGCGATAAAACTACGCAAAACAACCGCAACAGTTCATCCTGCTGCGGTTGTTTTCTATGCCTTGTGTTATTTTCTTAATAGGTTATCTCCGCTGTCTGCGAAGCGTTGCCCGCCGCATCGTATGCGGTTATACCGTATACCGTGCCGCTCTGCGCGTTTTTGATGACCGCCGCGGTGTCCTCGTTGTATTCGCATCTCGCTAAGAACTTGCCGTCGGCGCATATCCTGTAATAGGCTACGCCGAAATTATCCGTCGAGGCCTGCCAGCTGAGTACGGTGTTTCCGTCACCGTCAACGGAGAATGTGAGCGCAGTCGGCGCAGTCGGCGCTTCACTCTCGAGCACGTGCCCGTTTTTCAAGTAGTCAACATAGGTGTTGTGGAACATCGGATTAACATACACGGGGCTGTAATAGTGGTTGTATGAGAACGTTATGATATTCTCGGCGTATCGAGAGGCTATGTCCATCTGCTTAACGAGCCTGTCGAGCGTCGCGGTCACATCCTGCGTGTTCTCGGTTGCGAGCGGAGTTGTTATGCCTGTGGTGTTGCTCTTTGCTACGGCGCTTGTGAAATTCTCTACGTTTGCCCAAAGGTGTATCTTCTTTCCGCTTAACTTCACGGCGTCGGAATACATTCTCCAGACATTGACGAGATTCTCTTCAATCGTCCAGCCCGCGCCTACGGCGTCCTGTGGACAGAATATGTCCTGCTCGCGGAAGTTCACCGACCTTATGAACGAAGCCCAGAAGATTTTCGCGCTCTCTATGCCGGGGTTAGCCCCGTACTGCGCGAAAAACGGGCTTAAGAGCAGGGGAGCGTCCGCATCTGTGCGCTCGATAGCGTCGATTATCACATTGACGCCTTTTGCAATGAAAGCGGACGAGAGCTTTACAAGCGGTCCGTTGCTCATCTCGGGCGTGAAGTACCAGCCGCCGAACGCGTCGGGATACTTTGAAATATACCTGCCGTAGATTTCTTCGATCATGTCGGCGGAGACGTCGCAGAGCTCGCCGTAGTCCTTGCCGAAGCCGGACTTTGTCCACCATTCGTCATAGAGACCCAGGCCGACCATGACCTTTATTCCCGAGCCCGCGCAGTTTCTCAGCGCCGCTTCAACAACATCGGAGGCGCCGAAGGCTGCGTCCTTAAACGTGTCAAGCTCGGAGTTGTAGTAGACGGTCCATGTGCCGTCGGAGGCCTTGTGCACCACATCCTGAATGATGAGGTATTTTATCCCGGCCTCCTTCATCGCGCCGATTTCCTCCTGCCAGCGCCCGTCGTCCCAGGATGAGCTCATCCAGGACTGAAGAAACGTGCCGTTGAATTCGGCCTCGCATTTCTTCTCGGGCATCGGGCAGATAATGAGAGCGATGCAGGTGATTATCCTGATTACCGTTCTGAATACTCTTGCCATATTTACCTCCTGTATTGTATTTCGGGGGCTTTTTTATATTTCGTATACTCCCGAGTCAAGCAGAGCGTACTCCCTGCCTCCAACTCTGAAATATTTATATACGGGCTCGCTGAAGGTGCGGTAGTCGTTTATGGCATAGGTGCTGTTGTTTATCTGCACGGTACGGATCTTATGAGAATCACGGTTGCAGACGAAAATGCTTCCTCCGAGGAGCGTTATGCTTGTCGGATATGAGAACGCGCTTTGAGCGCCCCCGCCTATTCTGAGCAGCACGCGGGCTTCGTCTATCGAATAGTTGATTATCGCGTTTCGCTCCGGCACAACGCACCAGAGGGATTTTTCGTATGCGACGGGATTGCATACAGGCGCGCCCTGATATGTAAATTCATAGCGCCTGACACATGAGCCCTCGGGCGAAAAAAGCGAGAACGTTCCGGCTCTGTCGAGAGTCACGGAGCAATTGTTGAAAAATCTTGTCGGCTGGGCAAAAATGAATTCGCCTCTCTGACCGAGCTCGTCCGCTATGCGCGAGCCGTTTCGGCCGAACTTGAATGAGACATATTCGCCCCTTGTTATTGGTGCGGCTATGCCTGTCTCGCAGTCGTACGAATAAAACGATATTTTGCACGCTCCGCTTTCAAGAATCTTTTTTTCTGCATATATAAAGCCCCCGTCGATAGGGGCGATGTCGGCAATGTCGGCATTAAGTATGCGCTGCAACAGCTTTTCCTCCGTTTCCGACGGCCTCTGTTCCGCAAAAAATGCGGCTTGCGGCCGCTGATACATTATATAAATAAAAAGGCATTAATCAAAAAAGAAGCCCCGCCGAGCCGGATACGGCAATAGTAACCTGCATCCAAAGCAGGTGGGTGCCGCCCGACGGTTTCGCGCTCCCTTCTTCCGGCAAAGCCGGGAGGTCTGCAGTCTGCCGCCGGAGACTAAGCTCCCTTGTAAAACGTGTTGGGTTAATATGAACCGTATTTATCGCACAGGGCAGGGTGACTTTATTTTATTATTCGTCCTCGTCGATGCGCTCGTCGTCAAAGAAAAGATCGCTCAAGCGCTCCTCAAAGGCCTGATAAACTTCCTCAAATTCGTCGTCGTCCTCGATCATAGTCAGATATGTTTCGCCGTCCTCCTCTATAACCTTGAGGGGGAGAACCTCATCCTCGCCTTCGAGAATCTCCTCGGTGTCGTCGTATATGGGCAGCAGGGCAACATATTGCCCGCGATCCGTTTCTATGCGGTCAAGCTCCTCGAAGATATGCTCCTTACCCTCCTCGTCAACGACGCTGACGATATCGGGATTATAATCTTTTGCCATAATAATAACCTTTCGTACGTCTCCGCTCCAAAGAGGAGCGCGAGCCGATAAAATTTATTTTTTTCATGTATTTATTTTACCCGCATTGAGTCAAATAGTCAATAGAAAAAGGAAAGTAGCAGGCAAAATGATGTAAAACTTTTTGGTATTTTCGCCTTTGACGCTCTGTATCGGGACGCAAAGGCGGCTTTTTTTGCTTTACACAGCCAACTCAATATAAAATATTAAAAATGTTTATAAAATATGTTGACATTATCCAAAACATCGGCTATAATATAGACGTAGAGAGGGAGAAAAGCTCCTGGCGCTGAGTCGGCGCCGTACCTGAGAGGTACACTCAAAAAAAGATAGGAGGCGAGTCCGATGTACAGCGAAACAGAAACCCGGTACTCCGACCGCCCGTCACAGCTTATCTGAAAGCTCAGCAGAGCAGAATATCAGCAATTTTTCTGCACTCAGAGCTTTTCGTCCGGCGTACGAGAACGCCAAAAAAGTGATGGGTGTATCGAGCGGCAACGGCCGCAGCATTTCAGACGAAAACGATAAAAACCGTAACGATGTCCGAATTGCGCCGCATCAACGGTAATCCGGCGCAGCAGAAAACCAAAAATCTTTACGCTTACCGTTTTATATAGATCGGAAATAAAAAATTAATGTCAGAAAGAAAACCGATCGTCTGAATGCATAAAAGTTAATAGATGAAAATTGCAGCACTGTGTCGGCAGTGCTGCTTTTTTGCTTTCGTCTGTATAAAAAAGCAACTCCGTGCGGAGAGGCGAACCCCGTAAGGAAGTGCGCCTCAGTAAGGAAAATATCACTCCGGGCAAAGCCCGGAATATCTCTTTTGTCCGTAGGCACAGCAGGCATCGGATTTTGTCACCCAAATCCCCTATGAATCTTTTTGGGGATAGTACAAAAAGAAGGCAGCACAAATTTTGTGCTGCCTTCTTCCTTGTGGAGCCTCTCTTGAGCCGCTCCTTTTTGTCTTAATTACTTTTTCATCTGCGCCAAATCGCGGTAGTTGATGAGCTTTATGCCGAGGCTGTCGATGTGCTGCTTCGTCTTGGGGTCGGCGAAGAGCTTGTATTCCCAAACTCTGCGGTGCCAGGAGTTTGTTATGCCCTTGAGCTCGTCACTCTCGAGTGCGGGATGGATGTATGTCTCGGTTACGCCCTCGGGGAAGGTCTTGTAGAGCTCATAGATATAGTCGCGGTAGTTTTCGTAGCTGTCGTTCTGCGGACCGCTCCATTCGCCGGGAAGCAGGTAGTCGGGAGTTGCCACGCCTACGCTGCGCGCATATTCGTTGAACTGACCGACAAGGCCGAGAATCTGCTCCTTGTCAATCTTTATGTCGAGCATGGTGTTGTTCATCTGGGCGTCGGTGAAGGTGCCGGGGAAGCGGAACGGAAGCCCGTATTCGCCGGCTATGCCGAGAGCGAGCTGAAGCAGCTCGAAGCGGCCTGCCTCGATGCCGTAGAGCGAACCCATGTGGTTGTCCATATGAGAGGGGGTAAGTCCCATCGCCTTGAGACGCTTTACCTGAGCGTGGATTTCCGCGGCGACTTCCTTTATGTCGACATTCTTCTCAACGTCGATGCTCTCGTGATACATGAAGCCGAGCTCGTCACGCAGGCTGTCGGTGTTGCTTGCGCCGACGGGCGCCCAGCGATATGTAGCCCATTCGCTCGTGAAGGTCAGATGCACGCCGATGGCGAACTGCGGATTGTTCTTTGCGAACTGGCACGCCTCATATGCCCACGCGCAGGGAGCCATGATAGTCGAAGAGGTAATCGAGCCGGACTTGAGCAGATCCATGACGGCGAGGTTTGCCGACCTGCACATTCCGAAATCGTCTGCGTTAATAATGAGATACTTATCCATTGATAACAACTCCTTTTTATATAATAGGGCGTGACCGCTGTCAAAAACCCTAATTTTGCAGTATCTTTGTCACAAAAAATTATACACTATATTCTTCCGGATTACAACATTTTTATTTGATATGTCGTAAAAAAGATAGGAGCCGCGCCTTTTTTGACACGGCTCCGTATGATATTGCAAAGCTTACGGGAAGATACCTCTTATCTTCTTGGTCTTGACAAGTCTGCGCAGCGCTATGATATAAGCGGCGGTTCTCATCGAATATTTGCGCTCATCGGCGAGAGCATAGACCTCGTCGAACGCCTTGAGGAGGATGTCGGCAAGCTTGCCGTTGACCTCGTCAAGCGACCAGGAGAGAGACTGCAGATTCTGCACCCACTCGAAGTAGGAGACGATAACGCCGCCTGCGTTTGCGAGAATGTCGGGGACGATTATCTTGCCCTTGGCGTTGAGAATCTGATCCGCCTCGTAGCTTGTCGGGCCATTTGCGCCCTCGACGATGTATTTCGCCTTTATCATGTCGGCATTGTCCTCGGTTATCTGACCCTCGAGTGCTGCGGGAACAAGGAAGTCTGCGTCGATGTAAAGCAGATCCTCTTTATTTATCTCGGTTGCGCCGTCGGCCTTATAGCCCTGGAGCACGCGGCCGTTGCCCGCCGCATATTTGAGCATATCGTGAACATCGAGACCGTCTGCGCAGTAGTATGCCGCGGTGTGGTCGCTTATAGCGACGACCTTTGCGCCGAGGTCGGCTATGAGGTAAGCGGCGGTCGAGCCGACGTTGCCGAAGCCCTGAATTGCAAAGGTGCAGTCCTTTATGTCAAGTCCGAGCTTCTCTGTCAGTGCGCGGCAGCAGAGCATGACGCCGCGTCCGGTAGCCTCGGGTCTGCCCAGAGAGCCGCCTATTTCAAACGCCTTGCCGGTGACGACGCCCGTGATGGGATAGCCGTACTTCATGGAATATGTATCCATTATCCAGCCCATTACTTCGGCGTTGGTGTTGACGTCGGGAGCGGGGATATCCTTGTGAGGGCCGATTATCGGCGCTATCATTGCCGCGTAGCGTCTGGTCATTCTCTCAAGCTCGCCCTTGGACATCTGTGACGGGTCGCAGGTTATGCCGCCCTTTGCGCCGCCGTAGGGGATGTTGGCAACGGCGCACTTTATGGTCATCCAAGCGGAGAGTGCGCGGACTTCGTCCATATCGACGTTGGGATGAAATCTTATGCCGCCCTTGCACGGACCGCGTGTGCTCGAATGCTGAATGCGGTAGCCTGTGAACATTTTCAGGTCGCCGTTATCCATGCGGACGGGGAAGTTGACCTTCAGCTCCTGCTCGGGATAACGGAACGACGCATAGTCGTTCTTGTCAATGCCGTCAAGCGCAGCCGCGCTGTCAAGCACGCTCAGAAAGTTTTCATAAGGATTTGCTTTTTTACTCATAAATTTCAGCCCTTTCGTGATGTTTTTGTAGCTTGTGCATAATTTATTGCTCTGCCGTAAGATTAACACAATAAAAAAGATAAATCAATATCTTGGGAAGTATTTCCTAAAATTTGTTTTATTTTATGCTGAGGTGCCGTTAAAGCAAAAATATTATTGTACCGCAGTACAAAAATCAAAAAATATTTACACCGTTTGTAACAAAAAGTATTTACAAATTTGCGGAAAAGTGGTATAAGTATAATCGGTAGGAAAAGTATAACAAGTATAACTTTAAACCTGAAAGGTGAGTGGATAAAATGAAAATGCCGGAGGGCAAATTTGTTGCCACGGTGAAGGTCGGCGAAAAGGGTCAGATAGTCATCCCAAAGGGCGTGCGCGACATATTCGACATCAATCCGGGAGACACGCTTTTGATGCTCGCCGACAAGAACCAGGGCATAGCGATAGTGCAGAACGATGTCTATATGAATTTTGCCGATGCCGTGTTCGAGGCGCAGCACCGCACACCCGAGGAGGCGGAGGAATGAACGCGCTCGAAGTCAGCGGACTGAAGAAAAGCTACGGCGATTTTTCCCTTGATGTAAGCTTTGCGCTCGAGCAGGGGAAGATAACGGGTTTTATCGGCAGAAACGGCGCGGGAAAGACTACGACCATAAAATCTCTGCTCGGCTTCGTCCATCCCGATGCGGGCGAGATTCGTTTCTTTTCAATGCCTTTCGCCGAAAACGAGATGAAAATAAAGAGTCGGTTGGGCGTTGTGCTCGGCGGCGTGAATTACTATGCACAAAAGCGTCTTTCCGCAGTTGCGGCAGTCACCTCGCGCTTTTATCCCGAGTGGGACGACTCGCTTTACGGAAAATATATGCGGCTCTTTTCGCTCGATGAGAGCAAGCGTATTTCCGAGCTCTCCGCGGGCATGAAAGTAAAGTTTTCGCTCGCCCTCGCGCTCTCCCATTCGGCGGATTTGCTCATCCTCGACGAGCCGACGAGCGGGCTCGACCCCGTCTCGCGCGATGAGCTGCTCGATATATTCATAAGCCTCTCGCAGGACGAGGGAAAGACCGTTTTTTGCTCGACCCATATCACAAGCGACCTCGACCGCTGCGCCGACAACATAATATATTTAAAGCAGGGACGCATCGCCGAAAACGAGCCGCTTTGCACTATGCTCCAAAAATACAGCGTAGTGCGATTTTTCGCCGATAATGCGCCGAACGGGACTGAGCTCATCGGCGTGCGCCGCGAAAAGGACGGCATGAGCGCGCTCGTCAGAAATTCCGAGCTGCCCGCAGGCGTCGAGTCCGCACCCGCCGGGCTTGAGGATATAATGGTGCATATCGAGAGGGAGGGCGAGACAAAATGAAAGAACTGCTAAACAAGGAACTGAAGCTCGTTCTTCATCCGACGAATATCCTGTTCATTCCGCTCGCGTTCATGCTCTTTATCCCTAATTACCCTTATCTCGTCATAATGTTCTACACCTGCCTCGGCATATTTTTCATGTGCCGGTTCGGTAGGGAGAATAACGATGTGTTTTTCACCATGATGCTGCCCGTCGAAAAGCGAAAAACAGTGCTCGCCCGCATAATTTTTGCGAGCCTGCTCGAGCTTCTCGAAATAGCGGTCTGCGTGCCGACAGCAATCCTGCGCGCTAAAATTATGACCCCCGTCAACGCCGCCGACCTCGATATAAATATCACGCTCTTTGCGTTCTTTTTTATGATATTCGGCGTGTTCAATATCGTCTTTTTTACGGGCTATTATAAAAACGTCAAGCGCATCGGTGTGCCGTTCGCGCTCGGCAGTGTCGCCGTGTTCGTCTTTATCGGTATCGAGATAGTGCTCTGCCATGCGCTGCCGCTCTTTAAAAACAAGCTCGATACTCCCGACCCGCAGTTCTTGGCGGCAAAGCTCGTCACCCTTGCGCTCGGCGTTGTAATTTGGCTCGCGCTGACCTTCGCCGCCTATAAGCGTTCAGCTGCCCTGTTCGAGAAGCAGGATATCTGAAAAATAAATAAACCAGAACTTCCGCAGAATGTTATTTACACTCTGCGGAAGTTTTGCTTTTGCGATTTTTTGGAAATATACATTTATGTCCGTTTTGTGTCTAAAAGAAAAACTTTTATGAAAAGGATTGACAATAATGCCCGGATGTAATAATATGTCATTGTAAGAAAGAATTTTTCGGACGATTTAACCGAATTTATATTGACGCCAAACTCAAAAAGTATTTATCGGAGGATAATTATGAACAACATGAATGTCCATAGGTATAAGAACGGAGACAGTTGAGCCCGACGGAAAATTTTCGTCGGCGTACAATAATATAATCGAAAAATACAGTTCATGGAGGAAAACATCGTGAAAAAGATAATTTCGCTGCTGTTTGCGGCGCTGCTCGTTTTGACGGCTTTCGCAGCCTGTTCGCATGAAGAAAAGAAGCCCGACAGCGAGTCCGATTCGTACCCGAGCTATTCAGTAAACGCGGACGATATGAACAAGGACTATAAGCTCGACGATATAGCCGATTTGTCGCTGATATCTTCCGTCGATTCCGTTGCGGCGCATTTTCAGGGCAAGGAAATTCGCAATGTGACAAAGGATCTGAAAAAATCCGACCTTGAAGCGCTCGTTTCGGCGCTTAAAGGCATGACGGCAACAGCCGAGGAGGATAAGTATCCGAGCAAGGAGCTTAAAAAATCCGTGTATGTTAAGTTCAAAAATGATGAAGGTACGGAGCGCAGAGTTATGTCTTGCTTTGTCATTGACGGAGGCTGTTATCTCAGCTTTTCCGAGACATATTTAAAAGGCGAAAGATTTGACAGCCCCGCGGTTATTTTCCGCATAAGCGAGACCGACGCGGAAAAAGTTTTGACGCTTCTGGGCGCGGAGAATATCCCCGGCTGAAAATCGCTCCTCCAGATGCGCTGCCGCAAACTCACCCGGAGGTGACCCTATGAAAAGAAAAGTCATTTGTATCGTATCGACCGTCATAGCCTTTATTCTTGCCACGGCATTCAACCTTGCAAATATGATCGGCGGCGCCGGCACGTCCGTTTTCGGCGTTATTTTATCCGTCGTTTTCTGCGTATGTATTTTCGTCCTGCCCGTCGCGGCGAAGAACCGCGCGTTCGCAGCCGTCTCTGCAGGTTTCGCTGTTTTTGCGGCGATTGCTTCAACAGTCGGACTGCTTGTGTTTAAAGATATTCTTCCCGATTCGGTGGGGATAGCGGCCGCTTTGCCGCTGACCGCGTTTTACGGGTTGATGTATTTCCTGCGCGACTACGGCATTTTTTATCCCGCGCTTATAGCCGTCATGCTGATTGACGCGGTGAACCTTATATTGGCGGCGCGACGGTTCTCGGCGGCAAAAGCAGAATAAGGCAAATTCAATATCGGACCAAATGGGCAGACGTATATTCGTCTGCTCTTTTTATATTATTTCATAAAAGCCCGAGTTTCTGCCGAAACACTTGATAAAACCGCAATATATATGCTATACTTAACTATTATTGAAAGGAATGGTAAACCTATGCGTAAAAGATGGCTCGCAGCTTCATATGACAAGGATCTCGCGGCACAGATAGCCGAGGAACACAGCCTCAATCCTATCGCCGCGCTGCTTGCCGTTATACGCGGACTCCGCGACTACGATGAGATAGAGGATTTCTTCGACCCCGAGCCGTTCTTTACGCTTGACCCGTTCGACCTGCCCGATATGGATAAGGCTGTCGAGCGCATAAACCGCGCTATAGACAACTTCGAGTGTATATCGATATTCGGCGATTTCGACGCCGACGGAGTGACCTCGACCGCTCTGCTCTATACATATCTTGAGTCAAAGGGCGCGAATGTCCTGTGGTATATCCCGGACAGGCTGACCGAGGGCTACGGCCTTAGCGTCGGCGCTGTCGAAAGGCTCAAGGATATGGGCACTCAGCTGATAGTTACCGTCGATAACGGAGTCAGCGCCGCCGACGCGACGGAGCGCGCATACGAGCTCGGCATGGAGGTCGTTATAACCGACCATCATAAGGTTCCCGATGTTCTGCCGCGCGCCGAGGCGATAGTCGATCTCCAACGCGCCGATTGCTCAAGCCCGTTTAAGCAGCTTTGCGGAGCGGGCGTTGCGTTCAAGCTCGCGTGCGCCATGGAGCTTGAGGACGATACCGCCGTTATCGAGGATTTTGCCGACCTTGCCGCAATAGGAACAATAAGCGACGTAGTCGAGCTTACTGGCGAAAACCGCACGATAGTCAAGGCGGGACTTCGCAGCATAAACAACCGCTCGCGCGCCGGCATAAACGAGCTGCTCGACGTCGCCGGAGCGGGGGATAAGTATGTCAACGCTACATCTGTGGCGTTTACCGTCTCGCCGCGAATAAATGCGGCGGGCAGAATGGGCTCCGCAAACCGCGCGCTCGAGCTGCTCTTGAGCGACGATACGGAGACCGCAAACGGCTTGGCGCAGGAGATAAACGAAGCCAACAGAACCCGCCAGACGATAGAGAGCGAAATTTTCGCGCAGGTTGAGCAGACGCTGTTCGAACATCCGGAGATTCGCTATGCTCCCGTTATAGTCGTCGACGGCGACGATTGGCACACGGGAGTTATAGGCATTGTCGCCGCAAGGATACAGGAGAAATACTCGAAGCCGTGCATAATAATTTCGCGCAACACCGAGGACGGCACTGCGCGCGGCTCCGGGCGCAGTATAGAGGGCTTCTCGCTCTATGATGCGATAAAAAATTCAAAGCATCTGCTGACCCATTTCGGCGGTCACACTCAGGCTGCGGGACTTTCCTTAATGGCTGAGGATATAGAGCAGCTCCGAGCCGAGATAACGGAATACGCGCTTCATACCGAAATGCCGTTTCAGATTCAGAATATAGATTTAAAGCTCAATCCCGCGCATATATCTTTGGATATTCTTGACGCGGTGTCATCCCTCGAGCCGTTCGGCGCGGGGAATCCCCAGCCGGTTTTCGGGCTCTACTGCATGACGATAGAGGGCTTTACGCCCGTGGGCAACGGCAAGCATATGAGAATAACCGTCGCAAAGGGCGACACTCGGATTTTTGCCATGTATTTCGGCATGACGGAACGCTCGTTTTTTTATAACGTCGGAGATACCGTTGACCTTGCCGTCAATCTCGAGAGGAACGAATATCTCGGGAATGTCCGCATAGGCGTTTATATCAGAAATATGCGCCCGTCCGGCAGCGACGATATGAAGGTGCTCGAGGGCTTGAGGCTCTTTGACCGAGTCATGCACGGCGAGGAGCTGACCCCGGAGCAGGCTAAAGCCGCCCTGCCGGAGAGAAATCTCTGCGGCGCGGTCTATACTCAGATAAAACGGCGCGGCTCGTGGAACGCCGAATACGAGATGCTGTGCCTGCGCTCCGGTTTTGACACGGAGAGAATCTGCGCCGTGGCGTGCGCTGTCGAGGTCATGGTGCAAAAGGGCGTTCTCAACCGCTCTCCCGCGGGCAGCATAGTTGTCAACGGACAGAGCCCCAAGGTGAACCTTGAGGACGCGGAGCTTATGAAGCATATAAGAAGCTTTTTATAAATCAGCGGCAGAATGCGAGGGGTGATCGAATGAGATCGTGGGAAGAAAAAATAAACGGAGAGACCGAGGAAAAGAAGATGAACCGTCAGGCGGATTTTACCGACGGCAGCTCATCCTTTGACGACGGCTTTGACACGCTCTATGAAAAAATAAAGACTATGTACCGCGACGACGAGCTCGAGACGGTGAAACGCGCCTATGAGACGGCGAAGGAGCACCACAAGAATCAGCTGCGTCAGTCCGGCGAGCCGTATATCATCCACCCGATAGCCGTCGCCGGCATATTAGCGGATCTCGGCATGGACAGCCAGTCCGTGGCGGCGGCGCTGCTGCACGATACGGTTGAGGATACCGATGTCACGAAGGCCGACATAGAGCGCGATTTCGGCGATGAGATAGCCCAGCTTGTAGACGGCGTGACGAAGCTTGCAAAGGTGCCTACGGAGACAAAGGCGGAGGCGCAGGCGGAAAATATCCGCAAGATGCTCCTCGCCATGTCCAACGATATCCGCGTTATTATCATCAAGCTTGCGGACAGACTGCATAACATGAGAACGATAGGCTATGTCCGCGAGGAAAAGCGCCGCGAGACAGCCCTTGAAACTCTCGAAATATATGCCCCCATCGCGCACCGTTTAGGTATCAGAGCGATAAAAGAGGAGCTTGAGGACAGGGCTATTATCTGCCTTGACCCGGTTGCCTATAAGGAAATAGACGATTATCTCAACTCGCAGAGCGCGTCGCGCAAGGAGTTTCTCGAGAGCATAATCGAGAAGATAAAGGAGCGCATCGACCCGCTTGTCTCCGGCTGCAAGGTCGAGGGCAGAATAAAGAGCGTCCACGGAATATACCGCAAGATGTATATCGGCGGTAAGACGTTCGATGAAATTTACGATATCTATGCCGTCAGAATAATAGTCGAGTCGGTCATTGACTGCTATAACTGCCTCGGCGTTATCCACGATATGTTCCGCCCGATTCCAAACAGATTCAAGGACTATATCTCGACCCCGAAGCCGAACATGTATCAGAGCGTGCATACCACGGTCATCGGCTCCGAGGGCATACCCTTCGAGGTGCAGATACGCACCTGGGACATGCACCTCACCGCCGAATACGGCGTTGCCGCGCACTGGCGTTACAAGGAAAAGGGCGGCAAGGGTGCCGAATCGGCCTTCGATAAGCAGATTGCCTGGCTGCGCGAAATGGTTGACTGGCAGGACGAAACCAAAGACTCGCGCGAATTCCTGAAGTCGCTCAAGACCGACCTTGATCCGAAAGAGGTGTATGTCTTTACGCCTAAGGGCAAAGCCATGAGCTTGCGCTTTGGTTCAACTCCGGTTGATTTCGCTTTCGCCATTCATACGGAAGTGGGCTACCACTGCGTTGGCGCGAAGGTCAATGGCTCCATTGTGCCGCTTTCCTATAAGCTGCAGATGGGCGACCGCGTGGAAATTCTCACTCAGAAAAGCGCTACGCCTTCCCGCGACTGGCTGAACATCGTGAAGACGCCTTCTGCTCGTTCGAAAATCCGTTCCTTCTTTGCCAAGATCAGTCGCTCCGATGACTTGCAAGAAGGCCGCGACATCCTTATGCGTGAAATGCGCAAGCATGGCTTTGGCATTTCAAGCGCTCAGAGCATGCGCGCAATGCGCGAAGTTGCCGAAGCTATGGGCTACAAAGACGCCGACGATATGTTGGTAAACATCGGCACTGGCAAAG
>OHTF01000151.1_pt1 | contig 33191 bp, 26 predicted proteins | sample 1578811 | NCBI WGS metagenome assembly OHTF01 (sample SAMEA3879571, study PRJEB24766) | human gut metagenome | biome: human-associated habitat; feature: feces | place: USA | collected 1985/1987
AAATACATTTTTAGGCAAAGATTACAATTTTAAGTTTTACTCGTTTTGGTTACATTTCTCAAACGCAGGTATTGCAATGCTTTAGAGAGTTATGCTATAATGTGCAAGTACAAATGTTACACATGCGGGTGTAGTTCAGTGGTAGAACAATAGCTTCCCAAGCTATGTGTCGCGAGTTCGAGTCTCGTCACCCGCTCCAGAAAATATGCGCACCTGCATTATTTGCGGGTGTTTTTTTATTGCATTTTTAGGATAAGGCTGATTTTAAGGCTAATATAATAGTAAAGAAAAAGCGGACAGAAAGTTTTGGCATATTGAAAAGGCGTTTTATTTTGCCGTATTTTGCTTAAGGCTCTTTGCCGTGCCACAATATTTGGTGGAATGAAAAAAGATTAAAAAACTGTAAAATTTAGGGATTTTTCCGCTTAAAATTGCCGCTATCAGCGATTATTAAAGTTTTGGGCGCAACTCCTTTAAAATTTTGTAATTTCTTTCATTTTCCTATTGTACTTTCTGAAAATTGTGGTACAATCATATACGTTAATTAATGCTCAGGCAAGGGGAGAGTGGATATGAAAAAAGAAAAATATTTCAGGCTTAACAAAGAAGAAACCGAGGCGCTGGCCCAGGAATATGGTACTCCGCTTCTGGTGCTTTCGCTGGAGCAGATTGAAAAAAATTACCGCCTTTTGCGCACTCATCTGCCGCGCGTTAAAGTTTTTTATGCCATTAAAGCCAATCCGCACAGGCGTATTTTGGAACTGATGCGTGACCTAGGCTCTAACTTTGACGTTGCTTCCGACGGGGAAATTATGGAATTAAGTTCCCTTGGCGTTGACGGCAGCAGGATGATTTACGCCAACCCGATGAAAACGGTAAACGGGCTGCGCGCCTGCCGTAATGCCGGTGTGGGCAAGATGACTTTTGACAGCGCAGGAGAAATAGATAAAATGGCGCGTGAGTGCCCGGGTGCAACGGTACTTTTGCGCATCAGGATAGATAACAGTTCGGCACATGTCGATTTGAATAAAAAATTCGGCGCCGCCCGCGAGCAGGCTTTGGAACTTTTGCTGAAAGCAAGGGATGCCGGGCTTGACGCTGCCGGTATTGCTTTTCATGTAGGCAGCCAGACTACGAGCGCCGACCCTTATTTATATGCGCTTGATATTGCGCGTGAAATTTTTGAAGAAGCAGCGGCAGCAGGCATGCAGCTGCGCATTATGGATATCGGCGGGGGATTCCCCATTCCCGAACCGAAAGTACGCTTTAATTTGCAGGAAATGCTCAATCAGATTAACGCACGCCTTGACGAAGATTTTCCGGGAGTGGAAATCTGGGCAGAGCCGGGGCGTTTTATCTGCGGCACGGCAGTAAACCTTATTACCAGCGTTATCGGCGTAACGGAGCGCGGCGGGCAGCCTTGGTATTTCCTTGATGAAGGCCTTTACGGAACTTTTTCTGGCGTGCTTTTTGACCAGTGGGACTTTAAACTCATCAGCTTTAAAGAAGGCGAGCAGGTGGCCGCTACTTTTGCAGGCCCGAGCTGTGATTCGCTCGACATTATGTTCCGCGGCAAAATGACAGTGCGTCAGGAAGAAGGAGATTTAATCCTTGTGCCTATCTGCGGGGCTTATACATCGGCATCGGCAACAACTTTTAACGGCTTCAGCAAGGCTAATTTTGTTGTATGGGAAGATGTAAAGGAAACTTTAATGGCGCCGCAGCTTTTAAAAGCGCAGTAAAAGAAAGAATATTTTAGCTGTTAGTGCGTTTATGTTATGCGGCCGCGCCGAAAATGTTACAAAAAATTAATAATTTTAATAAATTATAGAAAGACTTGACAAATTTCTTTTAGCAGTGTATAATTTGCATTGTGCAATGATGTTTTTATACATTGCCTTAACTAACGCTTTCCCTTATTTTAGGCTGCTGTGCGCACATCTTTCCATGTGTGCGGCAGCCCTTTTTTATGCCAAAAATATTTTATTATGGTACAATTAAATAAAGCAGACTGACAGGAGGCAGATAATATGGACCAACAGGAATGGATGGGTTATGTTTCCCGTTTGGCTAACGGAGAATACCCTGTGCCGGTAGGCATGATACAGGATTATAATGACTGGCGCTGCCGCTCGATTGTAGGGCGCGCGCTTTACTGGATGGGCGATACCGAAAGCGCAATGCGTGTTTTAAGCACTGTTGTAAATGTAGAGCCCAATATGGATGACGACCCGGAATATGGTTTAAGCGAAGCGGAGCACAAGGTTTTGTGCCTGCGAGATATTGCTGAAATAGTTTGGAAACTGGCCAAAAGCGAAGAAGCAGCCCTTACCTATTTAAAAGAAGCGTACGACCTGAGCCGTGCTTATAAACACAGCTTTCACAGCTGCGCCCGCGGCGATATGTTTTACCGCAGGCTGATGGTGCTGAGCGAAGCAGGCAAAACGCAGCAGGCTGTTGATGAAGCCAAGGCAATGGTTGAAGTTGAAAAGGACAACAATGGTGTGAACCCGTATAAATATTTTGCACTGAAGTTTTTGGCAGAAGATGCGCATAACGCAGGTAATGACGATAAAGCAAGTGAAATTTACGCCGAGGCCTTTAAATATTACCCGCAAAACGATATTGCTGAACGCGACCTGGCTAAAGCCGCAGCGGAAGAAGACGCCGCAAAACGCTATAAAGCCTATGAATTTTGCAGCACCGTGCAGTACAAACCGTGGGAAAAGCAGCGCCCGATAGTGCTGCGCCGCGGTATTGACGATAAATAAAATTTTTTACGCCCCTTATTTAATGCAGGGGCGTATTTTTTTGTAGCTAAAAATTCACAAATCTTTGGAATATATGTGTAGCTTACTTAATGCCAACTACGATAGCGAAGAAGATATTGTTAAATATAAAGAAGAATGTGAGCGTATGGGGATAGAGATATTGCCGCCGTCTGTAAAAGCTGGCAATTTACGCTATGAGCCAGAAGGTAATGCTATTCGTATGGGTCTTAATTCGATTAAAGGCGTAAACAATGTGCAGCTTGACTATTTTACTAATTTTGATGATTGGATTAGTAAAAACGATAGCCTTAATAAGCGCATAAAAGAAGCACTCATCAAATCTGGTGCTTGTGATTGTTTTGGATTACCACGTAAAACTATGCTTTGCAAGGCATTAGGTGTATATGATGAAATCCAAAAATATGAGACGAAAATCACAGAAGCAAAAGATAAGATTGCGGCTAAAACTGCTGAACTGGCGACAAAAAAAGACGGTACTAAAATCAAAGAACAACTCACTGGTCAGATTAAACGTCTTAACGAAGCCATTGACCGCTACGAGAATGAACGTGACGCTTTGCAATTACTTGCAGATGAGCCGTTTGATGAAATAGTTGCCGAAAAAGAAGTGCTTGGCTTTACGTTTCAAGATGAGTTTTCAAAGTATGATACAAGTAAATATCCGTTGTACAACGCTAAGTATTTTGGTAGTCAAACATTTTATGCGAATGTGATTTGCGTTAAAAAGATTAAAGACAAAAACGGTAAACCAATGGCATTTATATCTGCTATACCATATAAGTCTAAAGCCAAGGTTGAGTTTGTGATGTTCGCAAGTAGATACGAACCAATGGAAGAAGGATTGTATTTACTGCGAGTAGAGAAGAAAACACAACTGACAGGTTGCTATAAATTGCCATAAAAAAAGACAGCCACTTAATGTGACTGCCTGTTTGAATTAGATTTTACCTTTGTCTCGTAAGTATTCATAGAAAGCACGTTGCAAGTAAGGCAAACTTTCTTTCTCGTTTGCAACCCACGTCCAGAGAGCGTAGTCTTTGTTTTCCGGGTCTCTGGCGACAACAATTTCTGATAACGGGATAGAAAATTTATCTGATACTAACTGGACATACTTTTTGGATATGTTTTTCGAATTATGTTCTTCGATACGGTTAATTTGATTATAAGATATACCGATTAAAGAAGCCATATAAGATAACGAATATCCTCTTGAAGTGCGTATATGTTTCAGTTTATTTGCCATTGCAAAAGTATCGTATTCCTTTTCCATATAATGGGTACTTGGTGTAGGCATTGGCATATAATTCACCACCTTTACGTTTTGTCAACTATATTTTAACCCTTTTATCAACCTTTATCAAACTTATTAATACCCAAACTTTGTTTAAATATCCACTACGATTTCACAAAAAATTCACAATGTTTCGGGAAATGTTTCTAAACTTCGCTCATGCGCATATTTGCCGGGGTTGCAACCACTCTACTATATCTGTTACAATAGTACCAGCTGCTAATAATTTTAACAGAGGTGACGATGTGAATTTAAAAAATAAAGTTTTAGCATTAGGTATTTTATGTGCTTTGAGCTTGCCGCAGGCTGCCGGGGCAGAAGGCTTTGCCATTAACGAATGGAGTGCCGAAGGCGTTGCCATGGGCGGTGCCCGTATGTTTGCCGAAGGCGACGCTGCTAACGTGGCTTACAACCCGGCATCTATCACTAAGGTGGACGGCGAGGCGTTTAAGGTAAGTGCAACCTACATCAGCCCGCACGGCGAATACGATTTGTATGACGCAGATGGTACGAAACTTGATAGTGGTACTAACCGCGTACATTTCGGTTTTGCGCCAGGTACTTATTATGTAAAAAAACTGAATGATAAGGATTGGTTCGGCATTGGCGCGTTCAGCCGCTTTGCCATGGTGTCCGAATTTGAACGCGATTCCGATGTTTCAACTAATGCGTTTTTATCACGCTTAAATGGTGTAAGCGTTACGCCGACTTTTGCGCATAAGTTTGATGATAAATGGAGCGCAGCTGTGGGTGCGGAAATTAACTATGTTGGTTTGACAATGGAAAAAAATGCTATGCCTGGTCCAAGTGTACCTACTCATACCAAAGGCGAAAGCTATGCTTTGGGCTGGAATGCCGCAGCCAACTATGCTTTTGACGAGAAGAATGAAATCGGCGTAGTATACCGCAGCCGTATTAAACATTCCATGGAAGCTGACTTTAATGCTTATACATCTATGGGAACTATGTCTGGTGATGCTTACGGCGAGGTAACGCTGCCGGAGTCGTGGCATATCGGTTACAGCCACAAGTTTAACGATAAAACCCGCGTGGAATTAAACGCTGTACGTACAGGTTGGGATACCTATAAAAACCTTAATATTATGTTAAGTAATGTAGGGGATGGTTTTGACGGACCGCAAAACAATCCTAAAAACTGGGAAGATGGTTGGCGTTATGCTATAGGCGTGGAGCATAAGCTGAGCGATAAATATACGCTGATGGCAGGTTTTGCTTATGATGAATCTTCCATTCCGTATGACGGCGGCGATTTTATGGTGCCGACAGGCAACAGGAAAACTTATTCCATTGGCGCGCGCTATAACGATAAAGACCAGACACTGGCAATCGCCTTGGGCTGGATGGACGTAGGTGATTTAAGTTTTAAATTCAGAGATTCGGCAGACCCTACTGGTGATAAATTAGGCAGACACGCCCATACGCACGACAGCTTTACCAAAATTATCGGCATCAGCTACCAGCGCAATTTTTAATTCAATGTAAAATTTTTAAAATCCCTGTTTTTTAGCAGGGATTTTTGTTTACTTTGACATCTGTAATTTTGAAATTCATGCAGTTTTGTATTATAATTATTAAAGATATGTATTTTACCTGCCTGCCATTTGGGCGGCAGTTATGGAAGGATGATGAAGTATGAAAACTTATGCTCCTGTTACCGAAGAAGTAATTGAAGCATTAAAAGGTGTTGTAGGCGCTGAATACGTTATGACTGACGCTGAGACACTGGAACACTATCAGACTGACGAAGAAACCGACCCGCGTAAATTCCACAAGCCGGAAGTTGTTGTAAAGCCTGCTTCTGCTCAGGAAATTGCGGAAATTATGAAACTTGCCAATAAATTTGATGTGCCCGTTACCGTACGCAGTGCAGGCACCAGCCTTGCCGACGGTGCAATTCCTGTCTGCGGCGGCATTGTGCTTTTAATGGAACGTTTGAATAAAATTATTGAGCTGAATACCGAAGGCATGTATCTTGTTACCGAAGCCGGTGTGCCTACTATTGAAGTTCAGCGTGTTGCCAACGAAGCAGGTTATCTTTATGCAGGCGACCCGTGCAGCGCCGACAGCTGCTTAATCGGCGGCAACCTGGCAACCAACGCAGGCGGCAATAAGGCAGTGCGTTACGGCACTACCCGCGACCAGGTACACGAAATTGAATTTGTAAGCCCGACCGGTGAAATTATTGAAGTGGGGGCACGTTTGAAAAAATGCTCTACCGGCTACTGCCTGGAACAGCTTATTATGGGCAGCGAAGGTACTTTGGGCATTATTACCAAAGCAACCCTTAAACTTTTGCCGCTGTGCCCGTATAAGTTCGACCTTGTTGCCGTGTTTACCGACCCGGACAAAGCTATTGATTTGGTGCCGCTGCTTTTAAAGGCAGGCATTGACCCGACCAGTATTGAATACATGGATAATACCTATGTACGCACCACCGCAGATTACTGCGAATATAAAAATGTGCCGCATTATGAGGACGGCATTTATGTTATCGTTACCGTTGAAACCTACAACGAAGACGAACTGGATATGAAGATGGAACGCCTTGACGAGCTTTGCACCGAAGCAGGCGCGGTAGAAGTGCTGGAAGCAGACGAACGCATCTGGAAAATGCGCCGCAACTGCCAGGAAAGCGTGCGTCTTATCAGCCTCGTATCCCTTACGGACGACGTTGTTGTGCCGCGCGATAAAGTTGCCGACGCAGTTAAATTTGTTATGAAAACCGGCGAAAAATATCCGTTTACACCGCTTATCTGTGCCCATGTAGGCGACGGCAACCTGCATATTGTATTGTGCAAATGCGATTTGACCGACGAAGAATGGGAAAATAACGTACAGGCATTCCACGACGAAGTTTATACCTATGCTTACAGCATTGGCGGACGCCTTGCCGGTGAACACGGCATTGGTGCCAAGAAACTTGCCGAAATGGAAAAATATACCCGTCCGGGCGAACTGAATTTAATGCGCACCATTAAAAAAGCCATGGACCCGAAATGTATTTTGAACCCCGGTAAGATTTTTAATTTAGATTAAGAATCTTAAATGAAGGACAGCAGAAAGGATTTGAAGAAAATGATGAACTACAAACCGGTCACCGAAGAAGTACTGGAGGCTCTGCGCAAAGCATTAGGCGCTGAATATGTAATGACCGACCCCGAAACTCTTGATAAATACAAAACTGATGAAGAAACCGATCCGCATTACCATCATCTGCCGGAAGTTGTTGTAATGCCTGCCAATACCGAAGAAGTGGCAGCCGTTATGAAAATTGCCAACGAATTTGATGTGCCGGTTACCCCGCGCAGCGCCGGTACCAGCGTATCCTGCGGTGCAGTGCCCGTTTGCGGCGGCATTGTGCTTTTAATGGAACGAATGGATAAAATTCTTGAGCTTAACAAAGAAGGCATGTACATGGTTGTTGAAGCCGGTGCCAGAACTTTGGAAATTCAGGAATACGCCAATAAAGAAGGCTTTTTGTATGCAGGCGACCCGTGCAGTGCTGACAGCTGCTTAATTGGCGGCAATATTGCAACCAACGCCGGCGGTAACAAGGCTGTGCGTTACGGCACTACCCGTAATCAGGTTTACTCCGTTGAAGTTGTTACCCCTACCGGCGATATTGTAACGCTTGGCTCCACCCTTAAAAAGAACAGCACCGGCTACTGCCTGGAACAGCTTGTAATGGGCAGTGAAGGCACTTTGGGCATTATTACCAAGGCCACTCTTAAGCTTTTGCCGCTGTGCCCTTATAAACTGGATATCCTCGCAATCTTTACCGAGCTTGACAAAGCCATCGGCGTTGTGCCGAACCTGATTAAAGCAGGCCTGAACCCGACCAGCGTTGAGTTTATGGACAACGGCTTTGTACGCAGCGCCAGCGATTACTGCGAACTGAAACTGCCGCATTACGAGGACGGTTATTATGTAATTATTACGGTTGAAACCTTTAACGAAGAAGAACTGGAAAGCAAAATGGAGCAGCTTGACGAAATCTGCACCGAAAGCGGGGCAACCGATGTTCTGGAAGCTGACGAACGCGTATGGAAAATCCGCCGCAACTGCCTGGAATCTACCCGCGTGCTGAGCCTTATCAGCACTTCGGACGATTTGGTTGTGCCGGTTGATAAAATTGCCGAGTGCATTGAACATCTTAACGAAGTTTCCAAAAAATACAGCTTTAAACTGTTGTGCCTGGCCCATGCCGGTGACGGCAACCTGCATTTCCAGATTCTGAAATGCGATTTAAGCGAAGAAGAATGGGAAAAACAGCTCAGCGAATTCCACGCCGAAGCCTATGCTTATGTTTACAGCCTTGGCGGACGCCTGAGCGGAGAGCACGGCATTGGTGCCAAGAAGCTGCCCGCTATGGAAAAATATACCGACCCTGTCGAAATGAAAATGATGCGTGCTATTAAAGCCGCGCTTGACCCGAAAGGAATTTTAAATCCGGGCAAGGTATTTAACGTTCGTTAAAAAATAAAATCCTCCGCTTTGTGGCGGAGGATTTTTTAGTTAGTAACAGTAATGTTTTCCTTTGGTATTTTCTGCCAGTCAAATAAAGGAAGGAGTTCTGCTGCTTTTACAGGTTCTTCTTTATCAATCAGCCCGGCTGAAAAGGCGAGCCTGCCAATAACTTCTTCCGGCGTATACCGGCTGCGTAAAGCGCCCATGTCCAAATCCATGTCGCGTTTGGCAAGGCGGCGGCCGTCGGGCGCGGTTAAAAGCGGCAAATGCCCAAACTGCGGCGGCTTAAAGCCCAAAAGCCTGTATAAATAAAGCTGCGGCGCGGAAGAACTTAACAGGTCGCGCCCGCGTATTACTTCCGTAACTCCCATAAGCGCATCGTCAATAACAACGGCTAACTGGTAGGCATAAATGCCGTCGCTGCGGCGCACGATAAAATCGCCCCATTCGCGGGCAAGGTTCAGGCTTTGCCTTCCGTAGAGCCTGTCGTTAAAGGTGATGGTTTCATCCGGCACTTTAATGCGCCAGGAATGTTTATGGCTTTGCATTTTACTGCGGCGTTCATCTTCCGTTAAATTGCGGCAGGTACCCGGGTAAATAAACTGCCCGTCGCTTGTGTGCGGCGCGCTTGCGGCGTGCAGCTCGGCGCGGCTGCAAAAACAGGGGTAAATTAAATTTTGTGCGGCCAGTTTTTCAAAAAACTCTTTATAAATTCCGCTGCGGCGGCTTTGGTAAAATTCATCCGGCGCTTTGCCGGGAAAGGCGCCGCTGTCCCAGTCGAGCCCCAGCCACAGAAGGTCATCCATTAAAAGGCGCGCTTTTTCATCCGTGCAGCGCGAAGTGTCGAGGTCTTCAATGCGCAGGAGCATGCTGCCGTTTTGCGCGCGTGCGCTCAGCCAGGCCAAAAGTGCGCAGAATATATTGCCGAGGTGCATTCTGCCGCTGGGTGAAGGGGCGAAACGCCCGCAGATTTTAGCGTCAGCCATTGTGTCAGCTCCTTTTTATTTTAATTATATTCATTGTAACATTGATTAAACTAATTTTACAGGTTTTTTGCAGCTTACTTTTACTTTGCTTTTTTGCCTTTTTGCTGTAAAATATAATTATGTGGGCGTATGCCCGTTGATATAAGGAGGAATATTTTGGTAAGAAAAACTTCTGAAATGGTAGAAGCCGGTATTTTGGCGGCTATTGCCGTTTTGTTTGCTATACTCGGCACTTATCTGCCGGTGCTTGGCGTTATTTTTAATTTTCTGTGGGCAGTTCCGGTAGCGGTTTGCGGCATGCGCAACGGACTGCGCTGGAGCATAATGACTTTAATTGTATCGGGCGCGGTTATAGGTTCGCTGCTCGGGCCGGTGCAGGCTCTTTCCGTAATGGCAATGTTCGGCCTTTTGGGGCTGGCGCTGGGCGAGTGCATGTACCGCGGTTACACGCCTGCCAAAACTCTGGTATATAGTTCTGCGGCAACCTTTGTTTCCATTTTATTAAGCATGGGGCTGGCAATGCTTGTAATGGGCACCAATCCCGTGGATATAATGTTCAGCGGCCTTGAAGAAGCCTTAAATGAAACTCAGGGTTATTACAGGGCTGCCGGAATGAGTGAGGAGCAAATTGCAGCGGCTGTGCAGTCCAATAAAGATATGATTGAGCTTATCCGCTTAATCCTGCCCGGCTCGCTTATTGTATGTTCGCCGATAATTGCTTTTGCCAATTATATGGGTTCGCGTAAAGTGCTTTCAAAAATGGGCGTTGCTTTTGCGCCCCTGCCGCCGTTTAAAAACTGGCGTGTATCGGAATATTTAATCTGGCCTTTCGCGCTTTCCATGGGCTTTATGGCAACTTATCCGGACGCTCCGAAGCTGGCTTTTGAAATTGCCATCAATATTCAAACCGTAACCAGCGTAGCCTTTTTATTTCAGGGCTGGGCTGTAATTTACTGGTGGCTTGAGAAAAACGGCAAGCCTTTATGGCTGGGAGCAGTAAGCGTAGTGCTGGCATTGTCGGTGCAGTTGGTTTCTACATTTATTGTACTTCTGGGTGCGTTTGAATCTGTTTTTGATAATCGTAATTTAAAAGAACGCAGCCTGTAAAGGGAGCGGGTAAAATGTTTAACAAAATCTGGAACTTCTGGAATGATATGAAAGTGCCGTTAGGCATTATCGTTGGCTTTACTGTTGTACTGGCCTTTTACGGCTGGTGGTGGCTTGCTGTTGGCCTTGCGGCGATAGGCTGCTTTTACTGGTATGCCAGACGGCAGTTTTACAGCAAAGAAGTGCAGTTTAACGGCTACCTTGATACCATTGTGCGCAATATTGAGCGTACCAGCCATTATGCCGTAAGAAACCTTGACGTGGCTATGGCCGTATTCGGGCAGGATGGAAAACTACAGTGGAAAAACGAGCTGTTTGTGGAATATGCCGGTTTTGCCGGGGTGAAAAATGTAGACGGCAAACGCCCGGAAGAAATTTTTGACCTACCGGAAAACGCCTTTGACGCTTTAAGCATTAAAGACGGCGAACGCCTGCTTTTAATTAACGGCCGTTATTACCGCCTTCGCCATTGCCGTGTGCTGGCTGGCGAAAGGGCCGGTAAAAAAGAAAGCAAAGGCTATAGCCTGATATTTTATTTAACGGATGTTACGGATTTTGAACTTTTGCGCCAGAAATACGCCAACGAAAAACTCTGCCTTGCTTACGTGCGCTTTGATAATTACGAAGACGTAACCAAAGGCATGGGCGAAAGCACGCGCGCCAATATTTCCGGCGAAGTAAACGAAGTCCTCAGCAAATGGGCTGAAGAAGAAAACGGCTTTATTCTTGCCAACAATAAAGAAAGTTTCCTGGTCGGCATCAACCAGGCTTCTTTGCAGGACTTAATGGAAAAGAAGTTCCCTGTTTTGGATAAGATACATGAAATACAGGTAGGAAATAAAATTACGCCTACTATCAGCGTGGGCATTGCCTGCGACGGCCGCAGCCTGGAAGAAGTAAGCCTTAACGCTGCCAAAGCGCTTGATTTGGCGCTCGGGCGCGGCGGCGACCAGGTTGTTGTGGCAATAGGCGGCAGCTTACAGTTCTTTGGCGGCATTACAACCGTTACGGCAAAAAGCACACGCGTGCGTGCCCGCATTGTGGCGCATACCGTGCATGAACTGATGGTTTCGGCCGAAAAGGTTTTTGTAATGGGCCATACAATGGAAGACTTCGACGCTATCGGCAGCGCTATCGGTATGGCAAAAATGGCACGCAGCCTTGGCAAGGAAACCTATATCGTTGTCAGCGGGCAGAACGAATCGGTTCGCAAAATTGCCGAAACGCTGCGCAGCAACGATATGAAACTGATGGATGAAGACGACGTTTATGCGGATATCATGGTAGAGGAAGAAGAAGCGCTGAAGCATATTTCGCCCAAGTCGCTTTTGGTTCTGGTTGACCATCACCGCAAAATGCTCTGCGCCAGCCAGAAGGTGCTGGATGCTATTCCGTGGCGCATTATTATCGACCATCACCGCCGTGCGGAGGACGCCATTAAAAACACTACGCTGCAATATATGGAACCGTCATCGTCATCTACAAGCGAACTGGTAACGGAGCTTGTGGGCTACTTTAACGACAGGCTGGAATTTACCAAAGGCGAGGCAACTGCGCTTTATGCCGGTATTGTTGTCGATACCAAAAACTTTGCCGTGCAGACCGGCGAGCGTACCTTTGAAGCGGCAGCACTTCTGCGCCGCAGCGGTGCCGACCCGAATATGGTGCGCCAGCTGTTTAAGGATGATCTTGATTCCGTACAGGTTAAATCGCGCCTGGTGGCAGAAGCCGAAATGCCGGAACCGGGCATGGTAATTTCTGTTTACGAAAATGCGCCGAAAGAAGTTAAATCGTCTGTTATTGCGGCTCAGGCAGCCGATACAATGATTAATATTACCGGCGTTTGCATGAGCGTTGTTATAACCGAATATTCCGTTGACGGTTCCTTGGGCGTAAGCGCCCGCAGCGACGGCACCGTTAACGTACAGATTATTATGGAAGAACTGGGCGGCGGCGGACATCAGACAGTAGCCGGCGTACAGCTTAAAAATATCAGTGTTGAAGAAGTTAAAAAACAAATTATCGCGTTAGCGAAAAAACAGTTAGAGGAGAATGATAATAATGAAAGTGATTCTGCTGCAGGACGTTAAAAATTTAGGCAAAAAAGGTGATATTGTAGAAACCGCGGAAGGCTATGGCCGCAACTACCTGCTGCCGCGCAAAATGGCAAAGGAAGCCAACGCAGCCAACTTAAACCAGGCTAAAAAAGACCAGGCAACGCAGGCGCACCGCGCAGCGCAGCGCAAGGATGAAGCTGTAATGCTGGCAGCACAGCTGAAAAAAGTGCACGTTGTTGTTAAAGTGCGCGTGGGTGAAAACGGCAAAATGTTTGGCAGCGTAACCAGCAAAGACGTTGCCGAAGCCTTAATTGAACAGACCAAACTTGATATTGACCGCCGCAAGGTAGAGCTGAAAGGCGCTGTAAAAGGCATTGGCGAATACACTGCTGTTGCCAAACTGCACCCGGAAATTTCTGCCGAGTTTGCCGTAACCGTAGCGGCAGAATAAGGCGTTTGCCATGATTGACAGAGTACCACCGCAGAACATAGAGGCAGAACAGGCCGTTTTGGGCGCTATGCTGCTTGAAAGGGAAGCTATTGCCAAAGTAATGGAAAAACTGCGCTCCGAAGATTTTTACCGCGAGGCGCATAAGGTTATTTTTAACGCCATGCTGGAACTTTATAACCGCAATGAAGCAGTCGATTTGGTAACAGTAACCGAAGTTTTAAAAAAGAACGGCAAGCTGGAAGATGTTGGCGGCATTGCCTATGTCACTTCGCTGGCTAATTCCGTGCCGACGGCCGCCAATGTGGTTTATCACGCCGGTATTGTCGAAGAAAAATCCATTCTGCGCCAGCTGGTGCGTTCTGCTACGGAAATTGCGGAACTTGGCTACGAAGGCAGCGAAGACGTAAGCGATATTATTGACAGCGCCGAAAAGAAAATACTTGATATTTCCAACCGCAAAAAGGATACCGACTTTGTGCCGATTAACAACATTGTTATGGATTCTTTTAAGGATTTGGAAGCATTAATGAATAACAAGAACGGCTTAACAGGCCTGCCGACCGGTTTTGTTGATTTTGACAACCTTACCAGCGGCCTGCACGGCAGTGACTTTATTATTCTGGCAGCACGCCCTTCAATGGGTAAAACGGCACTGTCGCTGAACATTGTGCAGAACGTTGCTATCCGCAGCGGCAAGCAGACGGACGGAAAGCCGAAAGTAGTTGCCTTTTTCAGTTTGGAAATGAGCAAGGAGCAGCTTGTGCAGCGCATGCTCTGCGCCGAAGCAAATATTGATTCGCAGCGTCTGCGTATCGGTGAACTGCGTGACGAGGACTGGATTCAGCTTATACAGACAGCCGATTCTTTAAGCGCCGCGCAGATTTATATCGATGATACGGCAGGCATAACGGCAATGGAAATGCGCAGCCGTGCGCGCCGCTTAAAAGCTGAACACGGGCTTGATTTAATTGTTGTCGACTACTTGCAGTTAATGCAGGGCAGCGGCAAGCGTAATTTAAGCGGCGACCGCCAGCAGGAGGTTTCCGAAATTTCCCGTTCGCTGAAAGCACTGGCGCGTGAACTGAATGTGCCGATTATCGCACTGTCGCAGCTCAGCCGCAGCGTGGAATCGCGCCAGGTAAAACGCCCGATGCTTTCTGACCTGCGCGAATCCGGCTCTTTGGAGCAGGACGCGGATATTGTAATGTTCCTGTACCGCGAAGATTACTATAACCCCGAAACCGAAAATAAAAACATAACGGAACTTATCGTCGCCAAGCATCGCAACGGCCCGGTTGGCACGGTAAATCTGTTCTTCCATAAGCAATTCACCAAGTTTGTAAGCTTGGCAAAAAGAGAAGAATAAAAAGTATAAAAAACTCCCGTACATTATGTGCGGGAGTTTTTGATTTTCAAGCTGTATTAAAAGAAACATCAAAAAAAGATGGACAATATAAGTCCATCTTTTTTGCTATAATAAAAGCAAGAAGGTGATAAAATGATGAAAAGTTTTAATAATAACAGAAAGCTTGAAATATATGCCAAGCTAATGGATGGCAGATTTATAGATAAGGAAGAAGAAGCAGATTTTTACTGTGTTTCTTTAAAAACAATTCAGCGTGATTTAGAAGCGATTAGATATTTTTTGGAAAATTATAGCCATAAATATAGTCTTGTATATGACAAAAAGCTGAATATATACAGACTTAATAATTGTATAACTTCAATATCAGTACCAACAACAATAGCATTGATAAAAATATTGCTTGGCACTAAAGCTTTTACGAAAAAAGAATTAAAAACTATAATTAAAGAATTATTTGCAGAAGGATACGGATATTGGGGCAGATTTGATAAATATGGTTGTAGTTCATTAGCGGAAGAACAGGATGATTATATAAAAAAGATAATTCAAAATGAACTTTTTAATTACAGAGAACCGGCGCACGGCAAAGCTATTTTAAATATGATAGACAAAATTGCCAAAGCTATTGCAGAACAAACGATACTTAAAATATGGTATAAACGTATGGATGGAAGCCTTGTGATACGCGAAATAAATCCGGTTGCAATTTTATTTTCCGAATATTATTTTTATATGCCTGCGTATTTTACAAATAAAGAGGCTCCCGACGATTATGTAAACGGTACATTAGTGCGGTTATTTACAGAATTGACCGTATCGAACAGTTAATTGTTACTGATAAACATTTTAAAGTAGATTACTTAATGCGGTTTCAAGACGGCGAATTTCGTAAGCGTATACAGTTTATGCAGACTGGTATGCTTGTAAAAATAAAATTTTATTATAACGGACCTTCACTTGAAGCGGTTTTAGACAGGGTACCAACCGCTAAAATTTTAGAACACAATCAAAAAGGCTGGCTGATTGAAGCGGAAATGTTTAATAAAGGCATTGAGATGTGGCTGCGCAGCCAGGGCGATATGGTTGAAATTTTAGAGGAAAAAGAAATAAAAAACAGAACATATTAAACTATAAAGATAAAAGGGGTGTCGGGTTATGTATGAAAAATTTGCCAAAAATGAACTGAAAAATAATTTATTTGAATATGCAACAAGCGAACTTTCACAGGACGCATTTATTTGCTGGCTTGCTTCGTACGCACATGAAGAAGCCGAAAAAGATGCAGCGCTTAATGAATGTGCAAGAAAAATGCTGGAAATGTTTGTATCGGAAATTAAAGGCAAAAACTTTAAACTTCTTGATGTTGAGCGCCAGGTTGATAATGTGGATGTTTTATTAACCGTGGAATGCGAAGAAAAGATTTATAAAATTATTGTGGAAGATAAAACATATACTTCCGAACACGACAATCAGTTAAACAGATATAAAGATGCATTACAGAAAAAACATAAAGAAAATGCTGTTATAGTAAAGGGAGTTTACTACAAAACAGGTTTCCAAAGCGATTTGAGCAGTGTTGAAGATGCTCACTATGAAATAATAAGTAGAGAAAAAATGCTTAATTTAATGCAGCAGTATGTAGATAAAACAAACAACCAGATTTTTATTTCTTATTTCAATTATTGGAATAGCAAGCAAAAATTAGTTGAAACTTTTAAAACACTGCCCGTTGTTGATTGGGGGTGGTGGGCAGTTTATGGATTTTATGATTATCTGCACACTGAATCCGACTTTTTAGATAAACATGGATTTAACAGTAGTTATTCTTATGTATCAAATAGGTCTGGTGGTTTTGAATGTTTCTATATACCAGTAAAAGATGAAAATAAAGATTTATTTATAGTAGCACAAAGCGGAGAAGATGGTAAAGAAATTAAACATAAATGTTGGTTGTATTTACAAATAGAAACTATAATTGGCGCAGAAAAAACAAACATGGAGATACGTTTAAAAGTTGCCAATGATAATGAAAATAATTCACGAGTTGATACATATGATTTGAAAAATAAATTTTTAACGAAATATGTGTATGGACATACAAAATTTGTTAAACCGGCAAGTTTAAGAACTGGTAAATGGATGACTGTTGGTATCTATGATGTCAAATTTGGAGAGAACGATGGTGTTGAGGTTTTAATGAAATTACTGGAAGACGCTATAAGCGATTATAAAATAATATTGGAAAAATATAATGCAGAAAATTCTTTTCTAACAAAGGAAGATTAAAATGAGTGAAGGTGCGGATTTTAAAAATGTATTGAATGATAATTTCACCTCTGCGTCGGATATTGCCTATACTGCTTTTCGTAACATTGAAGGTGATGTTGCTGAACAGAAAAACGCAAAGTGTATTCCAACCGGTTTTATAGAGATGGATAGAGAAATGGAAGGCGGCGTTCATGATACAGATTTAATAGTTTTAGCTGGGCGCCCATATATGGGGATAACTACTTTGGCCTTAAATATTTTAAACAATATTGCCTGCGTTGGTAAAAAGACGGTGGTTTATTTTAGTTTTGATAAGGACAAAGGAAGTTTAATGAAAAGGCTTCTTGGCATCATGGCAGAAGTTGAAATTAAGTATTTTGGTGAAAGTGATAATTTAAGTGAGAGGGAATGGAAACGACTTGTAGACGCGGTTGAAACCGTGCAAAAGAGTAAATTTTACTTTTTTGATATTCCGGTATCGAATTTAGCAGATTTTATTAAGAATATTAAATTTGCCAAAGAAAATTTGGGTGCTGAACTGGTTATAATAGATAATCTTAATCTGATTCCGCAAAATCCTAAAAACAAACAAGAATATAACTTTATAGCAGCTAAACTAAAAGATACTATATTGGAGCTGCGTTTACCGGTTATTTTGCTTGCGGAGTTAAAAATAGCACATTCTTTTGATGACGGGGGTTATGCTTATCCTCAAATAAAAGAATTAGACAGATTTGGGTCGCTGTGGAAGAAAAGTGATATGATTACTTTTTTGTATAACAGGTCATATTATACATATCTTGAAGAAGAAGCTAATATTTATGAATGGATTATAGCAAGAAATAAAAGAGGTGTATCAAAAACTATAAATTTATTCTATAAAAATAAAACCAGTAAATTTAAATCCATTGCGCGATATGCGGAATAAAGTAAACCCGCCAGAAGAAAATAATTCTGGCGGGTTTGTTGTTAGATTTTGGTGGAGACGAAGGGGATTGAACCCTCGGCCTTACGGATGCGAACCGTACGCTCTACCGGATCGTTCGCATTTCACTGAATTATTGCGCATAAAATGTTTGAAAATATATCAAATTCCTTCGGAAATAGGAACTAAATAAAGAAGTATGAAGATGCGAATGATTCGGTGTTAGGAAACGAATCGTTCGCATCGTCTGTTATCCCCAAATCATTCGCAGACCCAAAGGGCATTTAATTGCGAATAATGGAAATGGATGCTAAAATGAAGTTGAATCTTACAAACCAATGGCTATGACTATTTTGCTTGTGGGGGACAACAATAATGTCGAAGCTAACAGATATTAAAAATCGAATTGATCAAATGGACGGAGGCGCTTTCCAAAATCTTTGTGATGCCTACTTAAGTTATAAAGGATATAAAAATGTTTATTCCTTGGGTATGCTCACAGGGACAGATAAAACAGCCAAAGGAAATCCAGATACTTATTTTTTGACGACAGAAAATAAGTATGTCTTTGTGATGTATACAACACAAAAAACTGATTTCTTAAAGAAAGCGATTGAGGACATTGACAAATGCTTTGATTCTCAAAAGACTGGTGTTTCTGCGGAAGATATTGTAGAGATCATATATTGCCATACATATGGCCGCTTAGGGCCTGGCGATGATCAGTACCTTAGACAGCACTGTGAGGAGCATGGCGCCGTACTGACATTAATTGGCTTGGATCAATTGGGAAATGATATCTTCCGTGAGTGCCCAATTTTAGCCCGCGATTTTTTGGGAATCAGCATTGACTCAGGTCAAATTCTGCCAATGGACATGTTTGTGGCAAAGCATGATGCAAACAGAATGTCCGCTCCGCTGGGAACAGAATTCCTTTTTCGAGAAAAGGAGTTGGAAAAAGCAAAGACTGCTTTGCGCGATAACGATGTCTTGCTGATTGCTGGGCCTGCCGGTGTTGGAAAGACCAGATTTGCGCTGGAATTATGCCGGCAATTAGCAGTGGAAAACGGTTACACTGTGTTTGTCATAAAAAACAACAACTTGCAGCTGTATGAGGATCTGGTATCTGCAGTTGAAGAAGGAAAAGATTACCTGGTGTTTGTTGATGATGCAAATGAGCTTTCTGGATTAAACCATGTGCTGGAGTATCTTCCCAAAGCAGCGATAGGATCACGGCATATTTCAAAATTGATCCTGACCGTACGCGATTATGCCCGCAAGCAAGTGATGCAAAGTGTTATGGAGGTTATTCAACCAGAAACAATTAAAATTTCGACATTTAGTGACGATGATATCCGTAAACTTATGGAAACATGCTACGGAATTACAAATCGAGTTTACACGGACCGCATTGTGGCTATTGCGGAAGGGAATGCGCGCCTGGCTATGCTTGCTGGAAAGCTTGCAGCAGAGTCCGAAAGCCTTGCAGCAATTCAGGATGCGTCAGGTCTCTATCATAACTATTATAGCAAGCAGCTAAATGCCCTCGTTGAAAGTGATACGGGTGTGAGCTCGGCTGGAATCATTGCATTTGTTCAAGCAATCCATCTAAAGCATCTCGAAAAGCTTGCCCCAATTTTTGAGGTTGCAGGAATAAGCACCAGTGATTTTACATCGGATCTGAAATTACTTCACAGAGCGGAAATCGTAGATTTGTGTAATGACGAGGCGGCAAGAATTTCAGATCAAAGCTTCAGTAACTTTTTGATCAAGTATGTTTTTATCGAGGAAAAGATTATTCCCCTCAGCACAATGATTGAAACATGCTTTCAGATAAACCAAAGCAGAACGATTGAGGCTTGCAGTATCCTCTTAAATGTCTTCTCGGACCAGGGTGTAAAAGAATATGTTGAAGCCCAAATTAACCTTGTGTGGGACAAGTTGGAAAGTGATATTGGAAAGTTTCTCCCATTTTTCAAAGCCTTTCATATGGTGCGCCCAACACAAACTCTTTTGTTGCTGCAGGAGTATATTGAACAAGAGTCATACCATCCATTTGATGCGAGAACATTGCCATTTAAAGATGACCAACAGGGCAAGAGTGTTTCGGATGATATTCTCCAAATTCTGGGGAGCTTTGGAGACCATCCTGAACTGCCAAGTGCGTTGGATCTGCTATTGCTGTATTATAAAAAACGCCCGGATTTGTTCGAACAATTTTACAGCATATATGCCCAACAGTTTGAAGTTAATTTGGACTCCCCTCGCCTTGGATATTTTACGCAGAGCGCGGTAGTCAAAAACCTCTGCGAAGCGGTCAATACGACCCCGGAAGATGCAAACCTATTAACTTTATTCGTTTGGGTTGCGAGCCATTTTTTAAAGCTTGATGTTTCGAAGGCGGAGGGTGGCCGGCACAATACCGTGTCGATTTACACGCTGACACTTTCTCCAAATCAGCCTGTTTTGGAATACCGAAAGATGCTTTTGTCGCAACTCTATCAGATTTATCAGCGCGGAAATGCGCAGGCTGAGATTGAGCAAATTCTATATAAGTACGGTATGCCTCATTATGGCGTCGATACAGGTTTGGATGTGGTGAGGGCCGAGTTTGAAGAAGTATTAAAATTCTTTTCCCTATTCCATCCAGAAAACTTGTTCCACTGTGTAATCGCGGCACACATTAAACAAGTTGCAAAGCACATTGATTATTGCGCACTGGATATACTGGCCCCGTTTCTTAACTCGGAAAAGTATAGGATCTATTCTGCACTTGCGTCCCATTTCGCTGAAGACTATTCGGATGGATATGAGAAAGGGGTACAGCGACATAAGGAAAGAGTTTGCAAACTGGTGGAGGGATATACACCTCAGAATATAGACTGTTTGATCCAAGTGTGTTTGGAGAGCTCCCAGACTTTCGATAAAGAAGAGAGAGAATTAGGTGCAGGACTTGGATATGTGTTTGAAGCACTTCAGGATCAGGAACAACTGTACCTATATTTGGCAGATGCCTACATGAGGGCGGACACTCCGTATCAGATATATGCTGGACAGATCTTAGAGAGGCTATTTGAGATCAGGCCTGTGTTGGAAGCAAAGAAATTTATCACCCAATATAGGTATAGCCAGCAAAATGTATGGCTGTGGTCCTTTTTCTCACTAATGCCCGAACAACAAGTGTCAGCACACTGGGCAGCAGAGCTGTTGCAGTATTTGGACACACCGGATGTAGAGATAAAGGCATCGCCTTATCGAAGAATAGATTCCTTGCGCAAATACGAGATTGTGGAGCCTAAAATAATGGTGAAAGCGCTGCGCACTATTTCAGAGCACTATGAAGAGTCGCCATTTATTTTCAGCCTATATGTTTTCTGGATTTTGAATCATAGTAACCAGCAGGAGGCAGATGAAACTTTGCGGGAGTTTTCGAATGAACTTCCTCTTCTGGAAGAAATCTATCTGAAAGGGATCTCTTATTCCAATCATGAAGATTTTGATGGAGCGTTGCTGTACGCGATTGTCTCGGTTGACACCTCATTCCTATACAGATATCTTGACTGCTTGATCACCGCACAGGGAGATCACTTCAGAGTGTATGACCATTATGATACTACAAGACTCCTGAAAATATGGGATACAGAACAGTATATCGATTTGGCGGACGGCGTGTTTGATTATTGCTATAGCAAACGAGAAGAATTGACATATTGGTCATATTGGTCACCGGTAAAGATGATGTTGCACCACGAAGCATCTCATCAGGAGATCATTGTAAAGCAAGACCTTTGGATGCAACATACCATTGAAAGATATAGACAAGATAAAGACCGGATGTGCCTACTGTTTACTGCGATAGAGGAATTGCCTTGTGAGCGGCGGAGAAAAGCAGTGGAAAAGTTCTTATCTCTCAATGCCAATCCAGATACTTTTGAGCGACTACCCTTAGAACCGCCCCATTGGGGAGGAACCGGCAGCATGATTCCGTATATGCAGGAGCGAATTGAGTACCTGCGTTCTCTCCTTTCCCTTGTGTCTGGCATCAAGTATTTGAAACATAAGCAACGCATTGAACAGGAAATAGACTGCTGGAAGGAGAGAATCCGTTCTGAAGAAGTTCGTGAGTTGCTTGAATCTTGGTATCACTAATTTTCTGATCTCTTGTGCTATTGTATAATCCCCTTATTCTACCTAAGGAGGAGTGTACAATGAATCGAGTCTATTGCCTGTACCGGGTATCTACTATCCAGCAGTTGCACGAGGAAGACATTCCCATGCAGCGGCAGGCGTGCCAGGAGTTCGCCGCCGCTCGCGGCTGGAAAATCATCAAGGAGTTCTACGAGAAAGGAATCTCAGGATTCAAGACCCCCACAGCGGACCGCAGAGTGCTGCAGCAAATCAAGAAGGATGCCAAACAACATAAGTTTGACATCCTTCTTGTCTTTATGTTTGACCGATTGGGGCGACGGGATTCGGAGACTCCGTTTTTTGTAGAGGATCTCTCCATGCTGGGAATTGAGATTTGGAGTGCCCGAGAGGGACCGCAGAGATTTGAGAGCCATGCCGATAAGCTGATCAATTACATTCGCTATTGGCAGGCTTCCGGTGAAAGTTTGAAAATCTCCGAACGGACCAAGACCCGGATGCAGCAGCTTACCAGTGAGGGCTTCTACTGTGGAGGAAGAGCACCGTATGGTTATAGGCTTGTCAAAACGGGGCGGGTCAACCCCAGGGGACGTGATGTGCATGATCTGCAAATCATACCTGGTGAAGCAGAGGTCATCCGTATAGTCTTCGACTACTATATCCGGTACGGATATGGCGGACGAAGAATTGCGACAGAGCTTGCAGCACAGGGTATCTATGACCGGAATGGTGAAGTGTTCCATCCAAGCTCCATTAACGCATTTTTACACCGAGAGTTGTTCACCGGAGTCATGTGCAGAGGAGGGGTTCGTTCACAGCTCAACCCGGAATTGCAAATCATCTCACCGGAAACATTTCAGGCGGCACAGCAAGTAATGGAGAAGAGAAAGCAAGGGCAGCTTCCCAAAAAGCTGGTGGGAAAAGCGCTGTTATCGGGAAATGTTTACTGCGGCTGCTGTGGAGGAAGAGTATTTGCTTCAACTGTGCGAAGAACCCATCGTGTGACGGAGCAAAATGAGAGAATCCCCGTCTATAAATGCTACAATCGGGTTCAGCACCGTGAGCGATGTTCTACACAGAGTACTTATCGGGCGGAGCGGATCGACAAAGAAGTGCTGCGTCAGTTAAAATGTCATGTGGATACCCATCCTGAACTGCAAAAGCTGTACGACAAAGCGATGGAAGCGGAGTTCTCGATCCGGAAGATGATTTTGTGTCAGTGGATTGAGCGGGTGAATATCTTTACTTATGGTCATATCGAGGTGTTGTTCCAGAACGAAATAGAGATTTTCTAAAGCAGGCTATATGCCTCTGAAGTGCTTTCAGCGTAGATACTGGAAACACTGCACAAAGGAAATGCGAACCGTCTTGTACAATATGCTTGGATGTGAATCATTCATTTCCAGATTTTTTTTTGCTTTTCCCGAGGGGCGGAGAAGAAAAATAATGATCGTTTCTGGTGTCCCGAATAGCGGATTCGAACGGAGCGGGGGCTGGGACGGGAAATAGAGCGGAAACGGTTGAGCTACGGGCCCAGCATTTTTGCGAAAAAAGTTGCAAAAAAGCCGTGAAACTTATGGTTTCACGGCTTTTTCTGGTGGACCTGATCGGATTCGAACCGACGACCCCCACAATGCGAATGTGATGCGCTCCCAACTGCGCTACAGGCCCATATTTGGTTATTTTGTATATTTTCGCTTGACTTGTTTGTGCAATTTGCTGTTTTGGTAGGGCAGGTGTTATGTTGCGCTGGCTCTCCCAGCTGAGCTACGTCCCCATACAAATTAAGTATAGCACTTTGCATTTGCAGGTACAATATAAAATTTAAATTTCTGCTTTGGCAGATGTTTTTTGCTGGCGGTGTTTTGCCGCTTCGAGCAGTGCTGCACGTTCGTTGGGCAAATTGCCGCTGCGGACACGTTCCAGGAGATATTTTAAAAATATGCCAGTTTCTGCGCCGTCCGTTATAATTTGCGCAAGGTCTGCTCCGTTTACGGCAAGGTCAGCAGTATGCACCGGCATTTTATTGCGGGCAATTTCTATCACGGCATCTGCCAGTTCGCACCCTTCTGCCATCAGCTGCGGGTTGTTGCCTGCATGCGTTGCGCCCATATCTGCTAAAAACACTTCCTTCAGCTGCGAGAAGGCTTCCGTTAAATCTTTGGAGGTACGGAATTCGCCGCCGGTGGCTTCGGCACGTACCCAGCGCGTCAGCGTGCGTTCTTTGGTAAACATCATCGGCGCAAAGCGCATGTGGCGCGATACCAGCCATACAACGCGCTTGGCAAAATCTTTAGGGTAGTGCAGGCGCGTCATTACTTCCTGCGCCATAACTGCGCTTAACGCTTCGTGCCCGTGGTCACTGGGCGAACCGTTCGGATGTGTGCCGCGGATGCCGGGCATGCCTTTGCCGAGGTCATGCAGCAGCATGGCCCAGCGGATTGTTAAATCGCGCGGGCTGTTATCAACTGCTTTTAATGTATGCTCCCAGGCGTTGTAACAGTGAAAGCGCCTGTTTTGCGGCAGTCCTTCCAGGTGGCGCAGTTCCGGCAGAATATCAATTTCATGATATGTGCCATTTTCTTTTACGCGGCATTTGGCGTCTGTCAGCCCTGTTGCCATCAGCAGCATCAGTCCTTTGCCTGCATATTTGCCTGTAAGCAGCTTGTCAAGTTCGGTGCGCACGCGTTCAAGCGATAAACCGGCGCAGTTTCCGGTGGGAAAACTGAAATTGTGCGGCATATAGTAAGGCGTATTTTCTTCGCCGAAGGGCGGCAGCATGCCGTTTTCCTGCACATAGTCAAAGCCAAGCTGAGCAACAAAACGGCAGGCGCGCAGCATACGCAGGGCGTCCTCGCTGTAACGCTGCCCGGCGTCGCCTACGGTGCGCAGAATGTGGTTCTGTAAATCCTCCATGCCGTTATGGTAATCATATATTCTGCCGTTTATATCCATTGCCATGGCGTTAACGGTAAAATCACGGCGGCTTAAATCTTCGCGCAGCGATTTGCTGAACCATACTTTTTCCGGCTTGTGGGCGTCAGTGCCATAACTTTCTCCGCGGAAGGTGGTAATTTCCGCAGGCACGCCGTCCATAACGGCAACCACGCAACCAAAGTTCTGCCCGAGGTTATCAATGGTTTTAATATTGTTGGCACGGCATACCGCGCTGATTTCTTCCGGCGTAGCGCTGGTGGTAATGTCAAAATCGCCAGGCGGCAGTTTTAAAAGCAAATCGCGTACGGCACCGCCGACGATGTAAGCCTCATAGCCTGCTTCTGTAAGCATATGCAGTATTTTTTTTACATAATCCGGTATTGCAGTCATTTTTACCTCATTCGTAGTCCATACCGTCATTTTTCAGGCGGTATTCCACATTAATGCCAAAGTATTCCCACAGCACCTCTTTTAAGTCGGCGCCGTTTTTTATTTTATAGCGGTATTTAACCCTGCCGCTCAGGTAAAATTTTAAAAAGTTGCCGCGGATGGTGATGTTGCAGTCTTCGCGGAAGATGGAAAGCTCTTTTTCTTTGTTAAAGGGCGAATCGGGATGGGCATCGCACCAGAACGAAGGAAAAACGTAATCTTTTTCCAGCTGCGGTTCTTCGGTAAAGCCCAGCATGCGTTTCCACGGTTTGCCTTTTTCCTTCTGCCACAGCAGCCAGCCCCAAAACTCGTCGCGCGTAAATTTGTACTGGCTGATGCCGTCGCTCTGCACGCGCTGTTCTTCCAGCAAAAGCGGTATGCGCGGGCTTTCGCTGTTAACTCCGACGTCGGTGATATAGCGTTTGCCGTCGATTGTTACGCACATGTTGCGGTGCTGGCGCATCTGGTACACGTTTATTTTATTAATAAATCGCCCGGCGAAGCTGACAAAATTAAAGCCCAGCGATTCGAGCAGCCAGGCGTACAGCCCGTTCAGCTCAAAGCAAATGCCGCCGCGGTTGTGCAAAATGAGTTTATTAAACATGTCCTCGCGCTTCAACGACGTTATTTTGCTGTTAAGGCAGTCAAAATTATCATAGGGGATGTATTTTAAATGCGCGTCGTGCAGTTTCTGCAGCGTTGCTAAATCAGCCCCGGGCGTAAAATTTTCCAGCTGGAGCTTATGCAGGTACTGCTTTATTTGTTCTTTGGTCATTGGTTTAGAGCGCAGTTTCATAGGCTTCATCTCCAATCGGCTTTCCTATATTTATTGTAGCATGGCAGAAGTTTAATTAAAATGTTTTTGTTATTATTATGGTAAAATATAAAGCGGCGGAGGTGTAAAATGGTAATTTTAATAGGAAAATGCAGCTAATTTACGCTTATGCCGTGAATATGGCTGCAAGTATATTCTGATTGACGGAAATTATGATGCAGCGCAAATTGCCGCGCAGATTAAAATGCTTTAATTAGGCGGCGTGCTGTGATAAAATATAAAGATAACATGGGTTAATATACCTTGGAGGTTGTTTTGCAGAACAGAATGCCGCTTGTTGAAGCGATGCTGAAATATAAAAACGAAAAGGTTTATCCCTTCCATACGCCCGGGCACAAGGGCGGGCGCGGAATGGAAGCGCTTTTAAAAAACGAACTCGGCGCAGGGGCCGTGGCGATGGATGTATCGCTGATGAGCGAACTGGATGATATTCATGCGCCTTCTTCATATATTATGGAAGCGCAGAATTTAGCGGCGCAGCTGTATGGCAGCGACAGGTGCTTTTTTGCCGTTAACGGCACAACGGGCGCTATTCATGCCATGCTGATGGCGGCCTGCAAAGCAGGAGATAAAGTTTTAGTGCCGCGCAACGCTCACCGCAGTGTGGCAGGCGCGCTGCTTCTGGCAAATTTGGAGCCTGTTTTTGCAATGCCGGAATATGACGTGGTATTTGGCATTAACACGCAAATTACGCCGCAGGCGGTGGAAGCAATGTTTGCGCGCCATGCGGATATTAAAGCCGTGCTGGTGACAAGTCCCAATTATTACGGGCAGGCTGCGGATTTAAAAGCCATTGCCGGAATTGCCCATGCCCATAATGCCGCCCTTTTGGTGGATGAGGCGCACGGGCCGCACCTTGGCTTCAGCAGTAAGCTGCCGCCTTCGGCTTTGCAGTGCGGGGCGGATGCCTGCGCGCAGAGCACGCATAAAATTCTGGGTGCTATGACGCAGTGCTCGCTGCTGCATGTTAAAGGCGGGCGCATTAATTTAACGCGTGCCGCGGAAGCAGTGAGCCTTTTAACAACTACAAGCCCCAATTATTTGCTGATGGCTTCAATAGACGCCGCACGCTATACTTTGGCTGTGCAGGGCGAAAAGCTGATTGAGCGAGCGCTGACAGCGGCAGAAAAGCTGCGCAAGTACTTAAGTAAATTTGCCGGGTTGAAACTGTTGGATACAGGCTGCACCGGCAAAAATGGCATAGCCGGGTTTGACTGCACCAAAGTAACGGTTAATACGGCGGCGTGGGGTTACAGCGGCACGGAAGCCGGCGATGCCCTGCGCAAGGCAGGAATTGCCGTGGAGCTTACCGATGCGCAGAACGTGCTTTTTTTGGTAACCTTTGCAGACGGCGGCGCAGAATATGATGCCGTGCTTGAAAAAATAGGCCGTGTTTTTGCAGGCTTGGAGCAGCATAAACGCGCCCCTTTAAAAGAACAAAACTGCTGGAAGCTGCCGGAGTTTGTTACGGCAGTGCCGCTGCGCAGCGCGTTTGATGCGGAAACTGAAAGCCTGCCGCTGCAAGAGGCGGAAGGCAGAATCTGCGCGGAGCAGGTGAGCTTTTATCCGCCGGGCATACCGGTGCTGTGGCCGGGCGAACTTGTTACGGCAGAAGTAATTGACTACTGCCTGCGCATGAAAAAGCTGGGGCTGCCTGTAAGCGGGCCGGCTGATTATACATTAACAGAACTGCGGGTGATTAAATAAATGGCAAAAGGTTATTTTATCAGCCTGGAAGGCGCAGACGGCTGCGGCAAAACCACGCAGCTGGAGCATGTGGCTGAAGAATTGAGAAGGCTTGGGCGTGAAGTTGTATGCACGCGTGAACCGGGCGGTACGAGGCTGGCTGAAAGCCTGCGCGCAATGGTGCTTGACCCGGAACTTATAATGAATGCCCGTACGGAAACGCTTTTATATATTACGGCGCGTGCCGACCATGTTGCGCGGGTAATTAAACCGGCGCTGCTGGCGGGAAAAATTGTGCTGTGCGACCGTTTCAGCGATTCTACCGAAGTATACCAGGGAATTGTACGCGGGCTGCCCTTGCAGGCCATTCATGGTTTAAGCACTTTTGCTTCCGGCGGTTTGGAGCCGGATTTAACAATACTGCTTGACGGCGACCCGGACCTTTTAGCGGCAAGGCGTGCTTTGCGCGGCGTTGAAGACCGCTATGAAAATGCAGGGCTGGAATTTCAGAAGAAGGTGCGGGACGGTTTTATGCTGCTGGCAGAAAAATACCCCGAACGCATTTTTAAAATTAATGCCTTGCAGGATGAACAGAAGGTAACGGCTGAAATTATGCGTGTTATTAATACTACCATTAAAATATGAGGTTAATTATGTGGGATGAAGTGCTGGGACACCAACAGAATAAAGAGTTTTTGCAAAAACTGCTGAAACCCGGCAGCCGCCCGCATGCCCTTTTGTTTTATGGTATGGGCGGCATTGGCAAAAAAATGCTGGCCCTGCATTTTGCAAAAACGTTTTTATGCAAGTCTGCGGCCAAAAAGCCCTGCAGTATTTGCGAGAGCTGCCGCCTGATGGATATTGAAAATAATAGTTTTGCCCATCCGGATTTTTATCTGCTGACGGCAGAAGAAGCAGGCAAAGATATCAAAATCGAGCAGGTGAAGGAAATGGCAAAGCAGGCGGCATTTGCGCCGGTGCTTTCCAAACATAAAGTATGCATTATAGACGATGCCGGGCAGATGACGGCAGAAGCGGCCAACAGCCTTTTAAAGCTTCTGGAGGAGCCGCCTCCGGGCTGGCTGTTTATTTTAATTACGCAGCAGGCAGAGCGCCTTTTGCCGACGGTGCTGTCGCGCGTGGTGCGCCTGCGTTTTGACGCTCCGGACAGCAGTGCCGTTCAGCAGATACTGAAAGCGAAGGGCATCACTCAAAACACACAGGTATTGGCGGCTCTTGCAGGCGGTTCGCCGGGCAGGGCGTTAAGTTATAATCAGGCAGATATTTTTGCAATCCGCCGTGAGGCGCTTGATTTACTGAAAAAACTGCCGCTGCAAAACCCTTTTGGTTATATTGCGGCGCTGGGCTGGGGCGAAAAATACGACCGTGCGGCCGCGCTGCTTTTAACGGAACAGTTTATTTACCTTCTGCGCGATGTGCTGCTTGTGCAGAGCGGTGCACGCGGGCAGGTTTACAATACGGATATTATGGCCGGGCTTGACGGCATTGCCGCAGATTGGCCTTTACATACAGCCAGGCAGGGCGTAAACGCTGCGCAGGAAGCCTGGCAGAACATAAATAAAAATGTAAGCGCCAAAAATGTTTTGGAGGCGCTGGTTTTGAAACTTGATTTACTGCGGAAGGAGTGAAAATTTTGCTGAAAGTAGTAGGCATTAGGTTTAAAAAAGCAGGTAAAATATATTATTTTGACCCGGTTGATACCGGAGTGGAAGTTGGCGACCACGTAATTGTGGAAACGGTGCGCGGTTTGGAATACGGCACGGTTGTTATCGGCGCGAGAGAGGTTGAGGAAAACAAGCTTGTTTCGCAGCTGAAGCCAGTTATGCGCAAGGCAACCGAACAGGACGCGCTGAAGGTGCAGGAAAATAAAGTGCGCGAAAAAGAAGCCTTTAACATCTGCCTGCGCAAAATTGCGAAGCACGGGCTTCCCATGCGGCTGATTGATGTGGAATTTACTTTTGACGTTAACAAGATTATTTTTTATTTCACGGCAGACGGGCGTATCGATTTCCGCGAACTGGTTAAGGATTTGGCGTCCGTATTCCGTACCCGTATTGAGCTGCGCCAGATTGGCGTGCGTGACGAAGCGAAAATGCTGGGCGGCATCGGCAGCTGCGGCAGGCCTTTGTGCTGCGCTACCTTTCTCGGAGATTTTGAGCCGGTATCCATCAGGATGGCCAAAGACCAGAACCTGTCGCTGAACCCGGCCAAGATTTCCGGCGTGTGCGGCAGGCTGATGTGCTGTTTAAAATACGAAAACGATGTGTATTGCAGCGGCTGCTGCGGCAAACGTTCCGTGCCGGAACGCGTGGAAGCTCCGAAGGTTGGCGTTATGGTTGTTACGCCGCTCGGCGAAGGCCGCGTTATGGGCGTTAACCGCGCTATGCGCACTGCTTCCGTACAGCTTACGCCGGACAATACCATTCAGGTGGAATGGGACGAAATCGTGGATGCTTCCAAGGCGGATAAAATTTAATGGTACACAGCGGAATCAGGCGTGATTCGCTGCCGGGCTGCGGTTATGTTGTCTGGCAGGACGCCGGTGAATTTACTTTTACGACGGATTCTGTGTTCGTGGCGGCATTTGCCCATCTGGTAAAAAAGGCGCAGGTGCTGGAACTTGGCAGCGGCACAGGGGCAATAAGCCTGTTTTTGGCGGCGCGCGGCGCGGAAAAGGTGACAGGGATAGAGTTTAACCCCAAAGTTACTGCCCTTATGGAGCGCAGCATTAAAGATAACGGGCTTGAAGAAACAGTAAAGGTAATTGGCGGCGATTTGCGCGAAATTAATAAATATTTTAAAACCGAAAGCATGGATTTGGTAATTGCCAACCCGCCCTACCGCAACAGCGGCAATACCCGCAAAATTGGCACTGCCGCCTGCCACGAGGTAACGGCGGATTTGCGTGACTTTTTTAAAGCGGCGGCGTATGCCGTGCGCTACCGCGGGCGTTTTGCCATTGTGCAGCTGCCCGACCGTTTTGCCGAGTGCATGCAGCTGGCGGCGGAATTTGGCTTGCAGCCCAAACGTTTGCAATGGGTGCACAGCGCGGTTGACAAACCTGCATGGATATTTTTAATGGAAATGGTTAAGGGCGGCAGCTATGGGCTTGACGTTTTGCCGCCGCTTGTAATGTACAACGCCGACGGAACTTTAAGCGCGCAGGCACTGGCGTATTACGATAAATCGAAGGAGCAGGCAAAATGACGGAAGCCGGAATTTTATATCTTTGCGCAACGCCGATAGGCAATCTGGAAGATATTACGCCGCGCGTACTGCGCACTTTAAGCGAAGCCGATATTATTGCGGCAGAAGATACGCGCCATACCTTACAGCTTTTAAACCATTTTAATATTAAAGGGCATTTAGTGCGCTATGATGAGCACAGCAAGGATAAAAACGGGCCGAAGTTGATAGCGGAACTTTTGGGAGGCAAGAATGTAGCGCTTGTCAGCGATGCTGGCTTTCCCGGCATTGCCGACCCCGGCGAGCAGCTGGCACGCGAAGCGATTGACGCAGGCATAAAAGTTGTGCCGCTGCCGGGCGCAAATGCTGCACTGTGTGCACTGATTGCTTCGGGGCTGCCGTCGTCACCGTTTTTTTTCGGCGGGTTTCTGCCCAAAAGCAAAAAGAACAGGGCTGATCAGCTGGCGGCGTGGAAGAACATTCCTTCGACAATAATATTGTATGAAGCGCCGCACCGTATTAAAGATGTGCTGAAGGAAATACTGGCGGCGTGGGGTGACAGACAGCTTGCCGCTGCGCGCGAGCTTACCAAGCTACACGAAGAATTCTTCCGCGGCAGCGTAACGGAGTGCCTGGCATGGCTGGAAGCGCAGCCGCCGCGCGGCGAGTTTTGCCTTGTTATAGCGCAGGGCGAGGCTGATGTGCAGGAAGAAACGCAGGCAGCCGACCCGCTGGACGAAGTAAAGACACTGATTGCGCAGGGTATGGATAAAAAAGCAGCATTGGCACAGGTTGCCAAAGCGCGCAAAGTGCCAAAGCGCGAGCTTTATAACAGATTATTGGATGAAGGATAAAAGGGTTTACTTTTATTTTTAATAAGGGTATAATAAAAGTACAAAAGGTCAGGGTTGTACTTAAACGCCATGGTACACCTAAAAAAACAAAAAACCGGGAGCGGCAACTCCCGGTTTTTTATTTTGGGCCGGCTGTGATTATAAGTACCTGTCCAGCCACTTGCAAATATAGTACGCCACTATGCTTGCCGCAACAGATACAGTAAAGGTCAGGATAATATCTGCCATGATACACCTCCTTTCCGCTGGAAAGGATCACAGCTTTTCCATTATGCCCAAAAAGTAAAGTTCTGTCAATGATTTGCCAAAAAGAAGTAAAACTTTTGCACAGCGGCGCAGAATGTGATAAAATTACAAAGGAATTGTCTGCAAAAATCAGCATTGCAGGCGCTTACACCGTTAAAACAATATTAACATAAAAGAAGGGAAAGCACATGAGCAAGAACAGTTTTTATATCACTACCCCAATTTATTATCCCAGCGATAATCTGCACATTGGCCACGCTTACTGCACAACCATTGCCGATACCGTTGCCCGTTATCACCGCGCTAAAGGCGAGGATGTATTCTTTTTAACCGGCAGCGATGAACACGGCCTGAAAATTCAGCGCAAAGCAGCCGAAAAAGGCATTACGCCGATTCAGTATGTTGACGCTATCGTAGCCAACTTTAAAAAACTGTGGAAAATGCTGAACATTTCCAACAACGATTTTATCCGCACCAGCGAAGAACGCCACCATAAAGTAGTGCAGGCTGTACTGCAGAAAATTTATGACCAGGGCGACATTTATAAAAAGAATTATGAAGGTTTGTACTGCGTTCCGTGCGAATCTTACTGGCTGGAACGCCAGCTTGTAGACGGCAAATGCCCGGACTGCGGCCGCCCGGTAGAAAAAATGGCGGAAGAAAGTTATTTCTTTAAACTGTCCAAATATCAGGATAGAATTCTGGAATATATTGAAACCCATCCTGATTTTATTCAGCCGGTTTCCCGCCGCAACGAGATGATTAACTTCATTAAACAGGGCTTGGAAGATTTGTGCATTACCCGCACGACTTTCGACTGGGGCATTCCCGTTCCGTTTGACCCGAAACACGTTGTTTACGTTTGGTTTGACGCGCTCTTAAACTACTTTACCGCTATCGGCTACGGCACGGATGAAGAAAAGTTTAAAAAATTCTGGCCTGCCAATATTCACCTTGTCGGTAAGGAAATTGTACGTTTCCACAGCATTATCTGGCCGATTATGCTGATGGCACTTGATCTTCCACTTCCGAAGCAGGTATTTGGTCATCCATGGCTGCTTCAGGGCGATGGCAAGATGAGCAAGTCCAAGGGAAATGTTCTCTATGCAGATACTCTGGT
>OHTF01000174.1_pt1 | contig 30547 bp, 20 predicted proteins | sample 1578811 | NCBI WGS metagenome assembly OHTF01 (sample SAMEA3879571, study PRJEB24766) | human gut metagenome | biome: human-associated habitat; feature: feces | place: USA | collected 1985/1987
GTCCACATCTCGCCGTTCGAAGCGAATTCGCGGGCTGGCATGTCGTTGAGCCGCAATGTCAGATCATCGCGCTGCGGTCCGATCAGATTCTGCCCACGGGCCACTTCGCCGGGGTAGATGCGTTGGAAATGACGGCTGATTTCCGCGGCCGGCTCGTCGAACAGAAGCACCTCGTCGAAGGACGGCTCATACACCAGGTCGGCCTGTTCCTCTTCGCCCGCCAACGAAGCATAGATACGGGTGAACGGCTCGCGCAGCAGTCCGATCACATCGTTCCGGTCCTTGGTCAATTGCACGCCGAGGGCGATGAATTGGCCGGTCCACACTTCCAGACCGCTCAGCACGGCCTGACGCCCGTATTCGGGATCGATGCCGGAGCCGTCAGACAGCTGTTTGAGCAATGCGGCACGCTGTTTGGCAACGTGCGTGAACTGTTGCAACGACTGCGCATAACGGGGCAACAGCAGTGAAGCCGCCTGGTTGAGGAAGTTCCGTCGGGTGGCCGGATCGCCAGACACCAACCGCTGGTCTTCGGGGGTAAAGGACACGGAGGGGACCAAACCCACGATATCCCTCATATATTGCGATTTTCCGCCGTCCACGCGCGCCCTGTTGGCGCCTCGCGCGGCGATGGTGATCTCATATGTGCGCTGTTCGCCCGCATCTTCGACGTTGGCCCGGACAGTGGCGGAAGGGTGGCCTTTTTCGACCAGCGGCAGCGATGACGAGGTGCGGTGGCTGGAGCCGGTGGACAGCACTTCCACGGCTTCCACAATATTGGTTTTCCCTAGGCCGTTCGAGCCTTGGAGAATGTTGATTCCCGGTTCGAAATCAAGCACGCAATGGTCCCATGACCGGTAATGGTCGAGCGCGAGACGGGAGATATGCATGAAAACCGGAATTCCTTGAAGGTGATGGCATGGTGGCCCGGACGGGAACTTGCCGTCCGGGCCACAGGTGGAACGAAATCAGTTGTTGAAGCGCATCGGAACGAGCAGGTAACGGTAGTCCATGGATTCGTCGGAATCCGCTTCCTGCTGGCCGTTGAATTCCACGGGCTTGACCGCGGTGGTCATCTTCATGCGCACGAACGGCTCGCTGATGGCGCTCAGGCCGTCGACCAGATAGGAGGGGTTGAACGCCACGGTGATGTCCTCGCCGTCCATGTCGATGTCGAGAATCTCCTTCGCCTGTGCTTCGTCGGCGGTGCCGGCCGACAGCGTCAGCTCCTGGCCGGAGAAGACCATGCGGATCGGGGCGTTGCGTTCGGCGACCAGCGAAACGCGCTTGATGGCGTCGATGAGGGCCTGCTTGTTGATGACGGCATGAATCGGGTATTCATCGGCATACAGGCGGTCAACGGCCGGGAATTCGCCGTCGATGAGCTGGGAGGTGGACACGCGGCCGGCGTTCTCGAAGCCCAGCAGGGACGGGTTGTCCGCATCGAAATCGATGGTGACGTTCTGATGCTCGTCCAGCGAACGCGCCATGTCGCGCAGCAGCGAGCCACGGACCAAAGCGGTGGTGCTGATGGTCGCATCCTCCGGCGTCCAGGTGAAGCTGGAACGGGCCAGACGGAAACGGTCGGTGGAGCTCATGATGACCTTGTCGCCCTGGAACTGGACGCGGATGCCGGTGAGCACCGGACGGTTCTCCTCACGGGAGACCGCGACGGACGCCTGGTTGACGGCCTGAGCGAAGGTGGGGGAGTCCACCTGACCCAGTTTCGTCGGCACCACGGGCAGATCCGGATATTCGCTTTCCGGCATGAGCTGCATGGTGAAGGTCGACTTGCCCGACGTGATGGTCATCGTGGAACCATCGGTGGAAAGATAGGTTTTCGCAGCGGGCAGCGACTTGGTGATGTCGGCAAGCAGTTTGCCCAGCACCAGAACGCTACCGGCCTCATCCACGCCGGCTTCGATGTGGTGGCGTGCGGAAATGGCGTAGTTGAAGGCGGAAAGCTGGAGTGTGCCGTCAATGGCTTCCAGACGGATGCCCGCCAGAATCGGGGTTGCGGGACGTGCGTCGATGACACGTGTGGTCCATGCCACGGCATCGGCAAGAGCTTGGGAATTGACTTCGACTTTCATGGGGTATTCCTCGTTTCGTTCGATCCACATGCCATTCTAGCGATAAGAGCAACGACGACGAAAGCGTGGGGAATTCCCCGCATTACGAGAATGACGATGAAAGTAAGAAAAACGTACTTTCGTAATAATAAGCCCTGTGGATAGTGTGGATAAGCTCGTTCAGCCCAAGCGCAGCAACGCTTCAGTACGAGACGTCACCTGTGGATAACTTCTGAGTCGAATGTGGATAAGAGCATGGGTTATCCACAGGCTCATGGCCGCGCAAAACTTATCCACAATTCACTGTGAATAATCCACGAGCCATCCACTGCCGTTTTCCGTGTTTCCAACGGCTTTTCCACAGACCTTTCCCCGAAATGTGGATATGTATGTGGAAAACTCGATGTACAAGAAATTCTGTCCGGGCGTGTCACGCGGATAGTAAAAAGGCTGGTAAATAATTTACCAGCCTAAGGAAAACCGTTGGAAATACGCCGTTTGCTGCGGTTGCTTCCGTTACTTGTCGTTGGAACGCTGCTTGAGCTGCAGAGTCAACTCGGTCACGTAGTTGTAGATCTCCTGCTTCTCCTGCATCTCGTCGTTGATGCGCGTATACGCGTGCATCACGGTGGTGTGGTCCTTGCCACCGAAGACCAGGCCGATGTCGTTGAGGCTCATGCTGGTCAGCTCGCGTACCAGATACATGGCGATCTGGCGTGCCAGCGCGATCTTCTTGGTACGCGAACGGCCGACGATGTCGTCGAACGTCAAATAGAAGTACTTGGCCACCTGCGTGATGATGTCCGCGGGCTTGATTTCCACGTCGGTGGTGAAGAAGTCCTGCAAAGTCTGCTCCGCAAGGGCTTTGGTGACCGGCTGGTTGCTCAGCGACGCCATGGCGGTCACACGGTTCAGCGCGCCTTCCAGCTCGCGGATGTTCTCGGTGAACCGTTCCGCGATCAGGTTGAACACGTCGTTGGGAATATTGGAGCCGTTCATGGTGGCGATCATGCGCAGAATGGCGATTCGCGTCTCCAGATCCGGCGGTTTGACGTCCACGGTCAGGCCCGATTCGAAGCGGGAGATCAGACGTTCGTTGAAGCCCTGCAGGTCCTTCGGCGGCACATCGGAGGCGATCACGATGCGCTTGTTGGCCTGATGCAGGGTGTTGAACGTGTGGAAGAACTGCTCAAGGGTCGCGTCCTTGCCGCTCAGGAACTGGATATCGTCGATGAGCAGCACGTCGACCTCGCGGTAGCGGCGGTTGAATTCCTTGATCTGGCCGGAACTTTGGTTCGTATCGGCCAGAGCCTCGATGAATTCGTTGGTGAATTCCTCACTGGTGACGTAGCGGACCTTCAGATTGGGGTCCTTGACCAGCGCGTAGTTGCCGATGGCGTTCAGCAAATGGGTTTTGCCCAGGCCGGAGCCGCCGTAGATACACAACGGATTGAAATCATGGCCGGAGCCCTCCGCCACGGCCAGCGCCACGGTACGTGCGAAACGGTTGGAATCGCCGGGCACGAAGGTGTCGAAGGTGGCGTTCTTGTTCAAATGCGTTTCGGGGTCGAGCAGCGGCCTGTTCTGGCCGCTCTGGAAATGGTCCTGTTCCGGCGGCATCGTCGCGGGAATCGGCAACTGGCCTTGCATCGTCTCGTTCGCAGGGGATTTCGCCGGCGATTTCGCGGGGGAGAAGCGCGGATAGGTTTCCTCCGGCTGTTCCTCCGTTTTCGGCTTCATTTCAACGATTTTGAAGGCGGGGAAGATGTCCTGTTCGGCGGATTCGCGCAACGCCTCCATCAACGGCTTGTTCAATTCGGTCTGCAAAGCCTGCTGAGCCGCCTCACTGGGCACGCACAGCATGATGGTCGGACCCCACATGCCTTCGGGATAGACGTTCTCCAGCCAGCTTTTGTCGCGTACGGACAGCGACGGATTCTGGTGCAGCAGGGCCAAAGCGTCGGACCACACCCCACGAGCCTGCTCGAGAGGATCTGTTGTCGTGTTATCAGCCACGGATAATCCTTTCTCGACAGACGTACCACTGATGTGCAACTGTATATTTGTACTCTCTTTTCCCCGAGTTATCCACCGGCATGCGTGTTGAAAAGATTGAAATGTGAATAACATTGTTGTAGTTTGTGGATAACTTTTGTGGGGAATTCGGCGGAATCGCAACGATTATGTGGATTGTTTTATGCGGGGAATCCCCATGAAAATGTGAAGAAAAATGGACGACGCGACAATCTGTTCAGGGGTCAGAGTAGTTTAGTAGAGCTTGACTCATGAGGAGCCGTGCCTTGGCATGGCTAAAAACACCGGGAGCATTAATTATGAAGAGGACATTCCAGCCGAACAACCGCCGTCGCCACATGAAGCACGGTTTCCGTCAGCGCATGCGCACCCGCGCAGGCCGCGCTCTGATCAACCGTCGCCGCGCCAAGGGCCGCAAGTCCCTCGCTGCCTGATTTTTTAGTGGCATAGAGCGGTGGAACGGCTGAAAAGCCATCGCGATTTTGTTGCGGTGCTCAAACGCCGTCGTAGGGTATCGCGAGAAGACATCGTCGTGCATTATCTGATGCACGACGATGTCGTAACGGGCGATACAGCGACGGTGCAAGGCCGCCGTGTCGGCTTGGCCGTTTCCAAAGCTGTTGGCAACGCGGTCACGCGCAACGCCGTGAAAAGGCGTTTCCGTGTGCTTGCACGAAAGTACGAATCACTATTACCTGAATCCTGCGATATCGTGTTGCGTGCCAAGCCAAGTGCCGCACGTGCCGATTTCCTGTCGCTTGAGCAGCAGATGGCATCGTGTTTCGAAGCGGTGAAACGTAAAACCGCTTCCCGGCAATGAGCAAGGGGCATCATCGCAATTGGATGGTGCGGCTCATCCGCTGGTATCAGAAACATATTTCCGCCCATACCGCACCTCGGTGCCGGTATTATCCCAGCTGCTCCAATTATGCGATTCAGGCGATTGAACGATTTGGCTGCCTTAAAGGTGGTCTTCTTGCGTTATTACGTCTTCTTTGTTGCAACCAGTGGAACCGTGGAGGAATCGACGACGTTCCACAGCTCTATTCCTTGTTTTACAGATGTTCGTGGTCGAAGGCACACGAGGAGCCTCGTCTCACGCCTCTGGATGTAGATGAACCTATAGGCGATAAGGAGAATGGCCTGTAATGAATCAAGATCAATTCCTCCTCGATAGTGGTTTCTGGGGCTGGCTGTACAAGCTCCTGTACCCCGTCGAGTGGCTCATGACGCAGATTATGGCCGGATTCCACCGATTCATGGTGATGCTGGGCATGAACGAGATCGGTTTCTCGTGGGTCATGTCCATCGTGTTCCTGGTGATTGTGGTCCAGGCGTGCGTGTTCCCGCTGTTCTACAAGTCCATGAAGGGCATGCGCAAGATGCAGGCCCAGATGGCCGTTTTGCAGCCCAAGATGCAGCGCATCCAAAACAAGTACAAGGGCAAGAACGATCCCGCCAGCAAAGAGGCTTTGCAACGCGAGATGATGAAGCTCTACCAGGACAACGACGCGAACCCGATGGGCGGCTGCACATCGATGCTGCCTATGTTCGTGCAGGGTCCTGTGTTCATGTGCATGTTCTACACCCTGTCGGCCATTCCATACATCGCCCGTGGCAAGTTCAGGAACGGTTCCGGCCTCGGCGCCTTCGACATCGCCACCGCCAAGCAGTTCACCTCCACCAACGTGTTCGGCGTGAACGTGGCCGAGAACTTCACCACCGCCGACATCCACGGCAAGATCATCATCGGCATCTTCGTGGCGTTGATGTGCTTCTGCCTGTGGCTCATGCAGTACAACAGCATGAAGCGCAACATGGCCCAGAGCGCTGCGAACAAGCAGACTGAAATGATGCAGAAGATGATGCTGTGGATGTTCCCGATCATGTACATCTTCTCCGGCGTCGCCATGCCGTTCGCAGTGCTGGTGTACTGGCTGACCAACAACATTTGCAACCTGCTGCGTTCCGTCTGGCAGATCCATGTCTTCCCGACTCCGGGATCCCCGGCCGCCGAAGCGAAGGAAAAGCGCGACCACGCCCACGAGAACGCCCGCCGCGCCAAGGCCGGTCTGCCGTCCCTCGAAGAGGAGGAGCTGCAGAAAGCCAAGAAGGCCGCGGAGGCGAAGGAAAAGAACGGCTTCCAGCGTCAGCAGCCAAGCCGCAAAAAGAAGAAGAAATAACATCAAGTGTGTGTCCTGTGTTTCACGTGAAACACAGGACACACCGCTTTTGTATCGGGCGAATCGCCCATATGATACAACCCAATCAGTAGACTTTCAGTAGACTTGAAATAATACGAACCCCGCTCAAAGGAGTAAAACACCATGGCGCAGGATGCTGAGAAAACCATCGATCAGCTCAATGACGAAGCTGACATCGCTGCCGATTACCTTGAAGGATTGCTTGACATCGTCGACTACGAGGGCGATATCGAAATGGGCGTGCGCAACAACCGTCCGACCGTGCAGATCGTTGCCGACGACGACACCGACATCAAACATCTGATCGGACGCAACGGCGAAGTCGTGGACGCCCTGCAGCAGCTCACCCGACTCGCCGTACAGCAGAAGACCGGCGAGCGGTCCCACCTCATCGTGGACGTGGACGGCTATCTGAAGCGCAAGCGCCAGCGCCTGCACGACCTTGCGCTGGATGCCATCGACGAGGCGCGCGAGACTGGCGAGCCGGTGGACCTGAAGCCGATGAACTCCTTCGAACGCAAGATCATCCATGATGTGGTGCGCGAGGAAGGCATGAAGTCTCGGTCCCATGGCGAAGAACCGCATCGTTACGTCACGGTGTACGTCAAGGCTTCCGCAGTCGATGACGCCGACGAGATCGACGAAGCCTGAAATAGTTTCACGTGAAACATGAAGCGTCGCGAGTTTCTCGCGGCGCTTTTTTGATGCCTGTAGATTAGGATGGTGTGCATGAGTGATGTGAATGACGAATTGGATGGGTCGCCGATTCTTGAGGAAGTGCTTGGCGATGCATTGGGCAAGTTGAAGGTGTTTCACGTGAAACTTGCTGCGGAAGGAGAGCCGCGCGGGCTGATAGGGCCACGCGATGTCGGTATTATTTGGGAACGGCATATTCTGAACTCCGCGGCCATCGTACCGTTCATCCGTGAAGCAACGGCCAAGAGGCAATTCAAGACGGTGGCGGATATCGGCAGTGGCGGAGGATTCCCCGGTATCGTGGCGGCCGCCTGCCTGCCGGACCACCAGTTCACTTTGGTGGAACCGATGGAACGCCGTATCGAATGGCTTCATGAGTGCGTTGACGAAATGGGATTGGACAATGTCTCGATAGTGCGCTCCCGAGCCAACGCCGTAATCGAAGCCGTCCGCGGTTCGAACGGTGGCCGGAAGGGCAGGGGAGAGGATGCCGTCGATCTCGACGGGAATCCCATCCCGGTCAGGCATCCGTTTGCCGTGGTGACCTGCCGTGCGGTCGCGCCGATGACCAAACTATCCGGATGGACGCTGCCGTTGCTGGACAAAGGCGGACGGCTGGTTGCCCTGAAAGGACGATCCGCGCAGGAGGAAATCGTCAAGGCCACCAAAGAGATCTCCAAAAACGGCGGTATCCATCCCCGCGTGGTGGAGGCCGAGGTTGGTCCGGGTCTGGAACCGACGCATGTGCTGATGGTGGACAAGCGATAAGTTATCCACAAAATCGCGTGAGTTATCCACAGTCTCCACAATCGCGGAAATGTGTTACGAAGCATCTTGAAGAAGCTTGGAATTGCAACGATTGTTCTGTGGATAACTTTTGGGAGGTCGGATGAGTTATCCACCAACTATCCACCGTTGTTCACAATGGTGCACATGGCCGTGAACAGGTGAAAATCTGTCCACCCAAATGATGAAACTTGATTGTTGAATATGTATAGGAAGGCTAGTTCATGACTGGACCTGAAGAACCAGACAATTTGACGTCGATGGAATCCGCCACGGAAACCATCAAGCGAATCTTCGAAGGCTCGACATCCCCCGTAGGCGCGCAAATCGCTGATGAATCGACGCGATACAAGGCATTGGAGCATGCGGTCTGCCCGAAGCCGGCCCAAACGCGCCTGATCGCAGTCGCCAACCAGAAAGGTGGCGTCGGCAAAACCACATCCGCGGTGAACCTGTCCGCGGCCTTGGCCCGTTTCGGATGCAAGGTCCTGCTTATTGATATGGATCCGCAGGGCAACGCCTCCACGGCATTGGGTGCCCCGCACGCCTCCGGTCAGCCTTCGGTGTATGACGTCATCGAAGGACGCAAGCGCATCGCGGAAGTCAAGTGCACGTGCCCTGATTTCGACAACCTCGACGTGGTCCCCGCATCCATCGATTTGAGTGGCGCCGAACTTGAGGTCGCCGACATGGCGGATCGCAACTCGCTGCTGAAGAACGCGGTGGACGAGTTCCTCGCCACCAGCGAAGAGCATTACGATTACGTGATCATCGACTGCCCGCCGAGCCTGGGTCTGCTGGTGATCAACGCCATGTGCGCCGTGCACGAAATGCTGATTCCGATTCAGGCCGAGTATTACGCCTTGGAAGGTTTGGGCCAGCTCATCAACACCATCGGACTGGTGCAGGAACATTACAATCCGTCGCTGCTGGTCTCCACGATGCTCATCACCATGTACGACAAGCGCACGCTGCTGAGCCGCGAAGTGCATGGGGAAGTGAAGAAGCACTATCCGACAATCGTGCTCGACACCACCATTCCGCGCACGGTGAAGATTTCCGAAGCGCCAAGCTTCAACCAAAGCGTGATCGCATACGACCCCAAAGGCATGGGTGCGATCGCGTACTGCGAAGCCGCGCTGGAACTTTCGCGTCGTTCCGATACGGTGCTGCAGGCAATCGATGCAAGAAGGAATGAGAACTGATCATGGCAACTAAGTCGCGTTTGGGTAAAGGTCTTGGCGCACTGTTTCCTTCTCTTCCGGGGGAGCCGCAGCATCAGGAGCATGCGGCGCCTGCCGCTGCCGCCAAAGAAGTCAAGGCTTCCAAGACTGATGAGCATGTGGAATCCAAGAGCGCGTCCGCTACCGCACAGGCATCGGTGAACGCCGTGCAGGGGATGAAGCATGCTGTTTCACGTGAAACAACCAAGAAAAACCAGCATCGTCGTGCCAGCATGCCGTCGATTTCGTTGAACGAAAGCGCGCATCCCGCGGACATGTTCTTCGGCTCCACCGCTCAGCCAGCTTCCGAACAGGGCGAGCAGCAGGGGAGTGTTTCACGTGAAACCACGCCGACCGAACATAAGAAGGACGAACCGGAACTGCTTCCCGTGCAGGGTGGATATCTGGTTGAACTGCGTTTGAGCGACGTCGGTCCCAATCTGCATCAGCCACGTACCATCTTCGATGAAGACGACCTGCGCGAGCTAGCCGAATCCATCAAGGAAGTCGGCGTACTGCAGCCAATCGTCGTACGCAAGCGTCCGCAATCGCAAATCGAAGCCGCCCGCAGGGAAGCCACAGCCAAACCGGCCGAACCGCACAACATGTTCGACGGGCGCATGGATAGCATGTACGAGCTCATCATGGGCGAACGTCGTTGGCGCGCATCGCAGATCGCCGGCCTGAAAACGATTCCGGCCATCGTCAAAACCACCGCCGATGACGACATGCTACGTGACGCACTGCTGGAAAACCTGCATCGCGTCGCGCTGAATCCACTGGAAGAGGCGGCTGCCTACCAGCAAATGATCGACGATTTCGGCCTGACGCAGGCCCAACTGTCCAAGTCGGTGTCGAAATCCCGTCCGCAAATCGCCAACACCTTGCGATTGCTCAACCTGCCGGCCGCCGTGCAGAAGAAGGTCGCATCCGGACTGCTGTCCGCGGGCCACGCGCGTGCGCTGCTGGGACTGCCGACGGAAGCGGATATGGAACAGCTGGCCACGCGCATCATCGCCGAGGGGTTGTCCGTACGCAGCACCGAGGAAATCGTGTCGATGAAGGCCGCCGAAAGCGACCAGCCCAAGAAGCCGAAGGCCAGCAAGCTCAATCCGTGGGCTGGTACCCCCGTTCAGGTTGGTCTGGAGCAGCGTTTCGGCACCAAGGTCTCCATCAAGGGATCGAAGAAGCACGGGCGAATCGAAATCGTGTTCAAATCGGAAGACGATATGGAACGCATCGTCGACCTGCTTATGCAGCAGCAGAGCTGAACGAACCGAGCCAATCGAGCTCGGCGAGCGATAATGATTTGAACGATTTGAGCCTTACTTGAGCGAATCGAGATAAGCCTGCGCATCCAGCGCGGCGCGGCACCCCATGCCCGCCGCGCTGATGGCCTGCCGATAGACGCTATCCACGCAGTCTCCCGCGGCGAAAACGCCGGGTTCGCTGGTACGCGTGCTGGCGCCATCGACCGTGATATAACCGGCTGAATCGACGTCTACAAGCCCGTTAAGAAAAGCAGTGGCAGGAGTGTGCCCAATCGCCATGAAAACGCCGTTAGCGGGGATTACAGAGGTCTTTTCGGTGGCGGTGTTGCGCACCTCCACCTCCTGTACGCCGTTCTCGTCGCCGCGAATCTCCTGCACCACAGCGTCAAGCATGAAATCGATTTTCGGATTGCGTTGCGCACGCTCCACCATGATGCGGGAAGCACGGAACGTGGAACGCCTATGAATAAGGGTGACAGACGAGCCGAAACGGGACAGGAAATCAGCTTCTTCGAAAGCGCTGTCGCCGCCGCCGACCACCACAATCGGCTTGTTGCGGAAGAAGAAACCATCGCAGGTGGCGCAGTAGGATACACCTTTGCCTGCGTATTCCGTCTCGCCTGGCACGCCCAGCTTACGATAGTTTGAGCCTGTTGCGATGACCAGCGCGCGTGCGTCGTACACGTCGCCGCCGTCAAGGGTGACGGTTGTGATGCCGGAATCGGCATTCGAAGCAACCGAAACAACATCGTCCCAAACGATATGCGTGCCGAACCGTTCCGCCTGCTTGCGCATATTGTCCATCAGATCCGGACCCATGATGCCATCGGGAAAGCCTGGGAAATTCTCCACTTCGGTGGTGTTGACCAACTGGCCGCCGGGCGTCAGCGCGCCGGCGACGACCAGCGGCTCGAAGCCGGCGCGGCCAAGATAGATCGCGGCAGTATAGCCAGCCGGGCCGGAACCGATAATCACCACATCACGCATATCACTCATGGTTGCTACTGTAATGCAGTTTCCACGACGGTTGCGGGCGGTTTTGCAGATGGCGTTCAAAAAGGCGTTCAAAAAAGCGTTCAAAAAAGTAAGCTATCCGTCACGTTGTTTCACGTGAAACAAAAAGAGGGTGTGCGGAACAATCCGCACACCCTCCTTGTCTGCCGATGCGTCAGAAAATCTGCACCGAATCGATGTACAGCTGGTTGCCGGGAAGGCTGTCGAACGGCACCCACAAGAGGATGTCCTGGGTCTCCACGGCCTTGTTGAACTTGATTTCGGTGGTGCCGCTGGCGTCGAACTCGAACTGGGCGACCTGTTCACCCTGGTTCGGGCTGGACTTGGCGTTCACGCGAATGTAGCCCTGGCCGCCGGAAGAACGGATCTTGATGACCATGCGATACGCCTTCTGGGGCTGGCTGAGGTGGAGGTAATAACCGTAACCCTGTTGTCCGTCCGGATTGGACAGGAACTGGCGGTTGTCGATCTCATACGGAGTCGTGTTCTCCGGCATCTTCGGTTCCGGAACCTTCCGCACCTTCTTATCCGAAGTCACCACCTTGTCGACATCCTTCTTGGCGGAATGGCTCTTCTTCGTGGTTTTCTTCGGCTTGCTGGAATCGGAGCTGCCGTTGTCGGAGCTGTCGGAGCCGTTGGAATCGCTGTTTGCATCGCTGGCGGAGCTGCTGCCATTGCCGGAATCGCCATTATCGCCGAAAGGCACGTCGTCAAGGTTCATTTCCGGCCACGGATTGTTGGAATTCGTATTGGTGATGCCGTCATCCGGCTTCTTGGTCAAACCATGAATGGCGAATCCCAATGCGACGGCCACCACAATGAACGCGACCACAATGGCCACGACCTTGGTGGTGAGCTTGCCGAACAATTTGGCATTGGCGACCTCGGCCGGACTGGAGGAAGAGGCTTTAGGGGCAAAGCTCGGCGGCACCGCAACGGGGGTTCCGTTTTCGTTCTGATATGCCGCGTCGATCGCTTCCTGCTCCGCCTTCAACGCGCGTGCGGATTCCTCGCCCGGCTCGATGACCCGTCCGTCAGGTCCGATCACCGGAATGCGACCGGTCTTCTCCAATTGCGAATCGTCCGTATGATAATCGCCCTGCGGCGACGGCGTGGAAACACGGATGGGGAAGGAGAACGGCGAATCCACATCTTCGGAGGATCCGTCGAGGTCCTCTTCGCTGAGTAGTTCGCGGCTGTTGTTCCACAGCGATTTCACGGCACCGCCGGTCGCGGCCATACCCTTGGCCAAGGCTTCCTTGCTGTCGGAGAAATCAGTGTGTGGTTCAGGCGCTTCGAACGTCATTTCCGGAATGCTTCCGGTTCCAGCCAGCGTATCGGGCAAGGCGATGGCATTCTGCTCGAGAATCTGCAGCAGGGGCACGTTCACAATCGAGCATTCCGAATCCGCGGACGGTAACGCAATATCGGGGCCGTTAAGCTTCGCCAGCGGCTCGTAGTCGCCCAGCAACGCCTCCAATTCGGCGATGGTGGCCATCGGAACGGTCGGGAAACCGTCCTTCTCCTTGAGATCCAGACCACGCTTGCAAATCACGCGGAACTCCATCGGCACGTTCGGTGAAATCGCGTCAAGATGGTAGTTCGTGGACAGCGTCGACGGCGTGCGCGTCAGCAGGGAATACAGCAGGGAAGCGACCTGGCGAATCGCAAGCTGCTCCTGGTTTTCCACGGATTGCACGCGCGAAGTATCGGCCAGCATGATGCTTACCGGCGCGTCGGCGATTTCAATGCCGTTGCGGGTCAATCGCACGGTGTCCGTGCTGATCGAGAAATGCGTGAGATTGTCTTTCTGCAACACGTGCAGGGCTTCGACGACCTCACCAAGAATGGAACGGATCGCGGTGAAGCTCAGCGGCTTGCTGGACTGCGTGAGATACTCGCTCAACGACATGCCGGCATCGAGCTGCGTGATCACCAACGCCACCTCGCCCACGTGCTGAAGCTGCAGCACCTGCGTGAAATGGGCGTCGTGGGAAATCGCCAGCATGGAGGCCGTCGCATTGACGTCCTGCAAAGCCTTGCGGTTGTTGACGATAAAAAGCTGGCAATCCCGGGCAAGCACGTGATCGCTTGCCTTCCAAACCTGCAAGCCGGTTTCCTCGCGCAATGGCGAAACCAGCACATAGCGGTTGCTGATGGTATCTCCCAGTTGAGGTTTCATGGTTTCCTTCAACTCTGTAACGATTGTTCTACCTACGCTGTTATTCTTGGTCGCCGTTTTCGGCGGTACTTTGCTCAAGTTTACCGTTGGGGCTGGCCGTTCCGCCAGACTTAGGCTTGTTGCCAAGCCCCGGTATGCGGGCGGCGAGCATGCCCACGACCGAAGTGAGCTCCTCGGCACGCAGCGCCCACAGGCACGCCAGATAGACGATGGCGATGACGATGGTGAGCAGTATCGCGGACAGAACCGCCTGACCCCAGTTCATAGTGCCGTCGTCGGGGCCGATATGCGCTCCGACCAGCCGGTAGACGCCGTTGCGGCACAGCAGGCCAATCACGCAGGCGGCTATCGTGGCCACCAGCGCCTTCGCATAGGCGGTGATGATGCGCTTGTCGTCCACATCGCCGTCGAAACGGGAGCGGAGCATGTGCGTAAGCAGCGGATACGGCAGGATGAAGCTCACCGAAATCGCCAATCCGATGACGGTGATCCACTGCGTGGGCGGCAGAATGAACGTCGACGCGATGATGACGCCACCCTGGATGGCCATGGTGATCGCCATGAAAATAAACGGATGCTTGCCGTCTTCGAACGCGTAGAACGTGCGTTGGATGACCAAATACGAGCTGGAAAGTGGCAGGCCGATGCCCAAAGCGGCGAGCGGCGCGCTGATGAGCAGCGCCTCACGCACGCTGATGGACGGCAGCAGTGCGAGGATGATCGGCAACGGAAGCACGATGAACGCCGCTGCGAAGAAGCACATGATGAGATTGAGATTACGCAGGGCCGAGCTCAGATCCTTGCGCGCCTCGTCGATATTGCGGTCCGCGATGGCTTTCGATATTTTCGGGAAGATCGCAGTGGCGATGGACACGGCGATCAGCGAATACGGCAGCATGTAGATGGTGTACGCATTCTGATACGAGGCGTTGCCGGCCACGTCCAACTGGCTCATATGCAGCTGTTCCGAAGCCTTGAACGGCGCGCTGGTGGCCACGCGGGTGACGATGATGTTGACGATCTGATCGACGCCGACGATGCCGAGGCTCCACGCGGCGACCGGTCCCATCGAACGCAGTCCGATGCCGTGAACGCCGAATTTCGGACGGTATTTCAGGCCGATTCTCGTCAAAGGAATGAACAGCACCAGCGCCTGGAACGCCACGCCAAGCGTCCAAGTGCCGGCGGTCAGCGCGATTTTCGTCGGCGTCCAGAAGTCCAGCGGACGTTCCGTGGCCCTGCCGAACATCGCGATGAACATGCCGAAACCGATGCAGCTGATGATGTTCGCGCCGACCGAGCTCCACGCATACGTGACGAAATGGTCCTTCGCCGCGAGAATCTGCCCGATCACCGTATACAGGCCGTAGAAGAAGATCTGGGGCATGCACCACAAGGTGAAGGAGGTGGCGAGGGCCATGGTTTCGGCGCTGCCGTTGACATACAGTTTGGTCAACAACGGCGTGGCAACGGCCATGAGCAGCGTCACACCCAACAACAAGGTGATGGCAAGGGTGATGAGCTTGTTGAGCTTGGTTTCGGCGTCCTTCGATTTCAGCGTGCGCACGATCTGCGGCACAAGCACCGCGTTGAAGATGCCGCCGGAAACCAGCGTGTAGATGACCTGCGGAATCATCGAACCGGCCTGGTAGGCGTTGGCGGCATAGCCGGTGGTGCCCAAGGCCCAGGCAAGCAGGATGGTGCGGATTTGGCCGGTCACGCGCGAAGCGGCGGTACCGGAGGCCATGATCAGTGAGTTACGGCCAACGGAAGAACTCATTCGTCGGGATCCTTCTTACGGTTGAATTGACGCCACAGTCCCACAGCGCCCAAGAGCACGGCGAAGCCGATGATGACGAAACCGCTCTTGTCGCTGATCTGCAGCGCGCTGGTGATGTGGGTGACCTGCGTGGCTCCAAACGCTGCACCATTCCTGTCGAACAGGCTGATGGTGGCGTTGGCGGTGCCGGACGTGGACACACGGATGGTGAACGCCACCTGTGCCTCGCCGTGGGGCGGCACCTGCACGGTGTCGAATCGGGACGTGACGATCTGCATGGAATCGGTCAGCGACGAGACCTTCACCTTCACCGGGTACGGATGGCTGTTGCTGATGGTCACCGGCATTTTCGCGGTTTCGCTGACCACATTCACGCTTTCCGTCGGCGTGATCGCCACACCGTTGATCAGCAGGGCCGCGAGCTGGTTCGCGCCTTCCGCCATCGTGCTTCTGGAAGGGCTTTCGCCGCCCAACGCGTGCAGGGCCATGATGGTGTGGGCGTTCGTCAGCTGCCTGCTCCAGGTGTTGACGTCGGATTCGTCTTTTCCGTTCGGCTTGACGAGGATCGACGTATTGAAACGTTTGATGTTGCTCGATGAGTTCGCCAGCGCGCTCAGAGTCTGCTGGACGTCGCTGCGCATGCTATCGGTAAGGCCGTCCGTTTGGGGAAGATCGGTTGACATGCTGGCCGCATCTTCGGAGATGTCGGCATCCTTCAACGTGGCGAGATCGGTGAGGTTCAGCCACGGCGACTGCTCGATGTCGCTCATCAGCGCGTCTACAACACTGGGGTCGGAATCCTCGTTCAGACAGACCAGCAGGTTGCGTTCCGCATAAGGCTGTTCCATCTGGTAGAACGCGCTTTGCGCGACGAATCGCGCCAATCTGCCGGCCGTGGTTCCCTCGCTGTCGGCGTTGGCATCGTCACTGGTCGCCTTGCCTTGGGCCAGGCCGGAAAGCACATTCTGCGCGGAAAGCACGGTGACGTCCCCGGCGTCGGTGGAGACCACCGTCTTGCCGGTACGTACGGTATCCGCATCGTCCTCTTCGAAGTCATGCGTGGCGATGACGGTGCCGTACCCCTGCTGGCGGGCCTTCGTCAACGCTTGTAGGGTCCAATTGCCGTTGCCCTGCCACGCGTATGCGGTGATGTCCGCGTTGCTGTCACCCAATGCCGATTGATAGGTTTTCCGGGCTTTGGCTGCGGACCATTGACGGTCGTTGATACCGGCTGCGCTGTAGGCCGGAGCGTTGTTCATGGCGCTGTAGGCGGTTATGTCGAACAATGCGGGCTGGGTGATGCCGTCGACCCGCGTTGGCATCGCCATCGCCTGCAGGTAGGTCGGATCTCCTACGACCTGCAGCATGTCGTGCTTGGCGAAGGTCTGCTGCAACGATTTGAGCCGTGCGTCGTCATCCTTGCTGGGCATGGCGATTTTCGCCAGTTTCGAGGAGGAAATACCCCCTTCATCGACCAGCTGTCCAAGCAGCTTGCTGTCGGTGGTCCACCCGTTGGCGGCCAGCGGCTGGGCGACGGTGATGTGCAGCGCCGGCGTGCTGGGCGTGTGGAGTCCCGCGCCGGTGCGCGTCACGAACGTATGCGATTGAGCAAGGGGGGTTCCGTTGGCGGAATAGCTCAGCAGCACCGGCTTCGGCCCCCAAGAGTTGATGGCCGCGAGCGATTCCTGATGGGCGTCCGCGTCGATGCTCACGTTGGTGCTGGCTCCCGGCTGCAACGCGGGCACATCGGCCTGTCCCACGGATTGCGGGGTGGGGATTCGCCCGTTGCCTTCAGACCAATCCTGGATGTCGTTGCGCGAAACGAACGTGTAGAAGGCGTTCATGGCCAGCGTCAGCGTTCCCGCGGGAATCTCCTGTCCGGTCGTGTTGGTCACCGTGGCGTTCAGATGGTATCCGGAGGTGTCCGTCAATACGGCCGTGGAAGAGTTGATGGACAACATACCGTCCGTCGACTCCGCCGATGTGGTCGATTCCATGGCCCTTGCCGATGGCGTGGGTGCGTATAACAACATCAACGCCATGGTCAATACCATGGCGATGATGGATGATAACGCGCGAAGGCCACGCGAAACGTGCCGTTGTGCGGATTGATTCACTATTACGCCTGTCTGTTGAGTTTCCTTGCGTACAACCATGCTATCTTCCGTTCGTTCGGATAGCTCAGCACATCGTCCAAATCAGCAAAATCCACCCAAATGGCGTCTTCGGCCTCATGGTCGGGATCGCCTTCGACGGTCAGCTCGCCGCCGATCTGCCGCAACGCGAAGTGGTGCACCAGCTTGTGCACGCGTTGGCTGGTACCGGTGAACCAATAGTCGATGGTGGCGATGGAATCGACCACCTCGCCCAGAATGCCGGTTTCCTCATGCACTTCGCGCACGGCCGTCTGCTGCGGCGTTTCGCCTTTTTCGATATGTCCCTTCGGCAGGCACCATTCCAAATGCCCGCTGCGTGAATGACGTGCGATGATCGCCACGCGACCCTTGTCGTCGAACACCAGCCCGCCCGCCGAATACTCGCGCACCACCGGCAGCTCCTGCGCGTCAAGCGATGCGAACGTGGTCGGACCATCCGCGGTGCGCCGGCGCGGCATCATCGCCGGCGTAGGCGCGCTCGGCGTGATGATCGTGCGCTGCTGCAATTGCTGTAGTTGTTGCAGCTGCTGCAGCGAAACCGACTGCGATGTGTACAGCAGTTCGTCCGGTTCCAGCGGATTTTGGGCATGGTCGTCCGCAGCATGGGCAAGCATGCGTGCAAGGTCTGCGGGCGTAATCATGATTCCAACCATACTCAATTCTGTGTGCAGGTGGGGTAACGGTATGCTGGTAAACGAAAAACTTGTGGTGCTGAAAGGTATGGCGTGAACTTCGAAGTGTGGCCAGAGGCCATTGAATTAGGACGTATGTTTGCTGCGGAAGGCTACGAACTGGCACTGGTCGGGGGTCCTGTCCGCGACCTGCTGCTGCATCGCAAATCGCATGATTTGGATTTCTGCACATCGGCGCGTCCCGAGCAGTTTGAGCATATTCTGCGCCGTTTTGGGCATGATGGCTTCTGGGATATGGGCCGCAAATTCGGCACGCTCGGCGCGATGCGCAGGCGTGAGGACGGCACCGAGGTGAAAGTGGAGGTGACCACCTACCGTTCCGACACGTACGACCCCGACTCGCGCAAGCCGGAAGTCAATTACGGCGACACGCTGGAAGGCGATCTTTCCCGCCGCGATTTCACCGTCAACGCGATGGCGTTGCGTGTTCCGGAACTCGAATTCGTCGATCCGTTCGGCGGTGCGAACGATTTGGCCAAAGGCGTGCTGCGTACCCCCGTCGATCCGCGGCAGTCGTTCGACGACGATCCGTTGCGCATGATGCGCGCCGTGCGTTTCGTGGCGCAGCTCGGCTTCCGCATCGAGCCGGAAACCGCCGAAGCGCTGTCCGACATGGTCGATCGCATCGAAATCGTCTCCGCCGAACGTGTGCGCGACGAACTGGTCAAGCTGCTGCTGTCCGATCGCCCGCGCGCCGGCATCGAAGCGTTGGTCGATTCTGGTCTTGCCGACATCGTGCTGCCGGAAATTCCCGCGCTGCAGCTGGAAATCGACGAGCACCATCGCCATAAGGACGTGTTCGAACACACCATGATCGTCATCGAACGCGCCGTCGCCCTCGAAACCGGTCCCGACGGTCCGGTGCCGGCCCCGGACCTGACGCTGCGTCTGGCGGCTCTGCTGCACGACATCGGCAAGCCGAAGACCCGTCGTTTCGAAGCGGGCGGCAAGGTGAGCTTCCACCGTCATGACGCCGTCGGCGCGAAGATGACACGCAAGCGTTTGAAGGCACTGCATTTCGACCACCACATGGTCGAGGACGTCAGCGAGCTGGTCAACCTGCATCTGCGCTTCCACGGCTACGTGGAGGAGCCGTGGACGGATTCCGCGGTCCGCCGCTACGTCAAGGACGCTGGCCCGCTGTACGAGCGTCTGAACCGCCTTACGCGCGCCGACACGACCACGCAGAACAAGCGCAAGGCCATGATGTTCTCGGCGGCCATGGACGAGATGGAACAGCGTGTGCGCGACCTGAAAGAAAAGGAAGACTTCGACGCGATCCGTCCTGACCTCAACGGCGACGAGATCATGCAGCTGCTAAGCATCGAACCAGGCCCGATGGTCGGCAAGGCGTACAAGCACATGCTGGAATACCGCCTCGATAACGGTCCGGTGGAGCGTGACGTGGCCGTTGCCGAGCTGGAACGCTGGTACAAGGAGCAGGGCGAATAGCGATTGACATGCGGTGGTTTCGCCGCATGCATGGAACAGTGTGCTTGGAACAGCTCGAATACGAAAACCCGCGTTCCCGATTGGGGGAGCGCGGGTTTTTCATATTGCCTATATCGATTTCGATTGGCGGTCAGCTTTGCGGATTCACCGCATCATGTTCGGGCGCCTTGGGCAGGTCGGTCATCTTGTCCACCGCGACGCAGCCCTGGATGCCGGTGATCGCCTTGCCTGCGGCGGGAACCTTCTTCGTATCCTGCAGATTGTCGAATGTGGCGCCCACGATGACGTCGATCAGCTGGTCCTGACGGTCGTCCATAACCAGCATGGCATCGGTGAAATTGCTTGCCACGGTGTACGCCTGATTCACGCCGTTCTTGCCGAAGACGATCATCGTGCGATCCACCTTCTTGGTGTAGTTGTCCGGCGTCTGGGGGTTGAACTCGCGGTTCTGCAACGCGTCGCTCACCGCCTTGGCGAAGCCGGAGAACTTCGTGCCGTTGAGCACACGCAGCGTGATGTTGCGATTCTCCACATACTTGGCCTTGTTGCCGTCGGCTTCCTTGATGGGGCACGGTGCCTGCTGGCCGTAGTTCGGCTGTACGGCGGCCGACTTGACGTTGCCCAGGCCTCCGACATGGAAAAAGAACAGCAGGGACACCACCATGGCGACCACCATGACGGCTCCGACGATGCTGAACACCGTCTTCTGACGGCGGCGAATGTACTCTTTGCGCGCGGCGCGCTCGTCGTTAGCCTGGGTCATTTACGAATTCCTTTTGAACAAACCAATTGCCATCAACTTTACTGTCATGCGGTGATATGTGTCATGCGGTGATATGCACAATCGGTCGGGCTGGGGCGTTCGTGGCGATGATGCGATCGACGCAACGGCTGTCCTGCCATGCCCGCTGCACGGCGTCCGCCGCATCCTCCGTCGGCACGAACGCGATGACGGACGGGCCGGAACCGGAGACGAACGCCTGGCTGGCTCCCGCACGCAAGGCTTCCTCGATCGCCTGTCCGCTACGCGGATGCAGGGAGACCGCCGCCTTCTGCAGGTGGTTCTCATCGCCATCGCCGGCACCGATCTGATCGAATGTGGCATACACTTCCGGCGTGCGCAGTTCCGCACGGTATGCGCCGACCAGCAGATGGCCGGTAAACCCACGTTCCGTAAGATCGCCTACGATATCGCCATCGTCATCAAGCTGTTCGATGCGTTCGCCGAAACCGGTGCCGCGCGCGTAACCGCCGGTCAGACAGAACGGCATGTCCGCGCCCAGCGTGGCCGCGACTTCCTGCAGGCGTTCGATCGGCCAATCGAGATCCCACAACGTGTTCAATGCCAGAATCGTCGCCGCCGCATCGGCGGAACCGCCGGCCATGCCCGCGCCGACGGGGATGCGCTTGTCGATGTTCAACGCCACGTCCGGCTCATGGCCGCTCGCTTCGGACATGGCGAACAATGCCAGCACGGCGTGGTTGCGGCGCATATCGCTGCCGGAAGAGGCCAGGTCGCCCAGATACGCGCCCTCGAGATTCAGCGAGAAGCCGCTTCCCGGCGCTTTGCGCGTGGCGGTGACGGTGTCGTATACGCCGACCGCGCAATAGATGGTGTCGAGTTCATGACGGCCGCCCCATTCGGCATGCGACGGGCCCACATGCAGGGTCAGATTCGTTTTCGCCGGGCAGTCCACGCTCACGGCGTTGATGGTGGCCGTTCCGATGGCGGGCGAATCAATGGTGCTCATGACGCGAACACCTCATCCAACGCGCGTGCCAACGCCACGAATTCGTCGATGGTGAGCGTCTCGCCACGACGGGTCGGGTCGATGCCGGCCTTCTCGAACGCTTCGGACGGCACGATTTTCTTCAATGCGGCGTGCAGGGTCTTGCGGCGCTGCCCGAAAGCCGCGTCGATCAAACGGAACACGGTTTCGCGATCTACCACGGAACCGTCCGCATTGTCCGCGGCGGGGGTGTGACCGCCCGGGTAGCGCTTGAACAGCACCAGCGCGGAATCGACGTTCGGGGCCGGCCAGAACACGTTGCGGCCGATGACGCCCACGCGTTCCGCGGTGCCGTACCATGCGAGCTTCACGCTCGGCGTGCCGTAGATCTTCGAACCGGGCTTCTCGCTCAAACGGTCCGCCACTTCCTTCTGCACCATCACCAGGAAGGTGCCCAGATTGTCGAAACGTTCCAACAGGGTGAGCAGAATCGGCGTGGCCACGTTGTACGGCAGATTGGCCACCAGCGTGAAGGAATCGTCATCCTTGAAATCGGGCAGATTCTCCGGATTGACGGTAAGCGCGTCGCGGTTGACCACACGGAAGCGGTCCACGGCGTCCGGCATGAATTCGGCGATGGTTTTCGGCAGGCGTTCGGCGACCGGCGGGTCGATTTCCACAGCCGTCATCGTGGCGCCGGTTTCCAGAATCGCCAGCGTCAGCGAACCCAGTCCGGGACCGACTTCCAGCACATGGTCGTCGGCGGTCACGCCGGCCTCGCGCACGATGCGACGCACGGTTCCCGGATCAATCACGAAATTCTGCCCGAATTTCTTCGTCGGGCTGATACCCGCGTCGGCGGCGATGCGTCGGATGTCGGCCGCCCCCAGCAAATGGCCCTGCGTATGCTCGTTCACGTTTTCCGTCATTCCCTCTTCTGTCATTCCCTCATTATCCGTTCATGCCGGTACGAAAATCGTTGGCGATTAGCCGGATCAGTACCATCCGGTCTGTTCGGAGTGCTGCCATGCCGCGGACGGGCTGCCGTACCGCTGTGCGATGTAGCTCAGACCCCAGTCGATCTGCACGGCGGCATCGTCCTTCCAATTCGCGCCGAACGTGGCCATTTTGCTGCCCGGCAACGCTTGTGGAATACCGTATGCGCCCGAAGACACGTTTTCCGCGCTCCAGCTCCATCCGGATTCGCGATTCCAGAGTTTGACCAGATCCGTCCAGTTCTGGCCGGTCCAGCCGCGCTGCGCCGCCGCGCCGGAAGCGTAGGCCTGTGCCTGTGCCGCGGAAGGATGGTACAAGCGGCAGCCTGCGGAAGGATTGCTCGGCTGCGGCGTGGGCTGCGGTTTGGGCTGGGGTGCGGGAGTCGGCTGCGGTGCAGGGGTTGGTGTGGGGGTCGGTGCCGGATCGTCCTTCTCGGTGTTGTTGGAATTGTTATTCGAGTTGTTCTTATCCGAGGAATCCGACTTGTTCGAATCGGTTTTGTCGGAATCGGACTTATTCGAGTCGTTCTTACCCGAATCGTTCTTGCCGTCGTCCGTCTTGCCGGAATCGCCGTTATCGCCGTTGCTGTTGCCGTTGCCGCTGTTGTCGGATTTGTCGGATTTGCCGGTATCGTCCGTAGTTTTTTCCGGTCCGACCGCAATGACTTTGTCGATGGCGATTTTCGTGGTCTTCTCTCCGGTCAGCGTCTCGCTTTCCTTCACGCCATCCACGTAGGTGACGGCGTACGTCTGCTGGATTTCGCCGTTTTCGCCTTCCTGCCGTACCGTGACTTCGCCCGGCTGCAGGTTCGGGTCGATGATGGTCTGCGTGCCGAACGGCACTTCCTTCGTGCGGGTCTCCTCACCATGTGTCACGCGGCGGACGCGCAGAATGGTCGTCTTGCCGTCCTTTTCGACACTGACGCGATCCTCCTTGCCCAACGTGATGCCTTTGGCGTCAAGAATGGAGGCAGCGGGCAGCTTGCCGTTCGGCGCCACCGAGCTTTTGCCGTCCGCGATGACGGTGACGGGCCCCTTCTGGTTGATGATGAGACCGCCGGTGAGCTTGTTGTAGACGTTGCTGATATTGACGGTGATTTTCGCCGCTTCGGTTTCGTTTTGGTTGAAGAAGTCCAGCAACTGCTCGGCGCTGGACGCGACCGTCCAGAACGGCACTTCCTGGCCGTCGATGGTGATGGTGGTCTGGTATGCGCTCTGCACGTTCACCACATCATGGTTCTTCAGCATGCTGGTCGGGCTGGTCGACTCCACCAGGTCGTGCGTTTTGACTTTCACGCCCTGCTCCTGCAGCAGACGGTCCACGCTCATCGCATATGTGGTCACCGTGGTGGTCTCCCCATTGACGGTCAACGCCACGGATTTGCGCGCGCCCACACCAAACGCCAACGCCGAAGTCAAAGTCAATGAGGCCACGCATGCCATGACGCGGACACGACGAAGCGTCACGAATCTCCGAGGGGTCCACCTTCTCGTCATTTATCCTCTTTTCAGCGCTGCCTACAACGCCGTTATTGTAACGGCTCAGCTGGAACGGTCGCCGTGCTTTCCGATGGTTTTATCCATACCGCCACATTTTTGAAAGCAGGTGCGAAAAGCGAAAAATAAAAAGGGGGCAGGAGAGAAGGGGATGTCCTGCCCCCGGTCGGACGAGACAGGTTGGGGGACGTCTCGTCCGCTTTGCCAGAAGTCTCAAGTTGGGGGAAGACTTCTGGAGCACTTACCCATGGTAAGAGGTCCAAGCCCGTCATACGGGTTCGAGCCTCCTGTCGGGATCGAACCGACGACCTGCCGCTTACAAGGCGGCCGCTCTGGCCATCTGAGCTAAGGAGGCATGTCCTCTTTTGCTATGAAAACAACAGAGGAACGATGAATAGCATAACCAGCGCTTCCACCGCAGTCAACTTAGTATTGCGGGTTGAGACGCGCCGGCTGCCCGTAAGGGGTTATTCGCCCGTGGTGACGGAAATCGGCCCCTTCTTGGCTCCGATGGACGGCATCTTGCCGGCAACGCCGACTTCGCTGTCCTTCAGGCCGATCGATTCCAACAGACCGTCCTTAACCGTCGTCTGGGCGGTGGTCAGCTGGTCCATATCCCAATACTTGCCGTTGATGATCACGGTCGGCGTGGTCATGCTGCCCTTGTAGCTGCCGGACTGATGCCACAGTTCGGAACGCTTCGGCGTGTAAGTGTCGATCGCATCAAGCCATTCCTGATAATCGCGGCCAAACGCCTTGTCCGCAACATCCTTGGAAACACCCGCGGCGATCATCTGCTCCTTGATCTTGGCGTCGCTCACCGACTTGTATGCGGAGCCTTCCTCCGGCTGGAAATCCTCGGCGTAGACCTTCTCCAGGAAGGAGATCAGATGGTTCGGGTCGCTGTCATGCTCGGCCAGGTAGATGGCCGCGTTCGCCGCGCGACTGGAATACTCGTCGGTGGACCAACGGTCCATGAACGCCATGAAATGCAGGTCCAGATTGATCTGGCCGGCATCGACCATCTTCTGCAGGTCGGCGTCCAACTGGCGGTGCAGGTTGCCGCAGCCCGGGCACAGGAAATCCATGTAGAGCTCGACGGTCGGCGCGCCCTCCACAGCCTTGCCGTAGCCGTTCTTGGAAATCAGCAGGCCGCCTTTCTTATCGACGAGCTTCGGAGTGTTCTTCACTTTCTGCAACGCCGTGTACGCTTCCTGCACGGTTTCGGTGGAAGCCTTCGTTTCGGCCTTCTTATGCATGTTGTGGTACACGGTGAACGCGCCGATCGCCACCAGAATCACCAGCACCGCCACCACGATGCCGCCGATGATCGTCTGCTGCTTGCGTTCCTTCTCCATCTGCTCGGCGCGCGCCTTCATCGCCGCGGCCTCAGCGGCCCTACGCTCGGCGCGGCTGGTACGCTTCTGCGCATCCTTGCTGTTCTGGGCCATCGATATTCCTTTCGACCTCACGTTGTTATGCTGGGCACCATACTAGCGATGCCTTGCTATCGATTCGCCGGGAATTCCGTATTGCCTTGCGATTGCGTCGGCAGCTCGCTCAAGTGGCGCAGATACGGCTGTTTACGCAGTGCGCCGCCGCCCAATCGCAGTACGATCGCGCCCGGAGCGGCCACGGCCACAAGCCAGCCGATCGCGCAGAACGCAGCCTGCGCCAGCCCGCTTTCGGAAAGCGGACCGCCAAGCAGCGTCGGCATCGGAATCGTCAATCCAAACATCCACGTATCCATCACGGCATACGGAAGCTGCAGCACGACCGTGGTGAGCGACAAACCCAGCGCGGCCACGGCCAACATGATCAGCGTCCGCACGATGGCGACGCCGAAGCCCTTCACGATGTGCCAGGGCAGTCCCGCCAATCGCAGCAGCCAGTCGGAACTTTTCTTCTCGCCGCCACGTTTGCCTTCGCGCTCGAGCTGCGCCTCCGTGTTGAATCCGATGGTGGCCAGCGCACAGGCGAACAGCAACGCGGCTGCCATCGCCGTCCACAGTGAGAACAGTCCGCAGACGGCCACGGGAATCGCCATCAGCGCGCAGGGGAGCATGCCCCGGCCCAACATCGCGCCACGCTTCACATCGGCGGGATTGGGTGCTTCCGCAACGTTCGGCCCATCCATACCGGGTACCGGCGGGAATGACATTGCGGGCGATTGCTGCGCCGCGGCCACCGTGGCCTGCGGTATGACGGACGGTGGCTGCCGCATGGCGATGCGTTGCAACGCGGGTTTGATGGTCGGGTCGACTTGCGTCGGCGCTTCCGCTGGATTCCATGCGTTCTGGGCCGGCAGCATTTGTGTTGACGGCATGGATTGCGGCATTACCTGCGTGCCTGTCGGCATCGCCCGCGTGCCTTGCGATTGCGGCATCGTGCGCGTGCTGTCCACGTTGGGAAGTGCGTCGGAAAGCACGCTGGTCTCGGCATCGTCAACAGGTGCGATCACCTGCGTTGCGCTCGCGTCGGATTGGCTGGTCACTTGTTTCCCGATTACTTGAGTTGCGCTCACATCGGGCTGCCCGATCGCCTGCGTTGCTTCGCTGAGCCTTGGCATCGTGCGCGTGCCGATGGCGTTTTCGCCGGTTATATCGTCCTGCAATCGCCACAACGTGCGCAGATTGTCGGGCGATTCAACAAAAGGGGGCATCGCCTCCGTATCGCCATCCGCTGCGCCACCATTGTCGGCCGCAACCCACGCCTGCGGATTCAACGCATCCACGGCAATCGCCTGCAACAAATCCTCCGGTGAGCAACGTTTCGTACGATCAGGGTTGAGCGCCGCACGGAACGCGGCCATCGTGCCCGCGGGCAGTCCCGCAAAATCGGCGCTGCCGGCCGCGGCACGCTCCAACACGGTCATCATCGGCTTCGTGCCGAACACCGGTTTGCCCGTCGCAGCGAACGCAAGCACGCTTGCCACCGACCACCAATCGGTTTTCTCATCCGATTCGGCGCCGTCGATGATCTCCGGCGCGATGAAGCCCGGAGTGCCCATCACCAGACCGGTACGCGTCACATGGCTTTCGCCCTCGCCCATGGCAATGCCGAAATCCACCAGCACCGGGCCGGTGTTCGACACCATCACATTGGTCGGCTTGATATCGCGATGCACAATGCCAGCCGCATGAACCGCCCGCACCGCCTCGATAAGCTTGCGTGCCAGCCGTTCCAGATCGTCGCCCACATATCGGCCATTGACGCGCACATCCTCACGCAGATTCTTGCCTTCGATCAACTCGGTCACAATAAAAGCCAACGCGTCGTCAAGTTCCATATCCACAATGCCGCACACGCCCGGATGCCGCACCTTCTGCAACGCCATCGCCTCCCTGCGCAGGCGCTCGCGTGCGGTCAACTCGTCGCGCTGCTGCTGCGGGGAATCGTCGTCGGAGAGGGAATCACGCAAAATCTTCATCGCATATTGATGGCCGCCATCGTCCCGCACACGCCATACCGACCCCATTGCCCCCGAACCAAGTCGGGACATCAATGTGTAGCCGCCAACCAGGCTGCCTGATTCCAGATTCGCTGCGCTTAAGTCGCTCATGCCACCCATGGTACTTGGCGTGCAGATTATGCGCGCGAATCGACAGGCTGGGTGAATCGCCGTGCATCGTTCGCCGGAGTCTGATGAAATCGAATCATCGACATGAGGGAGTGTCTTCACTTGCCGCACGCATCTGCAGCCACTTCACCGAAACCATGAGATGCGGGGCAGTGTTGAATGGTTTCGTGGTTCCGATAAAGGCATTGGAGCCAATGTGTCGTTTGGTTATGAGAATCAAGGAGGAGGCAGACCATGCTGCAAATCAACATGGCTGATGTCATGAACGTCATCGGTTCATTGACACCATATCTGATTGCGATCGGCGTGCTATTCGTGCTCGCGCTGATCATCACCTTCGCCGTCAACAAGAAGACGGTCAAGAACGTGGCGACCCGTAAGATCGTCCATTCCGAATCCTGGCTGGTGGCGCTCGTCGGCATCGTCGTGGCCGTGTCCATGATGCTGACCGGCCCGCTTTCCACGTTGCTCAACAATGCGACCATCACCAAGTACACGCTGTCCGACGCCACGGTTTCCAAGGCCAACGAGCTGGCCAAGGATGTGCAGTCGGAGGCCGTCACCCTGCTGAAGAATGACGATTCCAACCTGCCGCTGTCCGGCAAGAAGGTCAACGTGTTCGGCTGGGGCTCCACCAACCCCGTCTACGGCGGCACCGGCTCCGGCTCCATGTCGAAGCAGTACAAGACCGTCTCCCTGCTTGACGGCATGAAGCAGGCTGGCCTGAAGACCAATACGGAGCTGAGCAAGCTGTACACGGACTACCGCAAGGATCGTCCTGAGGTCGGCATGTTCGCTCAGGATTGGACCCTGCCCGAGGTGCCGGCCAAGCAGTACTCCGACAAGCTGGTCTCCGACGCGAAGGATTTCTCGGACGAGGCCGTGGTCGTGCTGACCCGTGTCGGCGGCGAGGGCGCGGACCTGCCGACGGACATGAAGGCGAAGGGTATCACCTACAAGAACAACTCCAAGGATTATGACGACTTCCAGAAGGGTGAGAGCTTCCTTCAGTTGTCGAAGACCGAGCGTGACATGATCGACCTGGTCACCAGCAACTTCAAGAAGGTGACGCTCGTCTACAACGGCGCGAACACGTTCCAGTTCGATTTCCTCAACGACTATCCGCAGATCCAGTCCGTCGTGTGGTGCCCGCCGGCTGGCCAGACCGGTTTCTCCGCCCTTGGTGAGGTGCTTGCCGGTGAGACCAACCCGTCCGGCAAGACCTCCGACACCTTCCTCAAGAATCTGACCAAGTCGGTGTCCTATAACAACTTCGGCAAGTTCGAATACACCAATATGGCAGACAAGGCAGCCAAGTACAAGGGCTTCACGGGTGACGACGTCACTGCCATTCCGGGCTTTGTCAACTACTCCGAAGGCATCTATGTGGGCTACAAGTTCTATGAGACCGCTTCGGACGAAGGCCTGATCAATTACGACGACACTGTCGCGTTCCCGTTCGGCTACGGCCTGTCCTACACCTCGTTCGATCAGAAGCTCGACAGCGTGAAGTACAAGGGTGGCAAGGTGACCGTCACCGCCACCGTGACCAACACCGGCGATAAGGCCGGCAAGGACGTGGTCGAGGTCTACTACAACCCGCCGTACACCGACGGCGGCATCGAGAAGGCGTCCAAGAACCTGGCCGGCTTCGAGAAGACCAAGGAACTGCAGCCGGGCGAGTCCCAGAAGGTCACCGTCAAGTTCGATGACGACGACATGGCGTCCTACGACTACAAGGGCGCGAAGGCGTACGTGCTGGAGAAGGGCGATTACGACATCTCCATCCAGTCCGATTCGCACCACGTGATCGATCACAAGGCGATCACCGTGAAGGACACCGTCACCTACGATTCCGATTCGAACACCCACAATGGCGACAAGACCGTGGCCACGAACCAGTTCGATGATGTGGCGGGCGATGTGACGTACCTGTCCCGCGCCGACCACTTCGCGAACTACAAGGAGGCCACCGCCGCCCCGACCAACTTCAAGATGTCCGACAAGGCCAAGGAAACCTTCTACAACAACTCGAACTACGATCCGAAGAAGTTCGACAAGGATTCCGACAAGATGCCGACCACCGGTGCCAAGAACGGTCTGAAGCTGTCCGATATGTACGGCAAGGACTATGACGACGCCGATTGGGACAAGCTGCTCGACCAGCTCACCTTCGACGATATGGACAACCTCATCGCCAATGGTGGCTATGGCACCCAGGCTCTGAAGTCCGTCGGCAAGATCCAGCTGACCGATGCGGACGGCCCGGCATCGCTGAATAACAACTTCACCGGCGTTGGCTCCATCGGCTTCCCGGCTTCCACGGCATTCGCCTGCACTTGGAACAAGGATCTCGCCAAGCAGTTCGGTGAGATGATCGGCGACATGGCCCACGACATGCACGTGGCTGGCTGGTACGCACCGGCCATGAACATCCACCGCAACGCGTTCTCCGGCCGTACCTTCGAGTACTTCTCCGAGGATTCGCTGCTCTCCGGCGTGATGGCATCCAGCGAGATCTCCGGTGCCAAGTCCAAGGGCGTGTACTCCTTCATGAAGCACTTCGCTCTGAATGACCAGGAGACCAAGCGTACGGAAATGCTGTGCACGTGGACGAACGAGCAGGCCATGCGTGAGATCTATCTGAAGCCGTTCGAGATGAGCGTGAAGGAAGGCGGCGCCCAGGCCGTGATGAGCTCCTTCAACTACATCGGCAACACCTATGCCGGCGCCGACAGCGCGCTGCTGCAGACCGTGCTGCGCGGCGAGTGGGGCTTCAAAGGCTTCGTCCTGACCGACTACTTCGGCGGCTACGGCTACCAGAACGCCGATCAGGAAGTGCGTGCGGGCAACGATTCGATGCTTGCCACCACCAAGATCACCAACCACATCACCGATAAGTCCGCCACTTCCGTGAAGGCCATGCGTCAGGCCGCGCACAACATCCTGTACACGGCCGCCAACAGCTGGCAGTACGCGAATGGCGAGCCGAAGGTCGCCACCCCGATCTGGAAGACCGCCATGTACGTGGCTTGGGGCGTGGTTGCGGTGCTCGTGATCGGTCTGGAGTTCCTGACCATCAAGCGCTACCTGAGCCGCAAGAAGGCCGTCGCCACGATTGAGCCGGCTGCAGAGCCCGCTCAGGCCGAGTGATTGGCTGATAACTGAAAACCAATAATTGAA
>OHTF01000186.1_pt1 | contig 29850 bp, 38 predicted proteins | sample 1578811 | NCBI WGS metagenome assembly OHTF01 (sample SAMEA3879571, study PRJEB24766) | human gut metagenome | biome: human-associated habitat; feature: feces | place: USA | collected 1985/1987
AAATAAAATATGATAAATTATATTTCAACACTTCAATTGAAATAATTTTTTTTTATTAAATAATCTTTATAAATAAGTAATACACTCAGCAAATGTTGAAAAAAAAATATATTTTAAGTATAATGTTGATAATGCAACATTACAATGAATTTAAGGAGAATATTATGGAATTAAAAAAAATACAAAAAAATATATGGCAAAATAAAATAAATAAAGGATTTAATACAACAGATGTAAATAAAGAATTTTGTTTATTATATGGAGAAGTATCTGAAGCATATGACGCTTGGAAAAAGAAAAAAGATGATTTAGGAGAAGAACTTGCAGATGTTGCTATATATTTAATGGGGCTTTCTGAAATGTTAGGTTTTGACTTAGAGGAACAAATATTAAATAAAGTATCTAAAAATAAAAAGAGAGTTTATAAAGATATAAATGGGGTAAATGTAAGAATAAAAGATTAGTTATTTGGAGGTAAGATGAAGAAATATAATGTGATTGTTGTTTTTGATAAGGACCTAAATAAAACATTAATGTGTAAAAGAACTAAAGAACCATATAAGGGTATGTTTAATTTAGTTGGTGGAAAAATTGAAAGAGAAAATGATGGTCTTAATGAAGCGTATAGAGAATTAAATGAAGAGACTAATATAACTAGTGAAGATATTTCTTTGATACATTTTATGAATATTGAATATGTTGTGTTTGATAAGTTGATTGAAGTTTATTATGGTATATTAAATAAAGCGGTTAATTTAATAGAGGAAGTTAATAAACTTGAATGGGTTAGTATAAATGATAACTTTTTTGATATGAATAAATATGCTGGTGAAGGAAATATTGGTCATATAATTGAGGAAATTAAAATAAGTATGAATATGCATTAATTTACATATTCTTTTTAATAGTATTATTGATTATGTCACCAACTTTTTCTAGAGTATCTTTTGTTACGGGGGTATTTCCATTATTTATATGGGACTTCCATTCCCTGTTAAAGGTATAGCTTCCATTAGTACATAGAGTTTGGGCTATTAGCATTATCCAGTTACCAACGGCATTCTGCTCGGTACTTGTTAAATTATCTATTAGAGCTAATCCTATTATAAAGGCTAGGGCAGTTAATGATTTATCTTCGATCTTTTGGTTATTCATAGTAAATTTTATTCTTTTTTGCATAAATTAGTAGTGAAAGTATAAAAAAATATTGTTTTAATGGTTGACACTAATCTTTAAAAATGGTATACTTATTTTGTTGTTCAGGGAGAGGCTGCTCTAACAACTGAATATATACTATTTATGCTGATGGACCCTTAGCTCAGTTGGTTAGAGCATCCGGCTCATAACCGGGCGGTCGCAGGTTCGAGTCCTGCAGGGTCCACCACTTAAATTATGCACGCGTGGCGAAATTGGCAGACGCACTAGACTTAGGATCTAGCGGAGAAATCCATGGGGGTTCAAGTCCCTTCGCGTGCACCATCTATTAAATTTATACTCCGTTAATTCGGAGTTTTATTTTTGTTAAAATTAATATTTGGTTTTTTTCTTTGTTTAAATAGAATAATATTAATGTGGTAGCCCTTGATTTTGCTGATGTTTTATGGTAAAATTAACTCGTTTCCCAAGAAGTCTTTCCTTGGAAACCGCACTGAAAAGGTTTTAAATAAGTTTCTTATACCTTAATGGCGTGTCTTATAAAATAAAGGAGGTATGAAAAGTGAAAGCAATTATCGTAACTGGTGGAAAACAATATATGGTAGCTGAAGGAGATGTTATCTACGTTGAAAAATTAAATAATGATGTTGACGCAGATGTTACATTTGACGAAGTATTATATGTTGATGGTAAAGTTGGTACACCTACAGTTAAGGGTGCTAGCGTTACTGGTAAAGTATTAAAACACGGAAAACAAAAGAAGATTAGAGTATTTAAATATAAAAATAAAACTAAATCTTCAAGAATTACTAAAGGTCATAGACAACCATATACTAAAGTTGAAATTAAGAAAATTGAAGTGAAATAACTATGATTAAAGTTAGTATTAAAAAGAAAGATGATTTTATTAAAGAAATAAATTTAACTGGTCACGCTAAATATGATATATATGGTAAAGACATAGTGTGTGCTGGAGTAAGTAGTTTACTCACGTTTGCAGTAAATGCGTGTTTAAGTTTTGATAAGGATTCTATTAAATATACTCAAGGTAAAACTTTTAGTCTTGTTAATGTTAAGGAAGATGAAATTACTAATAAACTTCTTTTAACATTAGAGAATATGCTTATTGAACTTAGTGAGAACTACAAGGATAACATTAAAATTAAGGAGGAATAAATAGTGAAATTTATGGTTTTAGATTTACAACTATTCGCATCTAAAAAAGGTGTTGGTTCTACTAAGAACGGTCGTGATTCTGCTGGTCGTAGATTAGGTGCTAAAAAGGCTGATGGGCAATTTGCTACAAGTGGTTCAATTATCTATCGTCAAAGAGGAACTAGAATTTATCCTGGAAACAATTGTGGAATGGGTAAAGATCACACTTTATTTGCACTTATTGATGGAATAGTAAAGTATGAAAGAAAAGGAAGAGATAAGAAACAAGTAAGTGTTTATCCAGCTGAATAAACACTTTTTCTTTTAGTTGAAATGTAGTATAATGTTAGCGTTAGGAAGTGAGATAATGGAAAATAATATAGATGAAAATGATTTAGATTGGTTAATTGCAGAGGAAATTAATTCTTGCAATGGGTGCTCTCATTCTTGTTATTTAAAGAATTTGATTGAAATGCAAAGAAGAGGAGAAATAACTGAAGAAGAAATTGTTGAAAAACTAAAGGAATATTATGGAGAAGAAGCTTGATAGTTTATATGATAATAAACTTAGAATAGAAGACCTTAGAGTACTTAAACAGGCTGAGACTGATATAGTTACTACTAAGATTAAGATGGTTTTTAGAGATAAGCCTTTTATGCCAACTGTACTTTATTTTACTGATTTACATAAGTTTCTTTTTGAAGATATTTATTATTTTGCGGGTAAGATAAGAAAAACTAAAATGTATAAGGAGGAGGCTTTACTTAATAGGCTTTCAGTGGATTATAGTTCTCCTGAAGAGATAATTTCAAATTTAGAAGATGTTTTTGATAGACTAAAAAGTACTAATACTTTAGAAATGAATGATCAGGAGCTTACTGTTTTTGTGAGTGATGTTTTAGTTGATTTATGGAAAACACATCCTTTTAGAGAAGGAAATACTAGAACTTGTTTAGTGTTTTTGAGACTTCTTTTACATAGTTATGGTATTCATTTTAATGAAGATTTCTTTAAGAATAAAAATACTTATGATTATATGAGAAGTGCTTTAGTTGCTGCATCTTTTGAGGCCGAGGATATGAATATTAAAAGAAATTATAGTTATGTACATAGAATAATAGGGGATATTATTAGTGATGAACGTAAAAGATTTGCAGGGAGGTAGTTATGAAAATTTATAAAGCTAAAATTATTAGAGAGTATTCAATGATTAATTCAGTTACATATGTTTTTAATGTTGAGGGTATGAGTGGTGTGTATCCAATTTTTGCTGCACTTTATCATTCAGATGAACAAAATTTTATGGTTAACCATTTTGGCGCTACTAGTGAGTTAAGGATTGGTAAAAATGCTTATGTTACTTTTAATACTGATACTAAAAAGATTATGAGTATTTCAAATAATTTAGGAGATACTATGGTTATTGAAGCATTTGCTAATGGAAGTGATAGAACTTTAGTTCATAATGATTTATATATTAGAGAAGCATTTGATATGAGTACTGAAGAATTTAAAAAATTAACTAGAAGTGAAGTTAAGACTTTAACTTTGAATAAATAAACTTTAACTCTACAATTTTGTAAGAGTTTTTCTTTTATAGTTAGAATTAATGTGATATAATTTAAATATAATCTTAGGGAGAGTGTTAATATGAAACAAAGAGTGAGAAGTGCAATTATTGCATTAATTATATGTATACCTATTATTATTATAGGTAAAGTGCCTTTCTATTTGGGAGCTAGTTTAATTGGTTTGATAGGCTTATATGAGATGATTAAAGCATCTGGTAAACTGAGAAAGTATCCTAATCTTGTTAAAGCATTTGCAGTTATTTTATTCTGCCTTTTTATGCTTGATGATGTTGGAAATAAGATTTTTCTATCTTTAATGGATAAACTTCTTATTAGCATTGTTTTACTTATTATACCAATTGTATTTTATAATAAAGATAATAAATATGATATAGAAGATGCGCTTTATTTATTCGGGTCCGTTATATTTTTAGGACTTGGATTTAATAAACTTATTTTAACTAGGGTGGATAGTATTTATTTGTTTTTCTATCTACTTCTTGTGACTACTATGACTGATACTTTTGCATATTTTACAGGTAAACTTATTGGTAAGAATAAGATGTGTGAGTCTGTTAGTCCAAATAAAACTTGGGAAGGTTTTGTAGGTGGACTTGTATTTGGGACTTTAATTGCAACTGTGTTTTATGTAAGTGCGTTTTATTTTGAAGGGAACGTATTTGCTTTAATTATTGTTACACTTGTTTTAAGTATAATTGGACAACTTGGAGATCTTGTGTTTAGTACCATTAAGAGACATTTTAAAATTAAAGATTTTGGAAATATAATGCCTGGACACGGTGGCGTTTTGGATAGACTAGATAGTTTACTTTTCGTAATGATAGCGTTTAGTTTCTTAGAAAGATTTTTATAATTTGGAGGACTTATGAATTTTATATTAACTTTAGTGATCTTGATTGTTATTTTAGGAGTTATTGTTTTTGTACACGAGTTTGGACATTTTTTAGCAGCTAAGAAAAATAATGTACACGTTTATGAATTTGCTATAGGTATGGGGCCTAAGATATTTAGTTTTAAGAGGAAGAATGATCCAACTTTGTATACACTTAGACTTTTACCACTAGGTGGATTTAATGCTCTTGCGAGTACTAGTGAGGGAGCAGTTGATGCTAAGGAAGATGAGATATTAGAAAATAAGAGTATATGGCAAAGATTTGTAGTTTTGTTTATGGGTATTATTTTCAATTTTATTTTAGCAATTGTACTTTTATTTCTTAATGGAGTTATTTATGGTAGTCCTGTGACTGATCCTTATGTTGGTAAAGTTCAAGTTGATAGTCCTGCGTATAAAGGTGGGCTTATTACTGATGACCTAATTCTTAAAATTAATGGAAAGAGTGTTAGTTCTTTTGATGATGTGCTTCTTGAGACTAAGTTTGGCGAGACTAAAAGTGTTTATGAATTTACTGTTGTGCGTGATGGAAAAGAGTTAACTTTTAATATTAAACCTAATGTTACTAAAGATGAAGACGGTAATGATGTTAGAGAGTTTGGCTTTGGTACTAGTGCTAAGAGGGAAAAAGGTTTTGTGAATGCTGTTAAATATGCTTTTACTTCTACATATAAAAATAGTTTAAGTGTATTTAAGATTTTAGGTAAACTTCTAACTGGTAAGATAGGTGCAGATAATTTAAGTGGTCCAATTGGGGTGTTTAGTGTTATTGATAATATTAAATCAAGTGGTATGGAAAGTTTAATTTATTTAACTGCATATCTTAGTATAAATGTTGCTATTATTAATTTTATACCAATTCCTGTGTTTGATGGAGGTAGAATATTATTGCTTTTAATAGAGAAAATTAAAGGTAAAAAACTAAATCCTAAAGTTGAAACTACAATTAATAATATTGGCGCAATACTTTTAATAGCGCTTATGCTTTATGTAACACTTAATGATATATTAAAAATATTTTAGTACGAGAAATCGTACTTTTCTTTTGATTTTGTGTTAAATATTGCACTACCAAACAAAATTTGCTCTTGTTATAGACAATAAAATTTTATATAATTATTGTAATGATAGAGGTAAGATATGAATAGTTTTAGTAAGAATAAAGAAATAGTTAGTGTTTGTAAAAATTATTATAATATAGTTAATTCTGATGTTTATGAGAGTGATAAGTTTACTCATAATATGATTAGACTTTATAAAGATTTTATATTTGGTATGGATATTGTTACTCAAAGAGAGAAAGAGAAAATGGTTTGTGTTGATAACATAATGTATAAGTTTGTTACAGATAAAGAGTTTAGAAAAGATGTAGTATCTAGATTAAGTAAGTTATCTGTTTCTAGAAATGTTGTTGATGTAGTTGGGTATGTTATGAATAAAATGATAGAATTCTTTGAAGATTATAAAGATACATATACTAGAAATATTTATATACCTAGGTGGATTTAGAACTATTAAATAGTTCTTTTTTTCTTGTATTTTATGTGTTATAATGTACCAAGGAGAAGAGACTATGAATTATAAAGATTATATATTAAATATTGTTAAAAATTTGGGGATTAATGAAGGTGAAATTGAAGTTAGTGTTCCACCTAAAGAAGATATGGGAGATTATTCTATACCTTGTTTTAGAATGAATATTAAAGATATTAAGAATCCTAATGATAAAGCTAATTATATTTTAAGTAATTTAGTTTATGATAAAAATATTATTAGTGAAGTTAATGTTATCGGGCCTTATGTTAATTTTAGAGTTAATGTTTCTAATATGGCTAAGGTACTTTTAGAAAGAATTTTAAAAGAGAAAGATAATTATGGAAGTACTAATGAAGGAATTTCTAAGAGTCTTTTAATCGAACATACTTCTATTAATCCTAATGCTAGTCCTCATATTGGAAGAAGTAGGAATAGTATTATTGGAGACTTTTTAGCTAGACTTTATAAGTTTAATGGCTACGATGTTCTTAGGGAATATTTTGTTAACGATATAGGTAAACAAATATCTATGCTTTTAATTGGAGTTAAGAAGTTTGGAGATATTAGTAAAGTAACATTTAATGATATGCTTAAACTTTATATTGATATTAATGAAGAAGCTAAAAATGATCCTCTTCTAGAGAAAGAAGTTTTTCATTATTTGAATTTACTTGAAAACGGAGATGAAGAAGTTAGAGAAGAGTTTAGAAAAATAACTGATTTGTGTGTAGAAGGTCAAACTAAGATATTTGATAAGCTTGATATTCATTGGGATAATTTTAAGCACGAGAGTGATTTTGTTTTTGGTAATATTACTAATAATATTCTTGATGAGTTTAAGAAGAAGGGCAAACTTAAGGAAGATGAGAATGGTAGATATTATTTAGATTTAGATGGTTATGGTATTCCTACAAAAGCACCTGTTTTAGTTTTAACTCGTGAAGATAAAACTAGTTTGTATCCACTTAGAGATATTGCGTATAGTATTTATAAGATGGAGAAGAATAAAGATGTTAATTTAATAGTACTTGGAGAAGATCAGAAGGTTTATATGGAGCAGATTAGTGCTGCTTTAGATATTCTTGGGTATGATAGTCCTAAACTTATTAGCTATTCATTTGTACTTTTAAATGGTGATAAGATGGCTACTAGGGAAGGTAAAGTTGTTCTTTTAGAAGACTTTATAGTTGAAGCAATGAAGAAACTAGAAAGTGCTTTTAAAGAAAGAAATAGTACTTGTGAAGAAGATAATCTTCTTAGTTTGGCTGCTTCTTGTATTAAGTATAGTATGTTAAATATTAATAGAGGTAAAAATATTAATTTTAATTTAGATGAAGCTACTAATTTTGCTGGTAATTCTGCTATATATATTCTTTATAATTATGCTAGAATTAATTCTATATTAAGTAAGGCTACAGTTAATTATAATTTTGATAATGTAATTTTAAGTAATAAGATTGAGTTATTGATTGTTAAGAAATTATATGATTTTGCTGATGCTGTTAAAGAGACTGTAAAGACTAGCGAATCTGTTATTTTGACTAAGTATCTTAATGATTTGTGTGCTTTACTTTCTAGATTTTATGAAGAAGTTAGTGTATTAAAGGAAGAGGATGAAACTTTAAGAAATTCTAGATTATTACTTTTAGCTAGTGCCAAGGTAGTTATAAAGAATGCAACAAGTATTTTGGGGATTGAAGTAGTTGAAAAGTTATAGGTTACACTTTGTAACCTTTTTGTATTAGGGGGATTTATGAATTTTGAAGAGATAAGAAATACTATTTTAAATGAGAATTTAAATTATGATGAAGTGCTTTCTTTGTACGTGGTGTATCTTAAGGAATGTTTAGGTATACTTAGTAATTCACCTAATTATGATGAAGATAGGGAGTATTATATAAATAATTATTTATTTTTTAATTGTTATGCGTATGCTTTAAGACTTGATATGCCTCTTATTTTTAGAGATGCTTTTTCTAGAATTACTAATGAGAGTTTTCTATTTTATCCTGGAGTATTTTCTGGTTTAAAGTGTCCTAGAAAGGCTAATGAAGTTTTAACTAATACTTTAAGTGATGTAGAACTACTTAATATTTCTGGATATAGTATTGCTGTTATGTTTGAAAGAAGTGTTAAAGGTGGAAGTAACGATTTTCATTTTGCTAGATTAAACTCTTCTAATATGTGGTCTAGTAAAAATGGAAGAAGTGCTTTTATATCTTATTCTAGTTATATTGATGTGCCGGAAGATTATGACATTGTAAAAATACTTAAATTAGTGTAGATGTGACTTAATTTTTGTGTTATAATTTATTTAGATGTCCTTGTAACTCAGCAGGATAGAGTATCTGCCTCCTAAGCAGAAAGTCGGGCGTTCGAATCGCCCCAAGGACGCCATTTAGATTATAATATTCTTCACGTTTTGTGAAGTTTTTTAAATTTAGATTTTTTTTTGAAAATGTCGAATTTTGTCGAGCAACTTTTACTTTAAAAGGCATACTTTTACTTCAATTTTTGTTTAAAAAGTGGTACAATTAAATTGGTGAGAAAATTAATGAAAAAAGAAAACATTATTAGTATTATAATTACTTTAGTACTTGCAGGAATTTTATATTATTTATTTTTACCTCCAATTAATTTACACAGTTTAGCATTTTTAACATTTGTGTTATTTTTGATTTTTGTGTATACGTTAGTTTTATCAGTTTTGAGTTTGTTTATGAGTAAGAAAGCTAAAATTGCTTTAAAATCTTCTAAGTTTTTAGTTTTTAGTGTAATGGGTGTTTTTGCTTTTATTACTTTAAGTGATATTATTTGTAGTCCTCTTTTTAATAGTAAAAGTTATAGTAAGAGAATTACTATTAATACTGATAAGAATTTTATTAATGATATTAAAGAAGTCGATTTTAGTAAACTTCCTCTTTTAGATAAGGATTCTAGTTCTAAACTTGGGGATAGAACTATGGGAAGAATGCCAGAGATGGTTAGTCAATATTATGTAAGTGATAATTATAGTCAGATAAATTATGATGGCAATATTGTAAGAGTGACACCACTTGAGTATAATGGTTTCTTTAAATGGCTTAAGAATAAAGATAAAGGTGTTACTGGATATATTAAGGTAAATAGTGTGGATGGATCAAGTGATTTGGTTACTTTAGAAAAGGGTATGAAATATACTGAAAGTGCATTTTTTAATAAGAATTTGTTTAGACATTTAAGATTTAAGTATCCTACATTTATTTTTGGAGATGCTAATTTTGAACTTGATAATGAAGGTAATCCATATTATGTTGTGCCTGTGATGAAATATACTGCAGTTGGACTTAAACGTGATGTTAAGGGTGTTGTTGTTGCTGACCCTGTTACTGGCAATACTGAGTATTATAAGCTTGATGATGTTCCTGCTTGGGTGGATCACGTATTTCCAACTGACCTTATTATTGAGCAAGTGGATGACTGGGGACTTTATCAGAAGGGATTTTTAAATTCTGTATTTAGTCAAACTGGTGTTGTTATGACTACTGATGGATATAATTATTTAGTTTTAGATGATGATGTATATATGTATACAGGTATTACTTCAGTTAGTACTGACGAGAGTAATATCGGATTTATTCTTACTAATTTAAGAACTAAGGAAACTAATTTTTATAAAGTACCAGGAGCTGAAGAATATTCTGCAATGGCAAGTGCTGAAGGTCAGGTACAACAAATGAAGTATACTAGTACTTTCCCACTTTTAATAAATTTAAATAATAGACCTACTTATTTAGTTAGTCTTAAAGATAATGCGGGTCTTGTTAAAATGTATGGATTTATTGATGTAGAAGATTATCAGAAAGTTGTAGTAACTGATGCTAGTTTAGGTATAGAAAAAGCAAAAGATAACTATTTAAATAGTGTACCTAGTAATGTGACTGGTAATGAAGAAGAAAAGACAATTATAATTAATTCTATTAAGGATGTTATGATTGATGGAAATACATATTATTATTTAACTGATACTGATAATAACAAGTATAGAGTTAATATTAAAGTTAATAAAGATATACTTCCATTCTTGTCTAAAGGTGATAAAGTGAAAGTATATTATAAATTACAAAATGGTGTAACAGAATTAAATAAACTTGAGCAAGCGTCTTAAAAAACGCTTTCTTATTTTGGAGGTGTTTATTGTGAAAAAGAAAAATAAGGTGGTTAAAACTATAGTTATATCACTTGTGGCGTTGCTTCTTTTTACTTCTGTTTATTCAGTAGTTGAAGTTTATGCAAGTGATAAAGATAAGAAAAGTAATAATAGTGCTCCTCTACCTATAGAGACTATTAGAACTTATACAGTTACTTTTGATTCTAAAGGAGGAAGCAAGGTTTCTAGCATTACAGTTAATGAAAATGAAACTATTAATTTACCAGATAAGCCTACTTATAATGGATACACTTTCGTTAACTGGACTTATGAGGATGGTAGTGAGTTTAAAAGTGATGCACCTATAACTAGTGATATTACACTTTATGCTGTTTGGAAGAAAGTACCTGTTAAAACTACAACTAATACAAATACAACTAGTACAACTTCTGAGCAAAAGAGTGAGATTAAGAGAGTGTTTACTGAAAAGCACGCGCTGGTAGTTGGTGACTCGATGGCTGAGGGGCTAAGCTGTTATGGGGTTCTTAATAAAGAAAATGTTGTGTTTACTCGTGGTAGAAGAATAGATAATATGGAAAAAGATTTACCTTTAGTTAAAGAGTACAATCCTAATTATTTGTTTTTAAGTTATGGATGTAATGATGTTAAGATGCACAATGGGAATGTTGAAAAATTTATAAAATATTATAGAGAAAAACTTGAGTATTTAAAAAGTGAACTTCCTAATACTAAAATTATAGTAAATCTTATTATCCCAGTAGGGGATAATGCAGTAAGTAAATATCCAGCATATCAATACTTAGATGAATTTAACCAAAAACTTATTGAACTATTAAATGAACTAGGGGTACCATACTTAGATAACAGTGCATATTTAAAAGAAAGAGAAAATCCTTATGCTGGAGATGGAATTCATCCTAAAACATTTTACTTCTTTAGATGGGGAGAGAATATGACTGAGTATTTGAAAAATAATTAGTTTATTAGATTTTTAAATTATTTTCTTATTTTTGATTAGAACAATTTAATTGAAAGCTCATTATTTGAGCTTTTGTTTATTATAAATGATTTTTTACTCAATTTGAATCTTGTAAATTTGTCTTATTTAAGTGTATAATTTGATTAGTAAACCTTTTTTAAAGTGAGAAACTTGTGAGGTGTAAAGATGATAGCAAATAAAATAAAAATTGAAATAATAAATGATGAAACTGAGGAAGTAATTGATTATATAGAAGAGTAAGTTACTTTTAAAACTTGTCAGAAAGTATTGACAAGTTTTTTTATTAGTTTTATAATTTTGTATATGAATGGTTATTCATAAAAGGAGAAAGGTATGCAAATAGATTATGATAAATTAAGTGAGTTTTATAAAGTATTTGGAGATACTACTAGGTTAATGATTTTAAATAGTTTATTAAATGGTAGTAAGTGTGTAAGTGGTATTGCACTATCTTTAAATAAGTCTCATTCATTAATTAGTCATCAGCTTAAATATCTTAAGGATTTAAATCTTGTTAAGTGTTTAAAGGAAGGACAGACTGCTATTTATAGTATTAGTGATGAGCATATAAAAGTTATACTTAAATATGGGCTAGAGCATATTAATGAAGGGAGATAATGTTATGATATATTTAGATAATGCTGCTACTACTAAAGTGAGAAAAGAAGTTTTAGATGAAATGCTTCCATATTTTTCTGAATACTTTACTAATCCAAGTAGTATTTATTCGCCATCTAGAATGGTTAGTAAAAAGGTTGAGGAAGCAAGAAGTGTGATTGCAAGTACTATAGGTGCTAGTAAGGATGAGATTTATTTTACTAGTGGTGGCTCTGAAAGTGATAACTGGGCTATTAAGAAAATTATGATTGGTAGAATGAACAAGGGGAAGCATTTAATTACTACTAAGGTTGAACATCATGCGATTTTAGAAAGTGCTAAGTATTTAGAGGAATTAGGATTTGAAGTTACTTATTTGAATGTAGATAAGGATGGACTTATTAGTTTGGAAGAACTTGAAAATGCAATTAGACCTGATACTATTATGGTTAGTGTTATGGCTGCTAATAATGAAATAGGTACTGTTATGCCACTTAAGGAAATCGGAGAGATTTGTAAGAAACACGGAGTTATATTCCATACAGATGCTGTTCAGGCTTATGGTAATGAGAAAATCGATGTTAATGAGATGAATATTGATCTTATGAGTACTAGTGCTCATAAGATTGAAGGACCTAAAGGAATAGGTTTCTTATATGTTAGAAAAGGTGTTATGATTAAGCCTCTTATTAATGGTGGAAGTCAAGAGAAAGGCAAAAGAGCTGGAACTACTAATGCTGCTTCTATAGTTGGTTTTGCTAAGGCTGCTCTAATTAAATTTAATGAGATGGAAGAAAATAATAAGTATGTTTTATCTTTAAGAGAACATTTAATAGATAGAGTATTAAATGAGATTCCTTATAGTATTTTAAATGGATCTAGAGATAAGAGACTAGCAAATAATGCTAATTTTAGTTTTAGATTTATTGAGGGAGAGGGTATGCTTCTTAAGTTAGATGCTAAAGGTATATGTGCATCAAGTGGAAGTGCTTGTACTAGTGGAAGTTTGGATCCTAGTCACGTTCTTCTTGCTATTGGGCTTCCTCACGAGATAGCTCACGGATCACTTAGAATTACATTAAATCATAGTAATACACTTGAAGAAGTTGATTATACAGTTGATACTTTAAAAGAAATTATTAGTGATTTAAGAAGTATGAGTCCTTTATATGAAGATTTTGTTAAGAAAGGAGAGAAATAATTATGTATTCAGAAAAAGTTATGGATCACTTTACTAATCCAAGAAATGTTGGAGAGATAGAAAATGCAAGTGGTGTTGGTACTGTTGGTAATGCAAGGTGTGGAGATATAATGAGAATTTATCTTGATATAGATGATGATGGAATTATTAGAGATGTTAAGTTTAAGACTTTTGGTTGTGGTGCTGCTATAGCAACTAGTTCTATGGCTACTGAACTTATTAAAGGTAAACACATAAATGAAGCTCTTAAGATTACTAATAAGTCAGTTATGGAGGCACTAGATGGACTTCCTCCAGTTAAGGTACACTGCAGTTTACTTGCTGAAGAGGCTGTGCGTGCAGCGCTTTGGGATTATGCTGAGAAAAAGGGCATTAAAATTGAGGGTCTAGATAAACCAAAAAGCGATATTCACGAAGGCGAGTAGCCTTTTTCTTTGTTTTTTCAAAAAGTCGTCCGATTTTTGTGAAATTTTTGAAAAAAGTCGTCCGATTTTTGTGAAATTTTCGAGGAAAGTCGTCCGATTTTTGTGAAATTTCTTTGCAAGCCCTTGAAAATATTGGTTTTTTGGTGTATACTTTTGATAGTAGAAGGAGAGAGGTTATATGAAAAGAAAAATGTATGATAAACTTCTTATGTGGAAAGAGTCGAAAAGTAGAAAACCTTTAATATTATCTGGTGCTAGACAAGTTGGTAAAACTTATATAGTTAGAGAGTTTTGTAAAAACGAGTACAGTAAATTCTGCGAAGTTAATCTTTTTGAAAATGAGTATTTAGTAAGTATTTATGAGTCAAAAAGAAATGCTGATGAAAAATTTAAAGAGCTTCTTGCAATTGCCGGTATTGATGAAATAAATGATGATGTTGTTCTTTTTATTGATGAAATTCAGCAAAGTCCTACTTTGATTTCTAATTTGAAATATATATGTGAGGAGCATAGAGATCTTCATCTTATATGTGCTGGTAGTTTACTTGGTGTGTCTTTAAAGAGAAACAAAAATAAGAAAGCTTTTCCGGTAGGTAAGGTTGATATGCTTGATATGTATCAACTTGATTTTGAAGAGTTTTTAATGGCTTTAGGAGAAGATGTTTTGATTAATGAAATTAAGAAATGTTATGATAAAAATGAGCCAATGTTAGAAGTTTTTCATAATCATGCTTTATCATATTATAATCAATATTTATTTGTTGGTGGGATGCCTGAGGCTGTAGATAACTTTTTAATGAATGGAAAAAGCATAGCGTCTTTTGATGATACTATACTTAATAATATAGTTAGTGCTTATATTGAAGATATGACTAAATATGTTGAAAATAATAGTGAAACTATTAGAATTAAAGCTACTTATTCAAGTATTCCATCTCAACTTGGAAATGATAGTCATAAATTCCAATATAGTAAGATAAGTAATAATTCTAGGAAAAGAGACTATGAGGGCCCTTTAGATTGGCTTTTATCTAGTCATATTGTTATGCAGTCTTTTAATGTTAAAAATCCAGAAGTACCTATTAAGCTTTATTTTGATCCTGATACATTTAAATTATATTTAAATGATATAGGTATTTTAAGAAATATGTTAGAATTGTCTTACTTAGATGTTGCTCAAGGAATGTTTAAGGGATTACTTGCAGAAAATTATGTTGCTTTTCATTTAAAGAGCAATTTAGAAAAGTCACTAGCTTATTTTAAGAATGAGAGTTCTACTGTTGAAATAGATTTTTTACTTCAAAATGAAGATGGTGTTATACCTATTGAAGTAAAATCTAGTGAGAATACTCAGTCTAAAAGTTTGAAGTCTTATGTAACTAATTTTGAACCTAAATATAGTATAAGATTATCTACTAAAAATTTTGGATATATTAATAATATGCAGTATTCTGTATAAAATAAAGTATAAAAATTTAATAAAAAAGGTTGACATTGTACATTTTTTTGGTACAATAGTAATCGGTGAAGGAAAAATGGGAAGACCAAAGAAAGAAAATATCGTTAAAACTGAAGAAGAAATAAAAAGGGATGAAAGATTAAAAGAACTTGAAAAGGAAGTTATTAGACAAATTGTAGTTGCTAGAAAGAGTCAACATTTGAGTCAAAGAGTTGTTGGAGAGCGTGCTGGTATTATTAGAGAAACAGTTGCTAAAATTGAGAATAATTTAAATAGTCCTCAAATAAATACACTTATCAGACTTTTAGAACCAATCGGTTATACTCTTGGTGTAGTACCTTTAGAACAAAAAGAAGAAGCAGAAGAAACTGCTGTAGTTAATAATTAGTTAGATTTAGCACTTAGGTGCTTTTTTCTTTTGCTTATTTATGATATACTTTCTTTATTAGGAGGTTTTTGTAGTGGAAGATGTTATAGTTTTGGTAAGTAAAGAGTATGCTGAGGATAAGAAACGTAACTATTTTGAATTTTATACTTTTTATAATGTTACTAAAGGAAAATATTTTTATACTCAAAGTTTACATAATGATTTTAAGTATATTTCAGTTATATATATAGTTTTACATATTGGTTATTATCATTTTGATAAAGCTGGAATTTGTAATTCTAATATTAGAGGTTTCTATAATTATAATGATTTAAAGGAACTTTTGGATAAAATAGGAAGTAATTTTAAAGATTTTAATTCTTACCGTAAGATGGTTGACCATTTGGATTATGAAATCGGAAAGCAAAAATATATGGGAAGAAGTAAGCTTAGTCACGAAGAGGTAATTTCTTTAGTGAGTGATAATAGGGCTTTGGAGCTTATTAAGTAAATAGACTATTATGCGTTTGAAGCGTGATAGTTTTTTTCTTAATTTGTTTATTTTCTTTTAGATGTATGATATACTTTTATTATGAAAGTGGTAATTGATGGGACAGATGTAGAAGTTAAAATAATTAGAAAAAGTAATAAGAATACTTATATTAGAGTTAAGAGTGATTTATGTATATATGTTACAACTAATTATTTTGTTAGTGATAAGTATGTGAGTAATTTAATTAATAATAATATTGATTTTGTTACTAAGATGTATAGAAAAGAGTGTAAGAAAAGAGATAAGGCTAGTAAGTTTTATTATTTAGGTAAAGAGTATAATGTAGTTATTACTAATCTTGTTAAACACTGTGTGCTTGATTTGGATTACGCTTATGTTAGTAAAGAGAGTGACCTTGATAAGTTTTTAGATAAGATGAGTAAAGAAGTACTTACTAATAGAGTTAGAATAGTTTTTGATAGAATTAATTTACCTATTAATTATCCTGTTGTGAATATTAGAAAAATGGTTAGGAAATGGGGTTATTGTAATAAGAGTAAGGGACTTATTACTTTAAATAAAGAACTTATTAAATATGATATAGATGATATTGATTATGTTATTGTTCATGAACTTGTGCATTTTGTACATTTTGATCATAGTAAGGAATTTTGGAAATTAGTGAAAGAGTTGAAACCAGATTATTTGGTTAATAAGAAACATTTGAATGAGGAGTAGAAATGATAGAGAGTGTAAATAATGAAAAGATTGTTTATTTTAAGAAACTTAGAGATAAGAAGTTTATTTTAAGTGAAGGTAAGTTTATTGTTGAAGGGGATCATTTGATTACTGAGGCATATAAAAGTGGAATTTTACTTGAGGTTATTACTTCTGATGAGTCATTAAATATATGGAATAGTAAGTGTACTTTAGTTAGCAAGAAATGTTTAGAAAAGATTAGTTTACTTAAGAGTACTCCGAGTGTTATGGGAGTTGTTAAACTTAAAATGAGTAATGATATTATTGGGGATAAAATAGTTTTACTTGATAATGTACAAGATCCTGGTAATATTGGTACTATTATTAGAAGTGCACTTGCATTTAATGTTTCTACTGTTATTTTGAGCCCTGATTCAGTTAATGTATTTAATGATAAGTTAATTAGAAGTACTGAGGGGACAATTTTTAATATGAATGTTGTTGTTATGGATTTAAAGGAAGCTATAAGTGTTCTTAAGTCTAGAGGGATTAAGACTTATTATGCTGATATGAATGGGACTCTTGATTTAGATGATGCTAGAGTAGATAAATATGGACTTGTTTTAGGTAGTGAAGGTAAAGGAATAAGCGCGTATATTAAAGATATCTGTGATGAAGGAATAAGTATTTCTATGAATGATAAGTGTGAAAGTTTGAATGTTTCAGTTACAGGTGGTATAATAATGTATAAGTTTAGGTGATTTTATGGACTTAGTGTATGTTGGGAAACTTGTTAATACTCACGGGATTAAGGGAGAAGTTAGATTAATTAGTAATTTTGAATATAAAGATAAAGCTTTTAAGAAGGGTAATCATTTTTATATTGGTGATGAGAAAGAAAAGGTTACTATAAATTCTTATAGGCATCATAAGATGTTTGATATGTTTACTTTTGAAGAGTATTCTTATATTAATGATGTTTTAAAGTTTAAGGGTAAGAAGGTGTTTATTGATAAGAAAGAACTTTTGCTTGGAGATGATGACTTACTTCTTACTGATTATATAGGACTAGATGCTTATTTTGAAGGTAATCTTATTGGCAAAGTTACTGATATAATTGATAATAATGGATATAGATTATTTCTTGTTAATGGTAAATATATTCCTTTTAATAGTGAGTTTGTTGACGGAGTTGATATTAAAGGAAATAAGATATTTTTTAAGAATGTGAGGGAACTTTTATGAGAATTGATATTTTAACTTTGTTTCCTGGTATGTTTAAGCCTTTTCTTGAAGAGAGTATTATTAAAAGAGCTATTCTTGGTGGTAAAGTTTCTGTGAACGTTATCGATATTAGAAGTTTTAGTACTCTTAATAATAATCAAGTTGATGATACTCCTTATGGTGGGGGAGCTGGAATGGTTTTAATGTGTGACCCCGTTTTTAGAGCTGTCGAGAGTGTTAAATCTGATAAATCTCATGTGGTTCTTTTATCTCCGTCTGGTAAAACTTATAATCAAAAAGTGGCTAAAGAGTTTAAAAATTACGAACACTTAATTTTACTTTGTGGACATTACGAGGGATTTGATGAGAGAATTAAAACTATAATAGATGAAGAAATTAGTATAGGAGATTTTGTCCTTACTGGTGGAGAAGTGCCTGCAATGGCTATTTCTGATTCGATTATTAGACTTTTGCCTGGTGTTATATCTGCTGATAGTTTGGAGAGTGAAAGTTTTGAAGATTCACTTCTTGATTATCCAGTTTATACTAAACCTCAAGTATATAGGGGAATGAAAGTGCCTGATGTACTTGTTAGTGGTGATCATAAAAAGATAGATGAATATAGAGAGAGTGAGAGATTAAGAATAACTAGGGAAAAAAGACCAGATTTATTAAAGTAGGTGGGTTTATGTATATATTAAAGAGAGATAAGAAAAAAAGTAAATTTAAGAATATGTCTAAAATTGATGGACTTTTAGTTAAGACTAAGAAAGGTAAAACTACTATAGTTAGTGATTATCTTAAAAATTTGTATGCTAAGAGAATGATTAATAAGAAACTAAAATCTTGCTATAAGAAGATATATAATTTTCTTACTAGTGATGATGATTCTGAAGCAGGAGTAAAGGCTTGTTTAGGAGAAATTGAAAGGCTTAAGTCTTCTGTGTTTTTGAAGTATAAAGAGTTTTTGAAGGATAAAGAATATAAAGAATTTTTGGCTAAGATAGTTATTACTGAGAATGAGTTTAAGAATAAGTATCACGAAAGAGAATATTTTGCTAGAATGATTGATAATTTGTATAGGAATATGAATATTACTGAAGAGATTAAGAGTAGCAAGAGTAGATAACATATTACATAAGTAGTATGTTTTTTTTGTAAATAAAAAAGCACTTGATGTGCTTAAAATTCTAATGTTTCAAAGTTTGATATGCTGTCTGGAGTTGCTACTGTGTTATTTTGAACTTCAGATTCTTTGTGTGCTTTCTGAGCCATTTGTAAGTTACTCATTAGGTTGTCGTCTTTATAAGTTGTTACGTCGTTTTCTAAGTCAATAATTTTTAATATTTCTTCAAAGCTTGTTTCGCCTTCAACAACTTTATTAAGTCCATCTTGTAAAAGCGTTACAACTTCTCCTGTGTATACTAATTCTCTAAGTTCATTTTTAGGTAAGTTATTTGTTATAGCATCTTTTATTTTATCATTTAGTACTAGTACTTCTAGAATAGCAAGTCTTCCTTTATAACCGTGGCTACATTTAGGACAACCTTCTTTGTTTGGAACATACATTTCATTTACTTCTTTTCCTAATACTGTTTTAAATACTTCTTTTTCATAAGGAGTAGTTTCTCTTTTTATCATACACTCTGTACAAAGTTTCCTTGCAAGTCTTTGACTTATTATTCCTTCAAGTGAGCTACCTAGTAAGTATCTTTCTACATCCATATCAGCAAGTCTTTCGATTGTGTTTAAGCTGTTATTGGTGTGTAGTGTACTTAGAACCAAGTGTCCTGTGATAGATGCACGTACGGCGATTCTTGCGGTTTCGTCATCACGAATTTCTCCAATCATTATAATGTTAGGGTCTTGACGTAGTATACTTCTTAGTACTGTTGCGAATGTTAAACCGATTTCTGATTGAGTTTGTACTTGGTTTACTCCAGCAATATCCATTTCGACTGGGTCTTCAACTGTTATTATGTTAACACTTTCTGTGTTTAGTTTTTGAAGTATTGAATACAAGGTAGTACTTTTACCAGTACCAGTAGCACCAGTTACTAATATGATACCATTTGGCATTCTAATAAGTTTATTAATTTTTTCCATTGCATCTGGACTAAATCCTAAGTTATCAAGTCCTGCTAAACTCATTGAGTAGTCTAGAATTCTTATAACTATTTTTTCTGCATTGTTTGTTGGAAGTGAGCTTACACGCAAATCCAAAAGTCTATCACCGATTTTACTTTTAATAGCACCATCTTGTGGAAGCCTTGTTTCCATTATGTTCATACCAGCTATCATTTTGATACGACTTATCATATTTCTTTTATATTTATTTGGTATTATTGCATAGTCATTTAATATACCATCTATTCTAAATCTTACTTTAATACTGTCTTTAGTTGGGTCAAAGTGAATATCTGATGCACCCTTATTAACCGCGTCAATTATAATTTCATTTGCTATTTCAACTATAGGTAATTTTTCAAAATCAAATTCTTTCATATTCTTATGACCCTTTCTATTCTAATATATATTATATAACAAAACTGTGACTAAATACAAGGTTTATTTTAAATAAAATTCGTGATAAAATTATATTAATGAAATGGTAGGTGAGACATAATGAATAAAAAAGGTTTTACTCTTGTTGAGATAATAATTGTTATTGTACTTATAGCTTTGATGGCGGTTATTGTTATCCCTAATTTAGCTAAGGGAGACGTAGAAACTAAAAAGCAATTATATGATTCTAAGGTTAAGTCTTCTCTTGCAGCTGCGTATAAGTATGGTAAGGAAAATATAGATTCACTTAATAATGATGGCAGTTGTACTTATATAACAATCGGGGATTTGATTGAAAAAGGGTATATTACTCCTGATGATGAAGAGGGTACTTATTTAGTTAATCCAATTACTAATGAAAGTATGAATGATGTTACTATATGTGTTAAATATACTGATAGAGAGGTAGTTACTAGTGTTAAATAGGTGGGGTTATGGAAGAATTTTTAATTTATTTACGAGATGTTAAGAATTATAGCGAGCTAACTATAGAAAGCTATCATAATGATTTAGTAGAGTTTTTTAATTTTGTTAATAAAGGTTATGAGAGTACTACTAAAGAAGATGTTAAAAAATATTTAAAGTATTTATTTGATAAAGATAATTCTAATAGGACTGTTAGTAGGAAGATAAGTACTCTTAAGAGTTTTTATAGATATTTAAAGGATAATGATTTGGTTAGTGCTAATATTATGGCTAGTATTAAGTATCCTAAGTTAGAGAAACTACTACCTAAGTTTATTAATTATAGTGATCTTAACACTCTTTTTGAAATTAGCAAAAGTGGAGAGTTTGGACAGAGAAATAACCTTATTTTTGAGCTTATGTATGCGACTGGTGTGAGAGTTAGTGAGCTAGTTAACATTAAGATTAGTGATATTGATTTTGAAGAAGAAAAGATAAGTGTTCTTGGTAAAGGAAGCTATGAGAGAACTGTATTTTATGGAGATGCTGCTAAGACGGCTCTTACACTTTATATGAATGATTTAAGACGTAAACTCTTAGGTGGTAAGAGTAATAATTTCTTGTTTTTAAATAAATATGGTGATAAGATTACTACTAGAGGAATAGCAAAAATTATTGATTCAATTATTAATGAGTCGGCACTTAAAATTAAAGTTAGTCCTCATACACTTAGGCATACATTTGCAACGCATTTGCTTGATAATGGATGTGATTTAAGGAGTGTCCAAGAGCTTTTAGGACACAAGAATATTAATACAACTGAAATATATACTCACGTTACTAGTGAGAGGCTTAAAGATGTCTATTTTAAGAGTCATCCAAGAGGGAGGTTTTAATTATGAGTAAGTTATATTTTAGGTATGGTGCGATGAACTGCGGTAAGACTACTAATTTACTTCAGGTTGCACATAATTATGAAGAGAGGGGTATGAATGTTGTTCTTTTGAAGCCAGCAATTGATACTAAAGCAAACAGTAGAGTAAGCAGTAGAATTGGCGTGGAGAGAGAAGTTGACCATTTGATTATGCCTGATGAGAAACTTAAGGGTTATTTGATGCTAATAAAGGATAAGGTAAGCTGTGTGATAGTGGATGAAGCACAATTTTTATCGGAAGGACAAGTTGATGAACTTTTTGTTTTCTCGAAAATGACTGATATTCCAGTTATATGCTATGGCCTTAGAGCTGACTTTAGAAGTGAATTATTTCCTGGTAGTAAGAAACTTTTTGAACTAGCGGATAGTATTGAAGAACTTTATACTATTTGTAGATGTGGTAAGAAAGCAAGATTTAATGCCAGAATAGTTAATGGAGAGTTTACTCTTATGGGAGACCAAGTTGCTATTGATGGAGATGTTCAATATGAAAGCTTGTGTGGTAAATGTTATTTAAGAAAAGTAAGAAAGATGAAAGGAGAATATTAATATGAAATATGTTTATATGTTTAGTGAAGGAAATAAAGATTTAAAGAATTTACTTGGAGGTAAAGGAGCTAATTTAGCTGAGATGACTAATATAGGACTTCCTGTTCCAAGTGGGTTTACTGTTACAACTGAGGCTTGTACTAAGTATTATGAAGATAATGAAAATTTATCTGATGATGTTGTAGAAGAAATTTTTGAAAATTTAAAGAAACTAGAAGAGAAGACTGGTAAGAAATTTGGAGATAAAGAGAATCCACTTTTAGTTAGTGTTAGAAGTGGCGCTAGGGCGAGTATGCCTGGTATGATGGATACTGTTCTTAATTTAGGTCTTAATGATGAGGTTGCTGAAAGTTTTAGTACAGTTACTAATAATCCTAGATTTGTTTACGATTCATATAGAAGATTTATTCAAATGTTTGCAGATGTTGTAAAAGGTTATCCAAAATCAAGTTTTGAAAGAAAGTTTGATAAGATTAAGGAAGAAAAAGGTGTAAAATATGATACAGAACTTACTAGTGAAGATCTTAAAGATGTAGTTTCTATTTATAAGAATGAGTATAAGAATATAAGTGGAAGTGATTTTCCTAGTGATCCTAAAGAACAATTAATCGAAGCTGTTAAGGCTGTGTTTAGAAGTTGGAATAATGAAAGAGCTAAGACTTATAGAAGACTTAATGATATTCCTTCTAGTTGGGGTACTGCTGTTAATGTTCAAGAAATGGTTTATGGTAATAGTGGAGAAGAAAGTGGTACTGGTGTTGCCTTTACTAGAAATCCCGCTACTGGGGAGAAGAAACTTTTTGGTGAGTATTTAATTAATGCTCAAGGGGAAGATGTTGTTGCTGGAATTAGAACACCTGAGAGTATAGAGACTTTAAAAGAAAAGATGCCTCTTGTTTTTGATGAGTTTAATAGAATTTGTGAAATTTTAGAGAATCATTATAGAGATATGCAAGATATGGAGTTTACTATTGAAAATGGTAAGTTATTTATGCTTCAAACTAGAAATGGTAAGAGAACTGCTAAAGCTGCACTTAAGATTGCTGTAGATTTAGTTAATGAAGGTATGATTAGTAAAGAAGAAGCAATTTTAAGAGTTGAACCTAAGAGTTTAGATCAACTTTTACATCCTAGTTTTAATAAGGAAGCTCTTAATAAAGCTGAGGCTGTTTGTACTGGTCTTGCTGCTAGTCCTGGAGCTGCTACTGGTAAATTATATTTTACTGCTGAAAGTGTAATGCAAGCTTATAATAACGGAGAGAAGGATTTAATTCTTGCTAGACTTGAGACTAGTCCTGAAGATATTGAAGGAATGAATCTTGCTCACGGTATTTTAACTGTTAGAGGTGGTATGACATCACACGCTGCTGTTGTAGCAAGAGGAATGGGAACTGCTTGTGTTAGTGGATGCTCTAGTCTTGTTATAGATGAAGAAAATAAAAAATTAATTTTACCTAATGGTAAAGAACTTACTGAAGGGGATTACATTAGTTTGGATGGTTCTACTGGTAAAGTTTATGATAGAGAAATTGTAACTGAAGAAGCAAGTATTAGTGGAGACTTTGAAGTATTTATGTCTTGGGCTGATAGTATTAGAAGGTTAAAAGTTAGAACAAATGCTGATACTCCTAAAGATGCACTTGTTGCTAGAAAGTTTGGTGCTGAAGGTATAGGACTTTGCCGTACTGAGCATATGTTCTTTGAACAAACTAGAATATTTAATTTTAGAAAGATGATTACTGCAGATACTGTAGAGAAAAGAGAGGAAGCTCTTAAGCTAATTTTACCTTATCAAAGAGATGATTTTGCTGGACTTTTCAGAGCAATGAATGGATATGGGGTAACTATTAGATTACTTGACCCACCTTTACACGAATTTTTACCTCATACTGATGAAGAGATTAAAGAACTTGCTGATAGTTTGGGTATTAGTTTTGAAAGTTTGAAGAATAGAGTCCAAGGATTAAAAGAGTTTAACCCTATGATGGGACACAGAGGTTGTAGACTTGATGTTACTTATCCTGAGATTGCCAGAATGCAAACAAGAGCAATTATTGAAGCTGCTTTAGAGGTTATGAATGAAGGAACTATTGTTAAACCTGAAATTATAATTCCACTTGTTTGTGATGTTAATGAGATTAAGTTTGTTAAGGATATTATTACTTCTACAGCTGATAGTATTATTAAGGAAAATAATTCTAATTTAGAGTATACTGTTGGTACTATGATAGAAATTCCAAGAGCTGCTCTTACTGCTGATGAAATTGCTAAACACGCTGAATTCTTTAGTTTTGGTACTAATGATTTGACTCAAATGACTTATGGATTTTCTAGAGATGATGCTGGTAAATTCTTAAATGACTATTATAAGAAGAATATTTTTGAAAGTGATCCATTTGCCAAAATTGATAGAGATGGTGTAGGTAAACTTATGAGAATAGGTGCTGAACTTGGAAGAAAAACTAGAAGTGATATTAAACTTGGTATATGTGGAGAACACGGAGGAGAGACAAGTTCGATTGAATTTTGTGAAATGTTAAAACTTGATTATGTTTCTTGCAGTCCGTTTAGAGTTCCACTTGCTCGTCTTGCTGCTGCTCAAGCTTATATTAATTTAAAGGAAAACAATTAATTTGGTAATAATTTAAGTGTAATTGTATATATTAAAAGTAGATATACTAATTGACATTTTCATAAAAATATGGTATATTTGTAATGTGCTGGAGATGCACTATTACGTAAATGTTAGCCGCTTATGGATGGTGCGGGGTATAAGTGATTCCAATCGCGAAATGTTAGTCGCTTCCGAGTGGTGCGAGTTATAAATGATCTCGGTCGAAAATGTTGAAAACTTTATCTTAATTGATAGAGTTTTCTTTGTTTTTGTGTTATCATTATTATGAGGGGGGATAATATGAAAATACAAACCGGATATATTTATCATATAAAGGATGAATTTTTTGAAAAGATTAATAATAGTGGTGTAATGATTAATCACGAAAATGGAAGGACTAGACCTACATATTTTACTATCAAAGATAAAAGTATTTTATGGTTTATACCTTTAAGTAGTAAAGTCAATAAATATAAGCCCATTGTTGAAACTAAAATAAGAAAATATGGAAATTGTAAATCGATAATGATTAGAAGAATTGCTAATAAAGAATCGGTTATTTTATTACAAAATGCTTTTCCTACTTTGGAAAAATATATTGATCACCCCCATACTATTAATGGTAAGCCCGTTAAAGTGTCTGATAATTTGAAGGCTGATATCTTAGAAAACTTCAATTCTTTGCTAGCTCTTAAGAAACAAGGTATCAATTTATTTTTTACAGATATTGATGGTATCAAGCAAAAGATGTTGGATGAAATAGACTGAGTTTTGATTTTAAACATTGATATTTTTAATAAGATATGTTACATTTGTATTGTTATTAGGTGTAAATATTTTTCGCTTCTGGATGGTGCGTGGTACAAGTGATTCCAACCGTAAAATGTTAGTTGCTTCCGAGTGGCACGACTAATAAATGATCTCGGTCGAAAATAATAAAACTTTATCTTAGTGATAGAGTTTTATTTTTGTAAGTGATATAATTTAATAAATATTTGTGGTAAAGACTGAAATTTTGTGAAAGTATTAAAAAAATATTATTAAAAGAGGTAAAATTTACTTGTTTTAATTTTGCATTTAATATAAAATAAAATATGAGAGGTGACTTTATGAAAAATAGTGTAACATTACTTCCTGCTGATACTTATATTGTTATAAATAAAAGTTTACTTAATGAAAATGATAAGGTCACATTAAATATGCTTTATATGCCTATTATAGGGAATACTGCAGTTACTCTTTATAATATTTTATATAATGAACTTAAGGCTAATAATTTCATTAGTGCAGAGCTTACTCATCATCATTTGATGACTAATTTAAATATTACACTTGATAAGATAAAAGAAGCTAGGATTAAACTTGAGGGAGTTGGACTTTTAAAGACTTTTGTTAAAGAGGGTAATCTTAATAATTATGTTTATGAACTTTATAGTCCTCTTTCTGTTAATGAGTTTTTTAATCATCCTGTATTTAATATAGTACTTTTTAATAATGTTGGGAAGGAAGAATATTTAAGAATAAAAAATTATTTTAAGCTTCCTACTGTTAATTTAAATGGGTATGTTGATATTACTAGTCCTTTTGATATGACTTTTAAAAGTAGACCATATACTAATTTAGAACTTATTAATGAGGATGAACTTGTTAAGAAAGAGAAGAATCAACTTTGTTATGAGGAAGTTTTTGATTTTGATGCACTTTTGAGTAGTATGCCTAAGAGTTTGCTTAATGAACGCGCTCTTACGAAGTCGAGTCGTGAACTTATTACGAATTTAGCTTTTTTGTATAATTTAGACCCACTTACTATGGCTGATATTGTTAAGACTAGTTTAAATGAGAAGGGACTTATTGATAAGGAACTACTTAAAACTAATGTTAGAAAGTATTATGGATTTAATAATGAGGGTAGACTTCCTAGTTTGATATTTAAGAGTCAACCTGATTATTTAAGAAGTCCTAAGGGAGATAATAGTCTTAAGGGAAGAATTATTAAAGTTTTTGAAACTACTAAACCTTATGATTTTCTTAAGAGTAAGTATAAGGGAGTAAGACCTACTGAGAGGGATATGAAGATACTTGAAATGCTTGTTGTTGATTTGAAACTTAATCCTGCTGTTGTCAATGTTCTTATTGATTATATTTTAAAAATTCAAAATAATCGTTTAGTTAAGAACTATGTAGAAGTGGTGGCTTCTGAATGGAAAAGAGCTGGGCTTGAAACTGCAAAAGAAGCAATGGAGTATGCTGAGAAGAGTCATAAAAAAATGAAGAAGATAAAAGAAACTAAAAATGCAAGTGTTAAAAAAGAAGAGAATACACCTGATTGGTTTAATAAAAATTTAAAGAAAGAAGAATTAGAAGTAGAGACTAAAGAGGTACTTGAAGATTTTCTTAAGGAGTTTGTATGAGAAATATAAATAGTGAAATTAAAGTTAAAAAAGATTATCAGAGTATTAATGAGAAGAATTTTATGATTAGTATGGAAAATAAAGAGTTTGCTTCTTTGTGTTATAAGTTAAATCTTTCTAAAGAGATCCTTTGTAAGTATACTTCTAAATTAGAAAATACAGTATTAGAGCTTAATAATTGTAAGAATTGTAAAGGTTTAGAGTTTTGTAAGAATGAGGTTAAGGGGTATGTTAATTTTCCAAGTATAGATGGAGATAATGTAATTTTTAATTTTACTCCTTGTAAGTATAAAAAAGAATGTGATAAATATAAGAGTAATGTAACTTTTTATGAGACTTCTAGTTTGCTTAGAAATGCTAAGATGAAAGATATTTATCTTGATGATAATGCAAGAGTGGAGTTAATTAAGTACATTAAAGACTTTATGAATGATTATCCTAATAAGAAAGGTGTTTATTTGAGTGGTTCTTTTGGTACTGGGAAAAGTTATATTTTAAATGCTCTTTTGAATGAACTTAGTAGGAGAGGGGTAAAATGTACTAGTATATATTATCCACTTTTGCTTAAGAGGCTAAAGGATTCTTTTAATAGTAAGAATGAGAGTTATGAGAAGGTTTATAATGAACTTATTTATACTGATGTTTTACTTATAGATGATATTGGGGCTGAGAATAATACTTTGTGGAGTAGAGATGAGGTTTTAGGTGGTATACTTCAAAGTAGAATGGATAATAAGAAGATTACTTTTTTTACTTCTAATTATACTCTTGAAGAACTAGAAGTGCATTTGTCTGATACATCTACTGGTAGTGATAAGATTAAGGCTAGAAGAATTATTGAGAGAATTAAAGAGCTTACTGTACCTATTAAATTAGTTGGTGAAAATAAGCGTGGTAAATAGTTAAGAGAGTTTTTTCTTAACTTTTTTTATGTGTAAGTAAGTACTATATATTAATGTGATTATTGTGGATATTATTAATGAATACATACCTATTTTTAGGAATGCTAATAAAGTTAGTAAAAATAGTTTTACGAAGCTAGTTAGAAGTGTTATTTGCATTTCGTCTTTGGACATATCTAGAGCCTGCATAGCACTTGCAAGAGGAGTATTTATGAAGTAAAGTAAGAAGAATGGAGCGAGTACTCTTATGTAATTAGCGCCTAAGTTTGTGTTATATATTAAGTTTAAGAAGTATTCTGGCACTGCAAATATTATTCCTGTACTAAAAGCACCTATCATTAAAGATAATCCTGTTATTTGGAAAAGTCTTTTTTTACAGTTTTTAATATCTCCTATGGAGTAACTTTTTGATAGTTCTGGTATTAAGGATGTACTTATGCTCATAGTGAAAAATTGTGGAATTAATAGAAGAGCAAGAGAGTAACCATTTACAATACCGTATTCTGTGACTATGTAGTTATTAGAGTATCCAACGTAAGACAATACATTTATTAAAACTATTGGTTCTAAGAAGTGACTTATGCTTCCTACAATTTTACTGCTTGTTGAAGGAACGCATATATTCATTATGTCTTTTATGTATTCTTTTGATGGTCTTAAGTCTTCTTTTGTTATTTTTATTCCTTTGGGTAAACCTAGAAGCATTACAATTATACTTGATGTTTCACTTAGTACGTTAACTACTATTATTAGAGATATTGTGAGTACTAGAGACACTTTTATTACTTTTGGAATCAAGAAGATGAGCACTATTATTCTTACTATTTGTTCGACTATATTTGATAGAATGTATATTCCCATTCTTTGTTTTCCCCAGTAGTAACCTTTTATTATTGAAGATAAGCCTATGAATGGAAGAGTGAAACCTATTGATAGAAGTGGAATGTATAGTCTTTGATCTTTTAGAAATATGTTTGCAAGTGGTTTTGATATTAAAAATAATAAATCTCCAACAATTAAATCATCAGATAATGAGATTTTAGGAAATAATGGGCTTGTTATTGGTGGATTAATTGTCGCAACAATAGTTATTTTATTAATTGTTTTAGCTATGTCAACATCACATATTGAAACAATCAATGAAGTTGATTTTAATATTCCTGCAGGTTATAGTAAAGTAAATGAAACTGATGGTGGTGACACATATATTTATAAAAATAGTGATAATGATTGTTTTCTTATTACAGTAAAATTTGAATCAAAGTCTTGGCTAAATGAAATGTCTAAAGATGCATTATATTCTCGAAAATTCATTGATGGAACAGAAGGGTGGATTAAAGAGCCTTTTGATGTATATAGTTCATATATGTTTGTGTATTATGATAAGAACACAGGTAATGAAGTAACTATATGCACATCTAGTGAATCTTTAATTGAAGAGATTATTACCTAATCTAAAAATCATATAATTAAATTAATATGTATCTTGTGTTAAAAATAATAATGATTAACTAAAATTTTTTT
>OHTF01000187.1_pt1 | contig 29811 bp, 19 predicted proteins | sample 1578811 | NCBI WGS metagenome assembly OHTF01 (sample SAMEA3879571, study PRJEB24766) | human gut metagenome | biome: human-associated habitat; feature: feces | place: USA | collected 1985/1987
GTTGTGTCCGCGGTAGTTATTGCGCATCTGCTTTTCCTCCAGAAGATACAGCTTGTCGTAACCCATGTTTGCCTCGCTGGAGAGCAGGGTTGGGATGTCGCTGTGGCGGAAGTCGGATGGCATGTTGTTATCTGAAACATTCCAGTTGTAGATAAAGTTGCGGGTCTGGTATTCTCGGCTGCGATACTCCCCATAGGCACCCACTTGCAAGTCTGGCTCAAAGTTGCCAAACTTGAAGTGGTGCTTGTCATTTACACCAAGAGAGAGAATGTGTTCGTCGAGTTGAGTCCACTCGCGGGATATGTCGTTGCCGGTGCTCAGGGCATAAACGCCCGATTCAAGAGCATCGTCGATGAGGTATCTACGACGGTCAGGCAAATGACGGTTGGCATACGCATACCCGATACTCCAGTCAAGGGCATCGCTAGTGAAGGTGTGCTTGCCGGTAAGCTGACCGTTATATGTAGTTCGACTGCGGTAGTAATACTCTGCGCTTCGCTCCAGGTTCGACTGGGCGCTCACGCCATCACGCCAGGTATATCGGCTGGTAGCCAACTGGTTGAAGATGTTTTTGAGCTGATACTTGTGATTGCCGTCCTTGGAAAGGAAGGTGAAGTTGAGCATCGCTCCGAGTCTCACATTATTATTATACTGGTCGTCAACAGAGTGACGAAGATAGTTCGGTTTGTCGTTTGCCGCATCATAGATGCCATAGAGGTTGTTCTCCATGTTCTCGTAGGTGCGGTATTCGTTGGTATAGTTCAAAGCAGCGAGCATGCCGAGTGTTCTTCCGCCGAGCATCCAGCGCTGGTTCAGGCTGGTCGCCAGTTTCAAGTCGCCCAAAGGCTTCTTGTTCTTGATGAGCCAATCATTATTGAATCCGTTGCCCAGGAGCGAAGTAGCATAATCGCCCACCGGTTTTCCGTTGGCATCGAGCTGTGGATTCAAGTCAGCATGGATGCCCCCATTCAGGTTTCTCAAGCCATTGTCGAACCCTAGAAAATCGGTTCCGGAACCTTTTGAGTAAGAAAAGTCCTTGAAGGCAGAAGATGTATTCCAGTTTCCGCCTACGGCGATGTTGAAACTGTTTTCTGCCGGAATCTCCTTGGTGTTGACGATGATGAAACCGCCCGAGTAGTCTGCGGGATATTCAGCCGTTGGCGACTTCACGATGGTGAGGTTGTCAATCTGCGAACTTGGGATGATGTCGAAGGAGAATGCTCTGGAATCAGCCTCAGAACTAGGCACTGCTCCTCCGTTCACCCACACATTGTTATAACGCTGCGACAAGCCACGAACCATCACGAATTTATCGTCGATGAGGCTCACGCCTGGCACTCGGCGTATCACCTCACCCGCATTCGTATCCTGAGTTCTGGATATTTCCTGTGCCGAAACATTGCTCACGATGACGGGACTGTTTTTGGCCACCTGTATCATTGCCGCATCCGTATTACGCCTTTCCACTGCGGTAACGGTCACCTCCTTCAGCTGCTGTTCATCAGGTTGCAGCGCGATCACCTGGTCTGCGTCCTTCGCCTGAACCCCGTCAATTTTTTGAGTCTTATATCCTACATAATTAATATATAGTGTATATTTCTTTTCTTTATCCAATCCATCGATCTGGAAGTTTCCGTCGATGTTGGTGATAGCCTTCACGTTGGTTCCATCCACAGTGACGACTGCACCGATGAGTGTCTCTTTCGATTTCTGGTCGATTACGACACCCTTAATCTGTTGCGCCCACGTTGGCATGCTAGCCGCTGAGAGCAATCCTAATACAATAATTCCCCTTTTAGCATTCATAACCTATATCGTTTGATTTCGGTTGCAAAGGTACGGTGGTTATATTACACTGGGGTTGCAATGAGGTTGAAAGGCATTGACGAAGCTGCGACAAAGATGTTACTTTGGCAAATCAGCTCCATTTTTTCGGAAGAAAGCATTGGCAGCTATCTGTTTCGGATATTTGTGCCGTATTCTTAATCTCCCATCAGTCTGCGATAACCATGCAGAGTCTGAGCACATTTTCTTCGAAGTGCTCCTTGTCGATGGCATTGTTCTTGAGCAGGGAACGGTAGTTGTATACGGTTTGTGGCGAATAAGACAGGATGCCGGCTATCTTTGAACTTTCTGTGATGCCTAATCTTAACAGGGCGCACACACGGAGGATAGGGGGCATTTCTCCGTTCTCTTTCAGCTGGATGTGTGCCGATTCTGTAAGCTGCTTGTTCAGCTCGGTTATAAAAGTTGGGTACAGAGACAGGAATGCCTTGTCAAATTCCGTCAGAAACTCCTTGTTCTCTTTCTCTGTATTGGTTGAGGAAGAAAGGAGGCTCAGCAGCTCCTTACTCTGGTTGGCCTTGATCTTTCTAACTGCCAAGGTGCGCAGTTTGCTGTTTCTCTCTATGTTCTTATAGCACAGGTCAATATACACCTTTATCAGTCTCTCGCGCTTCTGGTTGGTGTCCTTCAGTTCGTCGTTGATGAGGTGCAACTGGCTGTTGAGAACTTCCATTTTTGCCGATGTAGCCGTGATCTCGTCTTTCTTCTGTTTCAGAAGTTTGTTCTTCTTGCGGATGAACAGACTGCTAAGTCCCACTCCGAGCAAGAGCAGGAAAATGACCGACAGCGCAATGTAGAGCATGCTGTTGGTGGCTCTGATGTCATCTGTATAGGCATTGGTAATCATCTGCAATTTGGATGAAATCTCAATGCGGCGCAATCGGTTGTTGTATGCATAAGCATCTTCCAGGGATAGGTTGATGTATTCCTGGGCTTTATTCAGACTTCTGGTCTTATGTTTGCAGATGAAGAGTGCGATGTCTTGCAGGGCTACGTTTTCTTTTGTGGCAGAAGTGATGTCTGAGATGGCTGCAACCAGCAGGTAATGTTCCGTCAGTTTTTGGTTGTTGGATTTCTTGTATACTTCGGATAGCGCAAAGGCGGTCATGGCATGGAGACGGCTGTCCGGCTTTTCCATACTCAGTGCTTTTTTGTAGTATTGGATGGTCTTGTTATTGTTGGAATGATTGCTGTAATAGTAAAACTCTCCCAGCAGGTAGTAATAGAATGCATCTTTCTTTGACGACAGTTCTAATGTTTTCTTCAGGTATTCCACTTTCTGCTGGTCGTAAATCTTGCTGAATTCATTGTTTTCACAATAGGTTGACCAGTTGTTGTATAGTCCGTAAAGTGTATAATAGTATTGAAACTGATAGTCAAGTGGATCTTCTTTCTTGGGTTCTATCTTCTGCATGATGTTTTTTGCTTCAGCATAGAATCCACGTGTGATAAGCAGGCTGGTTTGGCTAAGTTGGAATCTTTTATGATATAAGATGTTGTTGCTCTTTTGGGCAAGAACAAGGCCTTTTTTTACGTAAGTCATCGCCGAATCATACTCGTAGGCTTTGTATCCATTGGCGAGTTGCTCGTAAAGCTTGAGCTTGTCCTCGTTGCTGGTTACATACTTGGCACCCTGTTTGATGTCGTTCAGACTTTTCTCTTTTACTTCTACATAATGCGCACGTTTTTCTATGGCAGCATCCAGCTGTTTGTAGAGCTGGCTGTTGTCTGCTTTTACGTAAATCGGCTGTAGCATCAGCAGTGTGATGATTATAACGAAAAGATGTCTCATTTTTCCTATGTTTTTAGATTCTGCTGCAAAAATAATAAAAAACATTGAGAATCTCGCATCTACTAGCCGTTTTTTTTGAGAATTTGCAAAATGTTGATATTCAGAGAGGTGAGGAGGTTGGTAGATAGCGGTAATCTACCAAGAACCTACTATTCGTACCAACTTATCGATTTTTGCCGTACTTTTGCAGCAACAAACAATTTTAAACAAAAAATATGAAAAAACTCTTTTTGCTCGCAAGCCTTCTGATGGCTTTTGGCATCTCAGCAGATGCAGGAGACATCACTTCTCCTAACGGACAAATCAAGGTGAACTTCACCTTGGATGGCACAGTGCCTACCTATAGTGTGACCTATCAGGGCAAGACCATCATCAAGCCTAGCCGTCTGGGTTATCAGCTCGCCAAGGGCGGCAAGGATCTGCTTTCTGATTTTAGTGTCATCAATGAGAAAACTTCCACTTTCGATGAGACCTGGACTCCTGTTTGGGGAGAGAATAAGTCTATCCGCAATCATTATAATGATATGCTGGTAGAGTTGAAGCAGAATTCTACAGACAGTTATATGAACGTTCGCTTCCGTGTTTATGACGATGGAGTTGGATTGCGCTATGAGTTCCCTCAGAAAGGCGATCTCAACTACTTTACCATCAAGGAAGAGCGTACAGAATTTGCCATGACGGGCGATCATACCGCCTGGTGGATTCCGGGTGATTACGATACCCAGGAGTATGAATATACCAAGACCCGTCTGTCGGGCATCCGTCCAGCCTTGCATGCTGCTGTCAGCAGCAATCTCTCACAGACTGTCTTTTCAGATACCGGTGTACAGACCTCACTCCAGTTGAAGACTGATGATGGTATCTACATCAACCTGCATGAGGCTGCCCTGGTAGATTATCCAGCCATGCATCTGAACCAGGATGACAAGACCATGACTTTTACCTCTTGGCTTACCCCTGATGCACAGGGTATGAAGGGATATATGCAGACTCCGTTCAAGAGCCCTTGGCGTACGATGGTCATTACAGATGATGCCCGCAAGGTGTTGTCTTCCAACCTGATTCTCAATCTCAATGAGCCTTGCAAGATCAAGGATACCTCCTGGATTCATCCTGTGAAGTACGTGGGTGTATGGTGGGAGATGATTTCCGGTAAGGGTGAGTGGGCTTATACCCATGATTATCCTACCGTGAAGTTGGATGGAACCGACTATGTACATGCCAAGCCATCGGGCAAGCATTCTGCCAACAATGCCAATGTGCGCCGTTACATCGACTTTGCTGCAGCCCATGGCTTCGATGCAGTCCTGGTAGAAGGATGGAACATCGGTTGGGAAGACTGGAGTGGCTATATGAAGGAAAAGGTATTCGATTTCCTGACTCCATATCCTGATTTCGACATCAAGACACTCAATGAGTATGCGCATTCCAAGGGAGTGAAGCTCATCATGCATCATGAGACCTCCTCTTCTGTAATGAACTACGAGAAGTATATGGACAGAGCTTACCAGTTGATGAAGGATTATGGCTACGATGCAGTGAAGAGCGGTTATGTGGGCAACATCATTCCTCGTGGAGAGCATCACTACAGTCAGTTGGAAATCAACCACTATCTGCATGCCGTAACCCGTGCTGCCGATTATCACATCATGGTAAATGCCCATGAGGCTGTGCGTCCTACCGGTCTCTGCCGCACTTATCCTAACCTGATTGGCAACGAGAGTGCTCGCGGTACTGAATATCAGGCTTTCGGAGGTACCAAACCGGGACATACCGCCATCTTGCCTTTCACCCGTCTGCAGGGTGGTCCGATGGATTATACACCGGGTATCTTTGAAATGGATTGCGCCAATGGTTCTCATTGCAACTCTACCATCTGCGGTCAGTTGGCACTTTATGTAACGATGTACAGTCCATTGCAGATGGCTGCCGATTTCCCTGAGAATTACGAGAAGCACATGGATGCCTTCCAGTTTATCAAGGATGTGGCTGTAGATTGGGACAAGTCTATCTATCTGGAGGCTGAACCAATGGAGTATATCACCGCTGCCCGCAAGGCAAAGGGTTCTGATAACTGGTTTGTCGGTGGCGTTACGGGCATGAAGGCTCATCAGTCTACCGTAAAGCTCGATTTCCTCGAGAAGGGCAAGAAGTATGTGGCTATCATCTATCAGGATGCAAAGAATGCCAACTACAAGACAAATCCTCAGGCTTATGTCATCACCAAGAAGACTGTAACCAGCAAGTCTGTCTTGAAGTTGAACTCCGTTGCAGGTGGCGGATTCGCAATTAGCCTTCTTGCGCAATAAAATGCAGGATTTTAAGTTGTTATGAAAGAAATTATTCTTGAATTAATAATGATGCTCATGAAAAGAATGAATAAAATGTTGTTGGTTGCTGCCTTGGCGGCAACCACACTTTCTGCTCAGGCAGAACAGAAGAAGGGACCGGCTTGGTTGAGTGATGCACTTTTCTATCAGATTTATCCATCTTCCTATATGGATACTGATGGCAATGGTATTGGTGACCTGCCGGGTATCACTTCCAAGTTGGATTACATCAAGTCGCTGGGTGTGAACGCCCTCTGGCTCAATCCGATCTTTGAGTCGGGATGGTTTGATGGTGGCTATGATGTCATCGATTTCTACAAGGTGGATCCTCGATTCGGTACCAATACTGATTTGGTTACATTGGTCAATGAGGCCCATAAGCGTGGCATGAAAGTTTGTCTCGACCTGGTGGCAGGACATTCCAGTACCAAGTGTGTCTGGTTTAAGGAGTCTTCCGAGAAAGATCCTAACCAGCGTTACAGCGACTATTATATCTGGATGAACGATATTCCTGAGAGCGAGAAGAAAGAAATAGAAGCCCGTCATCAGGAGGCAAGTCCGGAGTCTAGTACCCGAGGCAGATATGTAGAGGCGAATGCTCCTCGTGCCAAGTATTATGAGAAGAATTTCTTCGAGTGCCAGCCAGCCTTGAACTATGGCTTTGCTCATCCAGACCCAAATCATCCTTGGGAGCAGAGCGTAGATGCGCCTGGACCACAGGCTGTTCGCAGGGAGATACGTAACATCATGGCTTTCTGGTTTGATAAGGGTGTGGATGGATTCCGTGTTGATATGGCGTCATCGCTCATCAAGAACGACCCTGACAAGAAGGAGGTTTCCAAACTCTGGAATGAGATGCGTGCATGGAAGGACAAGTACTATCCTGAGACCGTCCTGATTTCAGAGTGGGCTAATCCGCAGCAAGCCATTCCTGCCGGTTTCAACATCGATTTCTACATCCATTTCGGTCTTAAGGGCTATGCCTCTCTGTTCTTCGACCGCAAGACTCCATGGGGCAAGTGGGAGCAGAGCTATAAGAACTGCTATTTCGACAAGCAGGGCAAGGGTTCGCTTAAGGAATTTAGCGAGAACTATACCAAGGCATATAATGCCACCAAGAATCTCGGCTACATCGCTGTTCCATCTGCCAACCACGATTACCAGCGTCCTAATATCGGTACCCGCAACACGCCAGACCAGCTGAAGGTGGCGATGACCTTCTTCCTCACCATGCCAGGTGTTCCATTTATCTATTATGGTGATGAGATTGGTATGAAGTATCAGATGAATCTCCCTAACAAGGAGGGTAGCAATGAGCGCTCTGGTACCCGTACTCCGATGCAGTGGACCAAGGGCAAGAATGCCGGCTTCTCAACGAGTGCGCCTGATAAGCTTTACTTCCCTGTAGATACGGAAAACGGAAAGTTGACCGTTGAGGCTCAGCAGGGAGATCAGAATTCTCTGTTGTCATATACCCGTAAGCTGACCGCTTTGCGTCATTCAGCCAAGGCTCTTGACAATGAGGGAGATTGGAAGCTCCTGAACCAGAAGGGTCAGGAATATCCGATGGTATATGAGCGCACTTTGGGTGATGAGAAGTATGTTGTTGTCGTGAATCCTGGTGCCAAGGCTGCCTCTCTCAACATCAGCTCTGTAGGTGGCAAGGCAGTTTCTGTTCTTTCTACAGGCAAGGTTGTATATAAATCAGGCAAGAAGACCGATGCTATCAAGGCTTCAGGCATTAGTGCCGCCGTATTCAAGGTGGCTAAGTAACCTGTGAACATGATTATTGCTAGCTTTATTAAATATCAGAATCCGCATGGATTTTAAGGAAGAATAAGAAAGAATACGAAAAGATAATCCGAAACAGAAGCGTTGTCAGCTATCTGTTTCGGATTTTTTTGTATAGTTTCCTTACTCCTTTATCTCTTTCATGTTTGCAGGATTATAGGGAGTCAACTGCTGCATCTCCTGCTCTGTTGCTTCAGGCAAGGAAGGTATCTTGTTTCTGATGCAGAAATCGGTAATGGCGGCAGCTGATTCTTTGGGAGTAGAAGAATCCGGTTTGATGGATTGCTTCTTTTCTACATACTCCTTTTCCGTGATATATAGTTCGGTAATCACATGGATGAGTTGCTGCTGCTTGTCTTTCTTATGAGAGAAAAGATAGCTGTTGTCAGATTTCTGGAAGAGCAGGTCCTTGAAGGAATAGTAATCTTCAGGACTTATCTGATAGGCTTCCACCACATGGTCGTAGATATCTGTCTGGGTATAACCGAAAAGCTGGTGCGTCAGATTCTTGTAGGTAGGAAGCTGGTTGATTTCTATCTGACAGATATTCCGGCTGCTGTCCGTTTGAATACTGCCTATTGTCTGCTGATTGAGCAGGACGAGTTGGGAGCCCAGTGAATCTTTCAGCTGATATTTCTTTCGATATTGCTCAATAAGTGTCTTCTCTTCCGGCCAAGGTCGGAAGGTTCCTTTGTCGCTGACCATGAATGCTCGCTTTTTGTCTTCGGAAACGAGTCGGCTGTTGTGAAGATTTCTTTTGGAATAGGCATTGAGATCCGTCTTTCCATTCTTCAGGTTGATGTAATACTCCACGATGCCGTCGTTGAAGTATTTCATTACAGAGTCGTTGGTCTGGTAACTGCGATAATATCCCTTAAGTCTGATGAAGTGAGGACGGTTCCCGGTTACGTTCACATCCTCCAGTTTCAGTATTTTTGTGATATGTCCAGGCATCTTCTCTTCCTTGTTCTGTGCCATAAGACTGGTAGGAAGGAAGAGGAGAAGCACAAACAGATATTTCATATAATGATGATGTTTCATATTGATGATGCTTTAAAAAGAATACTTAATGATGTGCAAAAGTAAGAATAATCAGTTAGATGCGCAAAGAAAATCTGTTATTATTAGGTTAAAACCGTAAGTAAGTAAACGATTACATACAATTATAATAAGGAATCGTGTGGTTATTGCTTTTCTTTTTGTATCTTTGCAGCCGTTTGGCAATTGTGAGTACCAAATCATACATAAAGGAAAAAAGAATATCTAATAATAAATAAAAAGTAATGACTACACTTACAATTTCTATTATTGTCGTTTTCGTGCTCGGCTATGCACTCATAGCTACCGAAAGCTTGACAAAGGTTAACAAGGCAGCAATTGCCCTGTTGATGTTGGTAGGTTGTTGGACCCTCTACATGATGGATCCAATGCAGTATCTCCAGTTGATGCATCCTGATTATACAGGCGGTGCTGCTGGAATGGTGGAGAAGGTGACCGGAATCATCCAGGAACATCTGGGCGATACCGCCACAACACTCTTCTTCCTGATGGGTGCAATGACCATCGTGGAAATCGTTGACCAGAACGGCGGATTCAACTGGGTTCGCAAGGTGATGAAGACCAAGTCGAAGCGTGCGCTCCTCTGGCGTATCGCTATCCTTACCTTCTTCCTCTCTGCCATCCTCGACAATCTGACCACCAGTATCGTGATGATCATGATTCTCCGAAAGCTCGTTACCGACCACAAGGATCGCATGGTTTATGCATCCCTCGTCATCATCGCAGCCAATTCGGGTGGTGCTTTCTCACCAATCGGCGATGTTACCACCATCATGCTCTGGAACAAGGGACTGATTACTGCTGCCGGCGTTATCGCCGAAATCTTCATCCCGTCTGTGGTTTCCATGGTGATTCCTGCCCTCATCCTTCAGACCATGTTGAAGGGCGAACTCGTGATGCCTGAGGTTTCTGCCCAGCAGAATGCATCGGTCAGCGATTTCACCGAAGGTCAGCGCAAGGCTGTGTTCTGGTTGGGAGTTGGCGGTTTGATCTTCGTTCCTATCTTCAAGAGTATCACCCACTTGCCTCCATTCGTAGGAATCCTTCTGGTATTGGGCGTTCTCTGGACTGCTACCGAAGTTTTCTATCGCGGTTTGCATCGTGGAGCTGATGCCGAGGGTACTCAGAAGCGAGTAACCAAGTTGCTTTCTCGTGTTGATATGAGTACCCTCTTCTTCCTCGGTATCCTGATGGCTGTTTCCTGCCTGGCTGAGATTGGCGTATTGACTGCTTTGGGTCAGGGCTTGAACGTCGTATTCGATGGCAACCACTACCTGGTTACTGGTATCATCGGTGTGCTTTCAAGTATTGTTGATAATGTGCCTCTGGTAGCCGGATGTATGGGAATGTATCCTGTGGCAGCCGCTGGTGATATGGCTGTGGATGGCGTCTTCTGGCAGTTGCTCGCCTACTGTGCCGGAGTAGGTGGTTCAATGCTGATTATCGGTAGTGCTGCTGGTGTGGTAGTAATGGGTTTGGAGAAGATTACCTTCGGCTGGTATATGAAGCACATCTCCTGGATTGCTTTCGTAGGTTACATTGCAGGTATCGTTTGCTACTGGTTCATCCGCACCTTCCTTTATGCTATCTAAAGGATAATAGTTTTCTCTTACGTGGAAAAGTTTTTTTGAGAAAAAGTCTCAAAGTCTCATTTTCTATTGAAAATATTGACTTAAAGACTTGATAGATAATAAGATAAAGAGAATGAGACTTCTCGGTTTTTGTGCCGAGAAGTCTCATTAAAGTATCATAGAAGTATCATTATTTCACTTTTTCTTTACAAGATACTTCATTCCATCTGCAAATCTCTTATGTTTTAACTCACTCATATTCGCCAGTTTTCTGCCGAATCCCATCAAACTGTTCACCTTGAGCGATGAACCTATCTGCTTTTTCAGATAGTCGAAAATCTCGGCAGCAGTCAGATATTCACCCTCTTTCTCATTCTCAACCAAATCAAAATAGAGCTGGAAATACTGGTCTATCGGCTCAGCCACCTCAAACTGGCAGTTGTTCTTCATGATCAACTTCACCTGTTCCGCATCAAAATAACTCTTCTCGCCATTGTGCAAAGCAGTCAGCGCCTGGGCGAAAAGCTGCTGATAGTTCGGACGTACACTCACATCGATCGGTCCCGTCAGTTCCACGCCTATGAACCTTCGGTTGCCGGATGGATCGGTGAGAATATCCGTTATGTTGCTCGTGGCGATGAACGAGGCGAGACGAGGAAATTCCATGACATGACTGCCATACGGAGGCTTGTATTTCAGCGTAGGCAACTGGATGAGGTTCTTCAGAAATCCCTGCTGCACCTGTGGAGAAATCTGGTTGAACTCATCGAGATTGATGACCATAAACTGCGCCATCGCCTGATAAACCTGACGTTTTTCTGACAGAATCAGATTATCGTTATATCCCCACTGCAGTTCTGGCGGTAACAGCCGGCGACAGAAAGTACTCTTGTTGTAACCCTGCTTGGAAATGAGAAGTGGAGCCACCGAGTTGCCATACTGGCGATGGGTAAAGCCACGCCACTGGTCAACCATGCCCAGGAACCAGGTGTAGAACCAGTCTGCCCAGTAAGGATTGTTGGTAGGAACCGTACGAGCCAAGGCGCGGATATGGTCCTTCCCGTCCCATTTGTCGTAGCATTGGAAGAGATATTCATCTATCGGATTATAATTTTTGATATAATCAGACTCCAGAAAATTCCTGACATCCTTGATGCTCACTCGGATATCGGCAAGCTGCACCTCCAGCGTCATGCGCTTCTGCACTCTCGGATCTACGGGTTGGAAACCATACCAACCTTTCTCTTTCGGCATGTATTCCACGAATTTCATCACCGTGTTATATCTGAAGTTATATTTACTTTTCAGCAGCTGCATCATGCTCATGATATTCTCGCGAACGCTGTTCTTGTCAACTTTCTTTTCTTCTTCCGAAGTATCGGAACCAGGAATCATCTGCTGATTATCTTCCGTGTTGAAAGCCTGGTTCTGAGGGTGCATGTTGCTGTTAATTTTCATTGCTACCGCCTTACTGTTGAAATAAGGTTTCGCATCGAGCGTCATCATAAAACTGTTGTGCATCGAAGGCTCAAAAGACAGGTTTGCGCCCGCTTCTATAGAAGGTTTCGGTCCGTCTGTGAGCACCGAATCCTTGGCAATCGCCTGATATACAGGCAAAATCTGCTGGTAAGCGATGCGGTACAGTCGTTCGGCATCCGCCTCCTCAGCAGGCAGCAAATCATCTTCATTGCTGAATTTCACCAATACGATAACCGACTTACCATCAGCACCTTCCAGCGCAGCAAAGGTAGAAGGCAGCATGGCAACCGAGCGCTTCACGCCCTCCACGCCGTCCACATCCGTAATGTTTCCGAATTTCAGCATCAGGATACCGTTGCACGCCTTCATCTTCAGGTTGTTGTTTTCGTCTTTGGCGAATTCAGCAGCGGGGTAGATGTGCATCCATGTTGGCATATCCTTGTAATATTCGTAGCCGCTTTCCATATAGGTCACGTATTCGCGGAAATGGGTAACAGTAAGACTGCTGTCATCTTTTGCGATACGTTGCAGCAACTTCTCCATCGTCTTGGTGCTGACGAGGAGCTGCTTCTTGTTGTTTGTATGAACGATTGTTACCTTCATTGAATATATTGATTAGAATGTTTGTTTGTTAACTATTAACCATAAACTGTCAACTATAAACTATAAAATCTTATCAGCGTTGCCCAAAGTTTGGTTGGTAAATTGGGCACTCGTTTCCCGTTGTACGGGCAATGACTGCCCGTCACTTGTTCTCCAGTAGCCCGTCACGTGTTCACTGGTAGCCCGTCACGTGTTCTCTGTGGGACCGCTTAAATGGCATGGCTGGAACATCTGGAGGGCAGAGAAAAAGATTAGCTTTTAGTGAAATCAATCTCTTCTGAGAAATGGTCGAATTCAACATCTTTATATCCGTATCTGGCGAAGAGCTGTTTGATATATACCTGTTGTTCCGGCAGGAGTTTCAGTTGTCCCAGTTTGTAACGGTAGTATTGTCCTTTGCTGCCGAGGTAGTCTCTCATTTCAGCGCGCAGTGCAGGAGCGTCTTTCACTTTCATTTCGGCAAAGAGTTTGTCGAATCCCCATGCCATTTTCACGACACGCAGCGGAGCAAAGTACTTGCAATTCCCGTTTTTCAGGGCATTTGGGAAGATGGCATCCCCTCTATCAGTCTTCTCGTTTTTGTAGAGTGCAGATAGATAGTGGATACATTTGTTTTTCATCGGACATGGTTCGGTGAAACAGTAGGTGATGTTGCTAGGTACGTTTCCGTACTCAAAAGCCTTTTTCAGTAATTCCTTTTCATCCATGTTTCTTAAGTATTAAGAATAAAACATTCTGTTTTACTAAACGCAAAAACATCCTGTTTATTGCCTTATAAATGCTATTATTATCACTTCATAAAGCTTTTTTTTTCGATGCAAGCAAGAAATCATGATACTTTTCGCTAATTTATGATACTTCCATGATACTTCTTCCTTCATTTTTAGAGAAGTCTCATTCGTGATAAAGTTCTGTGTATTAAAGGTATATGTCTTATTCTACATCGAAAAATGAGACTTTGATACTTTTTTCGAGAAAAAAGATTTATACGTGCGTGTAATTGTTGGTTCTTTATCGCTTGCGTACTTCCTTCTAAATATCATTATAGCCTCATCCCTTTTGTTGGAAGAATCATGTTCCGCAAATAGCTCTCCTTTTTACGATTGTGTCCCCTCACATAACTTTTTTCGAAACTTTTTAGCTAAAAGTTTTGTTGTTTCGTTTTTTTTCTATAATTTTGTAGGCAGTTAGCGATAGAAATGTGTAAAAACATGAAAATCGCAGCAAAAGTCTCGAACCACGCCGAGCCTTTTCATATTTGCTTTAGCTTTATGATAGGGAGAGTAGGGTGGGAAAGAGACACGACATATATAAGGCGCATACTTGGCGCTTTGTTCACGACTGATAGAAACTTCGCAACTTTCAGATACTGTCATGGACTTAGCAACGGTAGGTGTCTACGGGTGTGATTATATCACAGCCAATGGAGTATTGTATACCTATAATAATAGGTAAGATACTCCATGTGGTGGCGTATATCATATCGGCGTGGGCTCTAACGTTGTCTGTTCAGCAGTATCGGGCAATGCGAAGGCCTCTATCAGTGGGACAGACGACAGGCAGTTCCCACGCTTTTTTATGCTCGTATTAACCGATAAACTAATCAGACTTGTAAATAGGGAGCAAGCAGGTCGCAAAATGTTATTAATACGATGAATAAATGGTTGACAAAAGGCCTGAATGTTTTGTCCATGGCAACGCTTGTTGTGGGGATAGGAATGATTTGCTCTTGTTCTTGTGGAAAAATAGAAACACCTAATGATGTTAAATACCTTTCCAAATTTCAAGAAATAAACTTTGAAAGTAATGAAAATTGGTTGACTTCAGATAATCTATCTTTGTATGTAGATTATTCAACTTGTATGGCGCAAGCTTTGAAAACTTCTCCATTTTTTTCAGATATGATACCTTCTTTGACGGCTGCAACAAAGAACTTTTATTCAATAAGAGGTGATTCCATAAAGAAGGAAACTGGGAAGGTGTTTACCCTGCTTAGTAGTATTCAAGAAACTAATTATGCAGATATTTTGACGGCAGCAGAAAATATTGTTGAAGGAAATTCTGAAGGTGTGTTGTTGACAGATGGAGAGTATTATGAACCTACTGTTGCAAAAAGTCATGTTAATGATCCATATTTAAAAGATGTTTTTAGCAAATGGTTGAAAAAAGGCCATGATATATATATTGTAGCAGAACCATATAAAGAGGCATATAATGGAAATGTTTTTGACAAGAAGCGTTTTTATTTCTTGTTTACGGATTCTCGTGTACCTAATAATATATACGACAGAATTTTGCAGTGTGTAGATATGAAAAAATATCCGAATGTTGATATATATCATATGTCTGTTAGTCATCCAACAATAATGGCAGAAGGAACATACTCGAAGCCTGACGGAGACTTGGCTGCTATTGTAGACGGATATGGAAATTTTGAAATTCAAAACTGGAGTATTGATTGGAATAGTATCCAAAACATCTATCTAAATGCAAATGTGGATGAGAATGGAAATCCTTTGCCAACTGGTAAACCGGTAATTTCTGGATTGAAAATTGATAGAAACTCTTTTGGCTGCTTTAGAATTAAAGATATTGCATTAAAGGTTTATGATATCAATGAGCCTTATGCAGAATTCTATGGCAATAAAGTTGCAGGCTTAAAAGCTGTGAAAATGCAAAGTCCTTTGCAAGAAACAACAAATGTTTTTGCTTTGGACGAGAAAGAATTCAAGGCTCATAGCTTGGTCAATATCTTTTTAGATCCAGCCTTTAATGATGTATGTCTTGATGGTTCTCCATACAATTATACAAAAGTGGATATTTGTGTTAATGGTGTGGACTATGTCTTTGATAACTATTCGTCTATGTTTGATTTTCAATCCATAGATGTACCTGGACAGATGAATAGTTCTGTTGCAGAAAGTATTAAGCAATGCTTAACAGATCCATCTATCAAGAAGATGATGGATAATGCTTTAATTTATACAATTTATATTAAGAGTAATGAAAAATAGCTAAGAATATGAGACAGATTGCTACATTAAGTCAATTGCAAGATTTGCAAAATTCAACTTGGATTTATGCAATTGCAGTGTGTTTTATAGCCATTGCGATTGCTTATTTAGTGTCAAACATGATTGCTTGGCAAGGAGGAAATGATAAGTCATATGTCAAAAGAAGAGTTTGGTGGGTGATTATTGGTTTCGTCGCTGGACTTGGATTCTGGATTTATAATGACGTAGTTAACGTTCATCGTATTGCCAATGTTGGCTTTAAGCACATGTATTCACAAACCAATTTGCTGTGTTTGTTTGCTGTGCTTTTGGGGTATTTTGGTATTAGCTTGCTTATTATGGCAACGCTATTTCGTAAGGCAAAGTTTGGTTCAATATTAGGCAAACAACGTAATAAATAAGGATTATGGCAAAGCAGTTTTTTGTATTAGGTATCGGTGGTACAGGCATGAGGTGTATAGAATCATTGATTCATCTTTGTGCCATGGGAATGTTTGACAATACAGATATTCATTTGTTAGCTTTGGATACTGATAAAAATAATGGAAACTTCTCTCGTCTGAAAGAAGTTAAGGAGGCGTATGTCAAAGCAAAAGGTGTGGAGGCTTCCTCACGTGTTGCTTTACAAGATACATTTTTTTCTGCTAATATAAAGTACTATGAGTTTAGTCCTAATTATGAGCATAAAAGTACTTTTAAAGCTGTTTTTGATTATAGTAATACTCAGTATAATCATAATGAAGAAACAGATTTAGCTGATCTCGTTTTGGCAAAAAATGTTGAAGATTTTAATCTCCGCCATGGCTATCGTGCCCAAACCCATTTAGGTTCTATGATGATGTACCATTCCATCATTGAAGCAGCAAAGTCACCGACAAATAATGACTTAAAGTCTTTTTTGGGAGAATTGGCAAAACAGGCTCAAACGGGTAATCCTAGAGTGTTTATCTTAGGGTCTGTTTTTGGCGGCACAGGTGCCTCTTCTATACCTATTATACCCCAAGCTATATCAAAAGCTGCTGAAATTATGACAAATGGGGCCGTTAATGTTTTGAAGAGTGCGTATTTCGGATCAACATTGTTGACAGCCTATTTTTCATTCAAGGCACCTTCTAGCAACGAGTTGGCCAACCAAAAAGTAATAGCTACAAGTGATAAGTTCGCTCTTAATTCACAGGTCGCTATGATGTTTTATGAGGATGATTCAACGGTAAAAAGTACTTACCAGAAGTTTTATATGATGGGCACTGATAGCTTGAGCTGGGATCCGATGGCTAAAGACAGAGATAATATTTCGGAGACCATAACCGGTGGAGAAAAACAGAAAAATGATTCTCATTATATTGAACTTTTAGCAGCTTCTTCTGCGTTAAGTTTCTATAATGAGGATGAAAGTGTATTGGCAGTCAATAAGCAAAATGTTAAGACTGATTATGAGTATCGTGCCATAAATAATAATGGAAAATTTGATTTCCAAGATTTTGTAGGACAACAAAGAGCTGAGGAGTTTGCCAAAAAGTTTGGCCTATTGATCGCATTTTCGTTGTTCTGCAATGGAACGGATGATTTCGTAGAAAGCGTTCGTTCTGGTGGTGTAAAGGAAATCCAAGAGTTTTTGGATATTAATGTAAATCAGGTGCTGGCTTTGAAAGAATATTTCAATTTGTTCTTTGTTAGGGTAAATGCTAATGGGACTCTTTCTGAGGGATGGTTAAAGCAGATTCATCGTTCAGCAGGTGGAGGCGATAATTTCTTGTTTAATGCAAGTCTTTTCTCTCCATCCGATTTGAAGAGTTTAATGAAGTTGTCTTGGAACAAAAACTTATATAGAACAGAGGGAATTGGCAAAGATAATCATTATTCTACAGGTTTTTTTGGTTCAAAGTTTGATTCTTTCAAGAAGCAGTTCTTGCTTACACGTGACAAAGATTCCTCTTGGAAAAATATAACGAATAATGGGGAACAACTTAATAAGTTAATTTACGATACATTGTCTTCACTTTATAATTTCAAATAAGAAAGGGCTATAATATGTCAAAAGCATTGTTGATAAAAAGTTATACGAATATAACTACAGGAACTCAAGGTCAATGGAATGAGTTGACTATGGCTCGTTCTTATATTCAAGGAATTGAAACTGGAAAAATCTTAGAGAATTTATCAGCAGATAAATTAGGAAGTTTAATTTCTGGTGTCCCAACTCCATGGGCGCGTGCTAAGTTGTTTAAGTTTGCCCTGCAGACTTTAGCAGCTCCTGATCCGATGATTCAAAAGTCGGGGTTGCAACAGTATTATGAGTTGTTGTTGGGAGAATGGAAAGGATTGTTAGCTGTAATTGCTTTGTATCCAGATAGAATCCGATTTTCCCAACCTGTCGTTATGGATGCGAGGGGCGATGATTATGATATAGCGTCTGCCTTTGGAAGAATGCTGTTTGAAGACAAAGATGTATGGAGTAACCAAGACTTACTACAAAAAGATCCAGCTACTCAGCCATTCATTCAATTGATTTATTACAGGAATCATCTTGTTGGTGGAACTTCACCATTAACTGGTGTCTTTGCTGGCATTTCGTATGATAATTTAGGAAGTGATGCCAGTGATATAAATTGGTATAGAGACGGTAAGTTTGAAGATCCTACTAATTACTTGGATCCAGAACAAGTGCAAAAGGTATATCTTTTTGTTAAGAATCTTAATGGGAATCTTGCTGATTTTGAGAAGAAAATTAATTCTCAACGCGGTAATAAACCTAACGTAGATTTGAATGGATTTAAGGATATGAGTCGTGATTGGGAGCAAAAATTATTAAGTCGCGGTGGAAATAACCTTCGTGACAAAGGACCTATTGCAAAATATTCAAACTTAGAATGTCCATTTTCAATCTTGTTTGATAGTAATGTACCTGTTTATTTGAAGCCTGATTATACCTTTACTTATACTAATAATGGAGAGTATCAGTTAATTGGTGATATTCAAAAGTTATTGAGTGAGGATAAGTATGTAATAGGATTTCAAGAAGATGCTGCGGCAAGACCAAAACTTTCAGATGCTCCAGTCTTTTATTTGTCTGTCAAGGAATTGAAGGATGGTAGTGTTAGCTATTTTTCTTTACCTTTGTCAGAAAAAGGAGTAGATATCTTCAAAAATAGTCTTTCTGGTTTGTTGGGCTATTCTGAAGGTAGTAATACGTCTTTGACTGGAGTTATTACCGATGCTGGTCAATTGGCTGTAACATTGATTGTCGAAATCGATGGTCAAAAGGTTACTTTAAATACTCGCGAGTATGAAATTGATTGGATTACCGATCAAGGAAGAGTTATTATGTGGCCAAACTTCGTTTCAGAAAAATGGAATAAGTATTATCTGTACTCAGAGTTCACTGCTGATGCCAAGGAGCAATTCTTGCCTATATTTAAATGGGGTGGTGAGTTCTTAAAAAATATTGATGGAGAGTTTTGGACAGGAGATTATGAACCAGCTCCAGATCAAGAAAAACTTGTGGATGTAAAAAAGTTAGTTACTTATCCTGCAGGGCAAGGTGAAAACTTGCCTAAGTATAATATCGTAGGGGCAGACAAACCTTTAGCAGGTCTTTCTGTTTCTGTTAAAGATACAGGCAAGGAAGTACATGCTGGCTTCTTGATTTTTAGACCTCAAGTTATTGAGGATAGAACAGCTTTCGAAATGAGGGGAACTGCCACAGTCGGCATCGACTTTGGTAGTAACAATACTTGTGTCTATTATAATGAAGACAACAAAGGTGCTACTCCTGTTCATTTTGAAAACTACCGCTCTGTATTAGTTGGACGGGAGAATAATGACCCGAAAGCAATAGCGGAAAATAATGAATTGTTATTCTTTACGAATTACTCTTCGAATAATGGACAGACAAAGTCATGGCTTCATGAGCATGATAATCGCTATAATTGTTATAATGAATCTTTAGAAGTCGCAGGTGGTGTTCCAGTAAACCGTCCAAATGTTCTAGTAAAGAAAATGGATCAATATGAGATTACAACCCAAGCTGGTATCTTGCATTATAATATGAAGTGGTTGGACGATGATAAAGGTAAGCAAAAGAAGGGCGCTTTTTTGAAATCTATATGGTTGCAAACATGTGCTTATCTTTATACTAATAAGATAAAGCCTACAATGTTGGAGTGGAGTTGTCCTGGTTCGATGATGGAGGCAGACATCAATGAATTGGATAAGATTTACAATAGTCTCTGTAAGTTAACTCCAATAGTTGGTGCTAAGATGACTTTGGCATATCATCAGAATGCTGTTACTGAAGCAGAGGCTGTATGCTCTTATGCTCTCTCGCAGAATTTCGGACTCAATAGCAACAATATATTCTTGGGTATTGATGTCGGTGGTAGTACCAGTGATATACTTTTGCTTGCCAAGGATTCCGATAATGGAAATAAAGCAACGCTTTACAGAGAAAGTTCAGTTCGTTTAGCGGCGGGAGTATTCTTTAATGCAGTTATCAAGTCAGATACGTTTAGACAGGCATTGCTGTCTTTCCATGAAGGTCATAAGACCAGTGTGTATGTGTCGAACATAAAAGAAATATTGACCGAGCCTTCAAAGGCACCGTATTTCTTGAATAGTATCTTTGACCAGTTAAAAACGACAGAAGATTATGAGGAGTTCTATAGTTCGATAGATGTAAATGCAAAATTTGTATTTACGATACCAGCTTATGTAACCGGTATGCTGTTGTACTATTCTGGTATGTTGATTGGTAAAACAATTAAGGCTGAGCATTTGGAACGTATTTCAAGAGTTGATGTACTATCTTTTGGTAAGGGTGGAAGACTTTTTCACTGGTTGCTAAATTCTGCAGGAGTTCGTGCTACAAGAGAATACTATGCTGACTGTCTCAATGCTGGTGTCAGAATGGTGGTTGGTAAAGAACTAGATGTTGTTTATCGTGATGAGATAGCAGCAGATAACAAAGCTGAAGTTGCCAAAGGACTTTGTGATCCAAAAGAGTTGGAAAAGAAGGCTTTTTCTTCAGAGTCTGACATCTGTGGTGAGTCTGGAGTCAAATATATTATGGCTAATGGTGCACCCAAAGAATTGCAAGCAGAAGATGAGTTAACTGGGGATTATTTTGCAAATGAAATGAACAATTTTGATTTCTCAGGCATAGAGAATTTCGAGAAGTTTATGAATATCTTCTTGGATTTTGTCAGTGTAAAAACTCATTTGTATCCGCAGGCAGATAATGCATTGAGAAGTGATTTGGCTGACTTGCCTAATCGCATAGCTAGCTATATTTGTAATAATGATACAGAGTATCGAAAGGCAAGAAATAGTGAGGATGGCAGCTTCCATTATCACCAACCTTTGATTATAGCAGAGGGCGTTTGCTTCTTAGATACTTTAATAAAGAAAGTTTTTGATCAATAAAATGAAGGAACTTACACTATATATAGATAAATGGTACATCATCGGAGCCGTTTGCACCGATGGTGTACCTCGTCTTGTCATCCCTGATAATAAGGAGGACCGTTATTGGCTGTATTTCTATGAAGATACTACCAATAATGAGATAGTGTATGGAAAAGACAATCAATCTCATTATCGTAATAATGAGCCTCATTATTATGGGGATATATTCTCGAAGATGACCCAAAGTGATTCACATTTCTTGTATTACAATAGAAAGCAAGAATTATGTGATATTTTTAAAGCTTCAAGAATTTTGGCTTCTTTGAGAGAGTCTATGGATATGACGGAGACGGAAACGGTTGAAACTTATGTTTCCTTTTCTAAGGATATTAGTGATGATGCTCGTTTCCTGTTTTTGACAAAAGTATTGGGGCAAAACCATTTCTATGTGAAAGAATCTGTAGCTCGTATTGAGCACTTGACATTGGAGCATTCTGTTAGAAACAATAAACTGAAAGATGATGGCTTTATCTTAGTATTGAATGCTTGTAATGAAAATCTTCATGTATCTTTGTTTAAGAAACAAGAAAAAGATTGTGTGCTTCAAAATGAGATGGTTTTAGATGGTTATGGTCGAGATTTGAGAAGTCGAGCATTGTTGGAGGATGTTGTTGGTTGTATCAATCAACGCACCAATTTTTTGTCATCTTCTTCAGATTTTGAAAAAGAATATCTGAGACTAGAACCCGAAATAGATAATTGGCTTGTAAAATTGGATAATGCAAAAAATGGACGTCCTATTAGTCTCAATAATATCTCGCTCTCGGGAATGACAAATCAATATGCTGTGATGGTCTTGAAGAATGATATTGATTCAAGAACACATGTTATTGTTGATGATGTTGTTCATGAAATAGATAGTTTTGTGAAAAAGTCTAAGGTCAACAATAATGAAGTAAAGGGAGTAGTCTTTCTAGGAAATACTTTCACTAATAAGCAGTTCTTGGAATCGATTCGCTCATGTTATATACTAAATGATGAAAATTATCTATTTTATAGAGAAACGGAACTGCCTAATATAATTGGTGTTTATTCCGTTATTGATTGTTCTCAATTTTCTGCGGAAACTAAGGCTGTTATGGCTAATGGTGAATTGGAGTTGGTTCGTAAGCAAAGGGCTAAAGAGGAAAAGGACCGTATGGACGAAGCTAGGCGGAGAAATCTGGAGCAACAGGAAAAAGATAAGGAAGTGCGAGAGGCAGAACTTAGATATAAAGAGGCAATGGATAATGTTGCATCTTTTGAAAGAAAGCAAAATTATGCCCAAATGTTAGATTGGGCAAATATCGCTTTAACGCATCGTCCTGAAGATAAAGAGGCTGTGGCGAAGAAGGAAGAGGCTACTCGTCTTTTGTCAGAGCAGAAAGTGAAGCAACAACAATATAACAGCATAATACAACGTGCTGAGGCTAGTTTTAAGGAGCATGAATACCAAGATGCATTATCCCAAAGTGATGCAGCTCTCAATTTGATGCCTTCTTCAGAACAGGCAAAGATGTTACATGACAAAGCCCGCAAGGCTTTAGATGATATTGCACAAGTTAAAGAGTATTTGACTCGTGCTGATTTGTTCTTGGCTCAAAAATCATACAATGAGGCTTTGGAGGAACTCAGAAAGGTTCTTTCCTTTGATGACAATAATGAAGTGGCATTGCATAAAACTTCTGAAATCCAAGAGGAATTAAAAAAACAAAATCAAAGAATAGATACTTTAAGACAAATTGTAAATCATCCGAAAGAAAATACTGAGGACTTTGAAAAATCAATAGTAGCTTGTCAAGAGTTATTGAGTATTGATGCCAATAATCAAAAACAATGGACAGAGTGCTTAGCGCAATTGAAAAATGATAGGATAAAGTTTAACGAAAATGAGCAGTTGTGGAATCTGTTAAATGAACAGATACATAAAGCCCTTTTTGATGAAAATTGGCTTAAAGTTGTAGAGTGTGCAGAAAAGGCATTATCCATAAAAAATGATGATGTCTTAGAAAGTAATATGCAAATAGCAAAAGATAAGTTAATGAAACAGCAGAAAGAAAATAGTTTTAAACAACAAATTAATGAAGTGAAGGCTTTGCTTGTTGATAAAGAATTTGATGAAGCAAAGAAACGGCTATCTGCTATGCAAAAAGAGTTTACTGGGCATTCTGCAGAGATGAAAATATTGTTTAAACAAATTTTCGAGGAAGAAACAGCAATAGATTTCTTAAAGAATAAATCGGAAGAAAACTTTTTTGATTCTTCAATGAAGGAGAAAAAAAGAAGTACTAATATAAATAAGAGAAAAATACTGAACGATGATTTCTTTGGTTCTGATCAACTAGAGAACAAAAATAGAAAATCAAAAGTAGCTAAAGATGATTTTGATTTTTAATTGTATAATTTTAAAGGTAATATTATTATGGCAGAAATTACATTGAAAAAGAAAATTACTCTTCGTAAAAAGCAAGAGGAGTGTGCTTTTACTTTCTCTGGTAAATTGAAAGTAAAGTTGTTCTGGAGTTCAGCGACAGATTTGGACTTGTGCTTGTTCTTTAAGAAAAAGGATGGTACCGTTGGGGGAGTGTTCTCGAATGAATATCGTGGTAAGAAGAGCGACTTAGGATCGTTGGACAAGTTCCCTTATATGTTGCATTTGGGTGATAACAAAGAGCCTGCTCCTGGAAATGAAGAGACTGAGCAGATAAATATTGCTAGTCTTGATGAGATAGAACAGGCTTTTGTTTGCATTGTCAACTATGATGCTGCTATCGAGGGAGAGGATGTAACTTACGCAGATGAAGGTGGTCGCGTTGAACTACAGAGTGACTCTGGTGACTATTTGGAAGTACTGGCTGATTCCAAAGAAGAGGGCCATGTCTATTGTGTTTGTTCAATAAAGAACAATGATGGTCAATACGCTTTGAAGAATGAGAGCCGTGTCATGGAATTAGGAACTGCTTTTGAGGAAATTCCAGGTTTCTCTTTGATTTGTAATTCTTAAAAGAATATGGTTGAATTAAAAAGAAAGGTAACTCTTAAAACAAAAAACTCTTCGATAGAGGAGAATGAGGAACCTATAGGTCAAAATCCAATACCTACGAACAGTCGTAAAAAACTGATAGTAGGTTTGGCTGCATTAATAGTTGTAGTCATAGCTGGATTTGTGCTTTTTGGCAATAACCAGTCTACAGGAAAATCTGATGCTATTGTCACAGACTCTTTGACAAAAGATTCAGTTCAAAAGGATTCTACTTTAGCCGATTCTCTCAAAAAAGAGAATTCAAGTGTTGTTTCTAATGAAGAATCTAACAATAAAGAAACTGAAGACATAAAAGACGAAATGCAATCTAAGGCATCCGTACCTGTTGATACAAATGTAAAGTCACAGCAAGAGTCTAATACAGAAAGCTCTTCAATGGGTTCTGTTGAGGATAAGGCTAAGCAAGTGATTCGAGGTATCTACGGAAATGGTTCTGTTAGAAAGCAGAAGTTAGGTAATGATTATGCAGAGATCCAAGGAAAGGTAAATGAAATGTACCGTAATGGTCTTGTACACTAAATTGGATCAGATTTTTTTATTAGGGCAGATGGTTAGACTATATAACCACCTGCCCATAATCTAAACGACTATGATACTATATATAGTATTAGCAATTGTGCTGTGGTTTGTTGTCCCTCTTTTTGTTGATGGACATGTTAAAAACAAAAATGATCGTAAGGCTTGGCGTTTGTTGAGTCGTATCATTGCTGTGTTGATGTTGGTTTTAATGATTTATCATGAATTCTTATAGTATGATGAAAAAGTTGTTGTTCTTTATATATGTTTTGGCATTATTGTCTTCTTGCTCACTAGTAGGAAAAGATAAGCAAGGTGACAATAATGTTGTAACTCCTGTTCAAGAAGCTATGATGTCAAATGGATGGGAGTTATCTACACCAGAAGGTGGCGATTTTGATGAGTCTATGGGTATAAAACCTGTATATGGCTTACAAGATAACTATTTTGATATAACTATAGGGCAAGGCTTTAGTGTGGCGGTCAAAATTATGAGTCTGAAAGAGCACAAATGTATTCGTTATATATTTGTTCCTGAAGGTCAGACTGTGACAGTCAATGAAATACCACAAGGAAAATATTATCTAAAGTTGGCATATGGTAATGATTGGATGGTAAAAACTGAGGGGAATCATACTTTAGGAAAATTTACCAAGAATGCTTTTTATGAGAAAAGCACAAATATTTTTGACTTTGGTATGAAAAATTCTACTCAGATTGTTAACTACAAACTAGAAATAAATGTTATTGATGGTTCTGCAAAAAACAATTTCCAAACAATAGCTATAAATGAAACCGAGTTTGAAAATGATTAATGCGGTATTTGTTTGATTTAATATCTTTATAATATGAATAAGAGTTTTTTGTATTATGTTATAGCATTGCTGTTGTCTTTTTGTACGAATAGCTTTGGATTTACAAAGTATGTTACTAATAATCTTAATTTGCGGTATGAGGCAAATACGCATTCGTATGTTCTGACGGTTATACCTAAAGGGACTGCAGTAACTATAGATGAAGATTGTAATTGCTCTTGGGTCTTTGTGGAGTATAATGGGTATGTAGGTTATGTTTCAACTAGATATTTATCAAAGAATCCTGTCTCTCACAAATATAAGCCAAATATCTCTAGACGTAAAAGCACATCCTATAATCCCACTAATAGTAGGGTACGTTCAAATAGAGTTCGATATTATACGAATAAGTATGGTAATCGTGTTCAGTCACCGACAATATACAATTCTAAACCTGCTGGGGCTACAGCTCTTTGTAGAGATGGTACATATAGCTTTAGCCAAAATAGAAGGGGTACCTGTTCGCATCATGGTGGGGTAGCTATATGGTACTGAATTTTAATGTAAAAGTAACGTAAATTATAGTATTATGGTTGAATTTTTATCAATACTTGTAGTGGTAGTTTTGTTCTGTTATTTCTTGTACTACAAAAATAAGAAATACAGAGAAGAACAGGAAATGGATCGTATAGCTAACGCTCCGAATATGTCTGTTGGGTCTGAAGTTTTACCTTTAAACAATAATAATATGGAAGAAAATCAAAATTTAAGTACACGAGACCTTTGTGCCGAAGTCTTGCGTAAGTTAAACTGTGATGTTCAGTTTGATGAGGAAAATGAGTATAATATGTATTTCACATATCAAGGAGAAAACTTTAGTGTAGATACTTGGGAGAATGGTCTCATGATAACAATTTGGGATACATGGTGGGGTACTGTTGACTTGGATGACCTCGATGATGTGAGCCGTGTACGTAAAGCTATAAATAATATCAATGTTAGACAAAACTTGACATTGGTGTATTCTATAGACGAGAAGGGTCAAAAGTTTGCTGTTCATACAAAACGGCAATGCTTGCTTATTCCTCAAATTCCTCAGATAGAAAACTATATGGCTGCAATGCTTACTGGTTTCTTTGATGTTCAACGTAGCTTTAAAGAGGAGTATGATAGACTGAGATTAGGAGAAGAGGCAAAAGCTAAAGTTTGATTTAAACGTTCCTTGATAATTAGAGTAAATTGGGAAAGATAGAGATGGACAATACGAAGAAAGTGTTACGTATAACACATAAACAGAAAATCAAATAATAAACAATTATATTATGGAACAAAAACATCATTACACAGGCTTGACCGATGCCGAAGTGCTCGAAAGCCGTAGTAAACATGGTGCCAATATCTTGACACCACCAGAGAAAGAACCTTTATGGAAACAATTCCTAGAGAAGTTTGGCGACCCTCTGATTATCATTTTGCTGATAGCCGGAGTGTTGTCTATCGGCATTTCTTGCTATGAGTTTTGGGGATTGCATGAAGGTGCAGAGACTTTCTTTGAACCTGTTGGTATATTTGTGGCTATTTTGCTTGCCACTGGTATCGCCTTTATCTTTGAGTTAAAGGCTGATAAGCAGTTCTCGGTTCTCAACCAAGTCAATGACGACGAAATGGTAGAGGTAATCCGAAATGGAAACACAACTTCTATCAAGAAGAAAGATGTCGTTGTTGGTGATATTGTCGTGTTAAATACAGGTGAGGAGATTCCTGCTGATGGTGAACTTTTAGAGGCGATTACCTTGAATGTTGATGAGTCTTCTTTGACTGGTGAGCCTATTTGCCATAAAACAATTCATGAACAGGAGTTTGATAAGGATGCAACATTCCCTTCTAACCATGTGATGCGTGGTACAAAGGTGATGGAAGGTCATGGTATCTTCAAAGTCTTGGCAGTTGGTGACAAAACGGAAAATGGTAAAGTCTTTGAGGCTGCCCAGATAGATGATAGCGTTCGCACCCCATTAAATGAACAGTTGGATGGATTGGCAGACTTGATAACCAAGTTGAGTTATATCTTTGCAGCCCTTATCATTGTTCTCAAGCTGATGGTGTTCTTTGATTGGAGTCCTATTGTTTTGACATTGGCGGTTCCTACAGCTATATTCTTCTGGATGGTTATTAAAAAGTTTGACGACTGGAGTTGGAAGGCTGTTGTTCCAGCAATCATTGGCTATTTTGTGATATTGATGGGTATGGTAGTTTATTTCCATGATACTTTGATGCCGGGTGAGCAAATAGCTAAATTGATTACATATACGTTGGATACCTTGATGATTGCAGTAACACTTGTGGTTGTTGCGGTACCAGAAGGTTTGCCAATGGCTGTTACTCTGAGCTTGGCTTATAGTATGACTCGAATGATGAAGACCAACAACTTAGTTCGTAAAATGCATGCTTGTGAGACAATGGGTGCTACGACAGTTATCTGTACCGATAAGACTGGTACTTTAACACTGAATCAGATGCAAGTGCATGATACCAATTTCTATGGTCTTTCAGCTCAGAGTTTGGGTAATGATAAGGGTAGTCTGTTGATAGAGGAAGGTATCGCTGTCAATTCAACTGCTTCTTTGGATTATTCAGATGCTGAGGCTGTAAAAGTATTGGGCAATCCTACGGAGGGCGCTTTGCTTCTTTGGCTCAAGAAGGCTGGCGTTGATTATCTGAATCTACGTGAGTCTGCTGAGGTTTTGGAGGAGTTGCCTTTCTCTACGGAGCGTAAGTATATGGCAACAATTGTTAAGTCTTCCTTGTTTGAAGGCAAGACAATTCTCTATGTCAAGGGTGCTCCTGAAATTGTAAGTGGTTTGTGTAAGAATATCGAGAACAATGTTTCTAAAACTGATATTGAGAATCAGTTGGTTGAATATCAGAACCAAGCTATGCGTACCCTCGGCTTCGCTTATCAAATAATTGATAGTAAGACTGACGTATTCAAGGATGGTAAGATTGTGGCAGATAATTTAACCTTTATGGGTGTTGTGGCTATCAGCGACCCTGTTCGTCTGGATGTTCCTGCAGCCGTTGCAGAATGTATGAATGCCGGTATCAATGTGAAGATTGTTACTGGTGATACTCCTGGTACAGCTAAGGAAATCGGTCGTCAAATTGGTCTGTGGACAGCAAAGGATGGTGATAAGAATATTATTACTGGTCCAGAGTTTGCTGCTCTTTCTGATGAAGAGTTGGATAAGAGAGTCTTGGATTTGAAGATAATCTCTCGTGCTCGTCCTATGGATAAGAAACGATTGGTTGAGGCTTTGCAAAGAAAGAACCAAGTCGTTGCTGTTACTGGTGACGGAACCAACGATGCCCCTGCTTTGAAGGCTGCTCATGTTGGTTTGTCTATGGGTGATGGTACTTCTGTAGCAAAGGAGGCATCTGATATTACCATTATCGATAACTCATTTAGTAGTATTGGTAAGGCGGTGATGTGGGGCCGTTCACTCTATCAGAATATCCAACGTTTCTTACTCTTCCAGTTGACAGTGAATGTGGCTGCTTGCTTTATCGTTCTTTTTGGCGCATTTATGGGCGAGGAAAGTCCGCTTACCGTAACTCAGATGCTTTGGGTGAACTTGATTATGGATACATTTGGTGCAATGGCATTGGCTTCACTTCCTCCTTCACCTGAGGTTATGAACGATAAGCCAAGAGAAAGACAGGCCTTTATCATCAATAAGCCTATGGCTTTCGATATTGTTGGTGTTGGTGGTTTCTTCTTCCTATTGACACTATTATTCGTTTATATTTTCCAGCACAGTGATGTTACTAGTTTAATGGACTTGTTAACTTTACAGTTGGGCGAAGCAAATAGCGTCACTCCTTATGAGCAGACACTGATTTTCTCAATATTTGTGTGGACACATTTCTGGTATATGTTTAATACTCGTTCTTTTGAAACTGGAAAAAGCCTATTCAAACTTAAACTAAGTTCTGGTTTCAAAACTATTGTAGGTGTTATTGTTATTGGCCAGATCATTATAGTAGAGGTCTTCTATGAGTTCTTTAATGTTGAACCTATGTTCCACACACTTAGTTGGAAATTGAATGTATCAGGTATTATAGATTGGCTGATCATTGTAGTCTTATCTTCCCTGGTTCTTTGGGTTAGAGAACTATGGCATCTATTAAGTGCTAAGAAAAACTAATAATTAATTATAGGTGATGTAGGTATGTTACAATAATACATATCTTCATCACTTTTTTTATGTGTTATTTTACATCTTGCGTTATGAGATTAATATTTTCTGTTTTTATTTTTATTTGTACAAGTCTAATTTCTTGTTCGAATAGCTATCAACAATCACAAAATTTAGAGATTCCTATTAATACTATTGAGAGGGCAGAGAATATTTATTATAGGTTAGGTTATACTGTATCTTTTAATCCTGAGCTTAATATACCTAATTGGGTAGCATGGGAACTTAATTCTTCGAAATTAATAGAAAGAGAAAGTAGAGCCGGACATTTTTATC
>OHTF01000188.1_pt1 | contig 29773 bp, 23 predicted proteins | sample 1578811 | NCBI WGS metagenome assembly OHTF01 (sample SAMEA3879571, study PRJEB24766) | human gut metagenome | biome: human-associated habitat; feature: feces | place: USA | collected 1985/1987
GTAGCGGGACGATATTTTCGTGCCGATACGATATAATTTTCCATAAGCGGAGTTCTTTTTTCTAATATGAGTTCTGCAAAAGTACATAAATTATCCGTTTTTATGGGTAGGATTGCTTGAAATATTTCTATCTTTGCAAAAATCAAAAAAGGGATTCTTTGTATGAGCAAATTGCTGACTATTTGGAACTACATCCGGCGCCATAAGTATATGATTACGGTGCTGATCTTTATTGTAGTTATTGGTTTTCTGGATGAGAACAGCTTGATTCAGCGGGTAAAGCATCGCAGTGAGATCAGCGCGCTGAATAGTGAGATAGAGAAATATAGAAAGCAATATGAGGAAGATACGGAGAAACTGAAGGAACTGACCACGAATCCTGAGGCTTTGGAGAAAATAGCACGCGAGAAGTATTTGATGAAGAAGCCTGACGAGGATATTTTTGTGTTTGAAGAATGAGTAAATCTTATAATATAATTTCGATGGCAGGGGCAGTCCTGCTGCTGGCAGGTGCGGTGTTGCAAATCACCCGGTGGGAGCTTGCGCCTTATCTGTATACGCTGGGTGCTGTGATGTTCGGCTATGTGCAGGTCATGGGGAATCGTTATGATGGAAGGAATTTTATCATCAAGCGTTTGCGTAGACAGCAGATTTTCGGGGCTGTCGCACTGGTCTTTACAGGAGTATTGATGTTTACCATGAAACGTAACGAATGGATTGTTTGTCTTTCCATTGCCGCTGTCCTGGAACTTTATACGGCTTTCCGTATTCCGCAGGAGTTGGAGAAGGAAAAACGTTAAGGAACCAGTGTCATTTCTTGTCCGCGTTTATAGAGGCTTATCTTGTGAAAAATAGGAGAACGCGGACGACACTTGTTACGTGTGGTCCGCGTTCTAAAAAATAGTTGTCCGGTATTGTTATTCCACAATGGTCATTTCATCTACCAAGTGTTTCGCTCCTGCAAACTTATCAATAATAAATAAGGTATAGCGGATATCCACACAGGCTGCACGTTGTAACTGGGGATTGTAAGCAATGTCACCGGTCAGTCCTTCGTAGTTGCGGTCAAAGCCGGTACCGATCAATTCCCCTTTGTTATTGAAAACGGGGGAGCCGGAATTACCTCCTGTATTGTCTGTTCCTGTAACAAAACAGATGGGCATTTCACCATTTTTCATGGCATAGCGCCCGAAGTCTTTCTTGTTATACAAGTCCTTCAGTTTGGCCGGAACCACGAATTCATAGTTGTTTGGATCCTCTTTTTCCATCACTCCTTTCAACGTGGTGTAATAGTTGTATTCCATACCGTCTTTGGGGCTGTATGAACCTACTTTACCATAAGTGAGACGTAACGTGGAGTTGGCATCCGGATAAATAGGAGTGCCTTCATGCTGTTTCAGCTTCATCATACCCTCTACCCAGGTTTTATGGGCCAGATTATAAGCATCGGTTTCGGCTTTCATGGCTGCATCGGTATCTGCATAACCTTGGTCTACTGATTTGGCATATTGCACCATCAGGTCATTTTCCAATGTCTTGGCATCCGGCTTTGCCACAAAGTTGTCAAAGGCTTCACGGCTTCGGAAGATGGATGTATCAAAACAAGCATCGACAAAGGCGTCAATGTTTCCTTTGAATTCTTTGTCTATTACTTTAAAGATGCTGATGCGCTGTTCGGCCGGAATTAATTCTGCGTAAGTTTTCAGCAAAGCTTTGGAAACTTTACGGTCTATTTCGGGATTATAGTCTTTATTGAAAAAATTATCGGCTTGTTTGATCAGTGTGCTTAATGCATGATCCAGCGGATTGATTTCTTTAGTAGCATGAGGTACTTTATATCCTTTTTTCAATGCTTGCAGGACTTTGTCTGTGGAAGGAATCTTATAGAATTCCGTTCCCAGTTTGCAAACTTCGTAAATGGCTTGCTGATGATATACGGCATCCCGGCGTTTGCTCACGATTTCCCGGATAGCATCGAAGGCTTTCTGGTAGGCGTCAGTACCCGTCTCACGTCCGTAAGCCAGAAGCTTTTCCTGTTGTTTCTTTTTCGTATCAAGTACTTTCAGCTGAACCAGTCCTTCGTTCATACCGATAGCATTCTTCCAGTAATTGGCTGACGAGGCGTATTTGCTGGCATACTGGATGCGTACTTTATCACTTTTCAGCATCTCTTCCAGCAGATTATTCAATCGTACGGTGCGGACGGTCTTACGCATGAAGTTGGTAGTCTGCATACGTTCTTCCACTTCGTCCGAAATCATGTATCGCCAGTTGCGTCCGGGAAATCCCATTACGAAAGTGAAGTCTCCCTCTTTGACTCCTCCCAGGTTGATGGTCAGATGTTTTTTCACTTTCAAGGGTACATTGCTTTCGTTATAGTCAGCAGGTTTACCGTCGGGTGTTGCATAAATGCGGAACATGGAGAAATCGCCACAGTGACGGGGCCACATCCAGTTATCGGTGTCAGCTCCGAACTTTCCGATGGAGGAAGGAGGAGCGCCTACCATACGGACGTCTTTATAGATGGTCTTTATAAACAAGTAATAGCGGTTGGCTCCGTAGAAAGGCTTTAGTTCCAAAGCGGTGAACGGAGTGATCTCTATATTTTCTTGTTCGGCAAAACGTTTGGCTACTTTGCTCAGATAGGAGGGGGACAGGTAGTTCAGTCCTTCCGGGTCCTCATCTTTGGCCAGTTGTTCCTTTACATAAGGAGTGACGTCCAGAATTCTGTCTATGAAGGTGACAGTCAGCCCCTTGCAGGGAAGTTCTTCTTTGCGGCTCATAGCCCAGAAGCCGTCAGTCAGATAGTCGTGTTCTACCGAACTGTGTTGCTGGATATAGCTGTAACCGCAATGATGATTGGTCAGCACAAGACCTTCGGCAGAAATGATTTCACCGGTACAACCACCTCCGAAATGCACTACAGCATCCTTCAGGCTGATGCTGTCCGGACAATATACTTTATCAATGCTGATATCCAGTCCCATATCATACATGGTGGCCGCATTCTGTTCTTTCAGATCAGTCAGCATCCACATCCCCTCGTCGGCATGGCCGGCAAGGGTTGTGAAAGTAAATAGCGAGAGTAATAGTATCTTTTTCATTATTCAACAATAGTCATTTCGTCAATCAGGTGTTTGCATCCGCCCAATTTGTCGATGATGAATAATACATAACGTATATCCACTGCGATACAACGCTGTAAGTTGTTGTCGAAATTAATGTCACCACTCAGTGATTCCCAGTTGCCGTCAAAAGCGGCACCGATGAGTTCGCCGTTACCGTTGATGACGGGAGAACCTGAATTACCGCCGGTAATATCATTGGTAGTCAGGAAACAAGCAGGCATATCACCGTTGGGCAATGCATAACGTCCGAAATCTTTTGTTTCATACAATTCTTTCAGTTTGGCGGGAACAACAAATTCCGGATTGGTAGGATCCTCTTTTTCCATGACACCTTTCAGCGTAGTGTAGTATTTATAGTGTACGCCGTCTTTGGGATTGTATGATTTCACATTGCCGTATGTCAGACGGATGGTGAAATTTGCATCCGGGGCTTTGGGTTCCGGTGAATACATTTCACACAGGCCGCGTACATAAGTTTTGTGTAATAAATCCATGCCTTTCATCGATTCAGCCAGTTCGTTTCCCAGCTTGTCCATCAAGTCATATTTAGCCCGTACGTATGCAGTCATAGGATCTTTTTCTATGGCTTTCACGGTAGGTTTCTTGATGAATTTATTGAAATTCGCTTCGTTGGAGAAGATGGAATTGTCATAACAATGGTCTACGTATGCGTCATAGTTACCTTTAAAATCCTTCTGGATGGTAGTATAGAAGGCAGGTAAAGCATTGGCAGGAACCATTTCGGCATACAGGGGCAACAGAGCTTTGGCCACTTTGCGGTCTACTTCGTGATCGTAGTCTTTGTTATGTATATCGGCATATACTTTTTTCAGCGTTTCAATATTTTTATTAATCGCTTCTTTATCTTTATTTTTGATTGCGTCTTTCAGCTTGTCCAGAATCAGATAAGGAGTGCCGAATTCTATACCTCCTTGAAAGACTTCACGGAAACAGGTGTAGTTATAAAGAATAGGATTACTCTTTTCGATGGCGGCATCAATTTCGCTGACTACTTTTTCATAATCAGTGTTGCCTTTGGCTTTAGCAAATGCTGCGAACTTGGCTTCCTGTTCTGCTTTTGTTTCCAATACCTTGTTGTCGATAATGGCTTTATTCATGCCGATAGAGTTTTTCCAATAGTTGCTGGAACCTGCATATTTGCTGGCGTATTGGATACGTACTTTGTCACTGGCAGCCATTTCTTTCTTCAGTACATCCTGACGCACACCACGTATGCGGATACGGGGTTCGTTGGTGGAATGCATCCGTTGTTTCACTTCACTTTGAGTCAGATAGCGGTTGGTGCTTCCGGGGAATCCCATAATCATGGCATAGTCACCCTCGTTAATACCTTTCAGTGAGATAGCCAGATGCTTTTTGGCTTTCAGAGGAACATTGTTTTCATTATATTCTGCCGGTTCGCCGTTGGCATCCGCATAAATGCGGAAGACGGAAAAGTCGCAAGTATGGCGGGGCCACATCCAGTTGTCTGTTTCACCACCGAATTTACCGATGGATGAAGGCGGAGCGGCAACCATGCGTACGTCGCTGTAGGTTTTCAGATAAATCAGATAGAATTTATTGCCTGCATAGAAAGGCAGAGCTTGTGCGCTGATACCCGCTTTTCCGTTCAGGTCACTGGCTTTCAGTTCCTCGTCGGCCAGTTTTTTCAGGAAGTCGTATTCAAAGGTTTCCTCTTCTTTTACTTCGCCTGATTTTACTTTATTGTTTACTTTATCTGTGACATCGACAATGCGTTCTACAAATTTGAACTTCAATCCCGGAGTCGGTAGCTCTTCTTTGCGGCTTTTTGCCCAAAAACCGTCAGTCAGGTAGTCATGTTCTACCGAGCTATGTTGCTGTATCGCTCCGTAGCCACAGTGGTGGTTGGTCAGGATCAGTCCGTCCGGTGAGATGATTTCACCGGTACATCCTCCTCCGAAAATGCCTACTGCATCTTTTAATGAAACGCGGTTCGGGTTATAAATGTCGTCTGCTTCCAGCAGTAAGCCTTGTGCTTTCATGCGGTCTGCCAAATGCTGCTCTTGCATCAGTTGCAACAGCCACATACCTTCGTCTGCCTTCGACGGCAAGAATGCTACACACATCAATGCGAGCAATAAAAGTTTGAATTTTTTCATGTTGTGTACTAATTGTTATTTCTTTATCCTTATATCGGTTACAAAAATAGAAAAAAAGAGGGAACTTTGCACTATAAATTGCCTTCTCGGTAATAATCTTCTATTTAGTTTTAAATTTTAATAAAATATTTTTGTCACTAAATTATAGATTGTACCTTTGTATGCGAAAAATAGTAATGGGGCGTAGATAAGCATGAATAAACTTTTTTTCTCTGTGGTATCTTTATTGGCTTTTACTTCATGTGCCAGTGAGTATAAGATAGAAGGTAGTTCTTCTGTTTCTCGTCTGGATGGGAAAATGCTATTTGTAAAAGTTCCTAGTGGAGACCGGATGCTGAGTATTGATTCGGCAGAGGTAATTCATGGAATGTTCAAGATGGAAGGTATAACCGATTCTACTTCAATGGCATCCTTGTATATGGATGATGAGAGCATCATGCCTTTTGTCATTGAAAAAGGGAAAATATCCATCAGTATTGATAATGCCCGTATTGTAGTTACCGGAACTCCGTTGAATGATCGTCTGTATGATTTTGTGGGAAAAAAGACTTCTTTGGATGACAGAGCATACGAGTTGGAGCGTCAGGAGAGCCGTATGATTATGGATGGAAAAGCACCGGATGAAATTCAACGTGAGATAACGAGAGAACGTGAGAAACTGGCTGCTGAAATGAATGCATTGGCTAAGGAGTTTATCCAGAAGAATTATGATAATGTATTGGGACCGGGTGTTTTCATTATGTTGTGCAGCAATTTTCCTTATCCTGTCATGACTCCCTTGATTGAGGAAATTATAGAGGAGGCTCCTGACCGATTTAAAAATAACTCCTTGGTAAAGGATTATGTGACAGTAGCCCGTTCGAATATGGAAAAATTAAAAGCTCCCCATTAATGAGGAGCCTTTTTTTATCTGTCTTGGTCTGGATTGTCTATTTTTCCTTGATATTTTTCAGGTAAGTCTTTCTCAATTTCCCTGTAAGCCTCTTCCATGGTTGCTTTGATGTTTTCCATTCCCTGGCTTTGCGGATAAATGGGCTTATGTACGACTAATGTCATAGGATGCCAGGATACAAAACCGCCGGTACGGGGAAGAATATTAAAGGAGCCGATAATAGTGAGTGGTACTACGGGAAGTTGCAAATCATCTGCCAGTTGGAAAGCACCTTTCTTAAAATATCCCATGTGCCCGGTAAAAGTACGTGCACCTTCGGGAAATACCACTAGAGAAGTTCCATCCTGTAGTACGTGACGGGCATGTTCTATGGTTTCTATTACCTTCTTGGGACCGGATTTATCAACGAATATATGTCCGGCAGCTTCACAGGCTTTGCCGACGAAAGGCATTTTGCGCAGACTTTTTTTCATCATCCATTTAAAGTTTCGTCCCAGAAAACCATAAATCAGGAAGATATCGAAAGAGCCTTGATGATTGGCTACAAACACATAGGATGTTTTTTTAAGTACTTCCGGATGTCCTACTACCTTGACAGGAATAAGTAATACATAGCAGAAAAGCTGTGACCATATTTTTCCCGGATAATATCCCCAAAAATGCGGATTGCCTATCCATGAACCAATAATGGTAACTATTGCTGTAAGTATGGTTAATACCAGCAAAATGGGAAGTGCTATGAATAGTTGGTATAAAATATATAGTACTTTCATTTGTCTGAATTTTAGTTGTACAAAGATAGAAAAACTATTTTATATTTTATGTAACGTGATTACTGTAATTTCCGGCCATGCTCCAAGGCGCATAGGGAACATCAGGTAGCCCAAACCAATATTGACAAACAAGGATTGTTTTCCTTCCTGGTATAAACCGTTGTGTTCGGGATATACGAATTTAGCAGGAGAGAAGCCAAACAGGCTGAACTGCATTTCATGGGTGTGGCCTGAAAGCATTAGCTGTACATCACTTTCCGGCAAGACTTCTCTGTGCCAATGAGTGGGGTCATGGCTCATTAATATTTTATACATTCCTTCCGTTCCTTTTAATGCTTTCTGCAGATCTCCATAATTGGGAAATGGGGGATTTCCGCTGTTCTCTACACCTGCCAGGGCTATACTGTCTCCATGATGATGTAGAATGACATGATCGTTATTGAGTATTTTCCATCCCATGGCAGCCTGTTTGGATTTCAAGCTGTTCAGGTTGGCTTCTTGAGCTTCTTCCGTTTCCCATTTTATATAAGGGGAATAGTCATGGTTGCCTAAAACGGAATACACTCCGTCTTTTCCTTTTATCTGTTCTAGAATAGGGATAAATTCGTCCAATTCCGTTGCCACGTTATTGACCAGGTCACCTGTAAAAAGTACCAGGTCGGCATGTTGTGCATTAATAAGGTTTACAGCCTTCTGTAAAGCAGCACCGTTGCCAGTCCAGCTGCCGGAATGGATATCAGATATTTGTACAATGCGGTAGCCGTCAAAGCCGCTGGGAAGTTCATCGGAACTGATGGTTACCTCCCTGATTTGAAAATGCTGTTTTCCTTCGGTTGCTCCATATATTACATATATTAACGAGGCTAAAGCCAATCCTCCTGCTACATATCCTCCATACAGTTTTTTGCCGGAGATGATATATAGGAGCTTCATAAACAGGATAACAATGACGAAAAGTGCCTTGGGTACGGAGAAACAAAGAAAAATCAATAAGAAATTGCTAAGTCGCTGCATGGAATCCGGACGTGGCTCATGTATAGAAAAGACTAATGTCATTCCCAATAAAAGAAACAGACTGGGAAGCCAATAAGCCCAATGTGTCCATTTTTGGGAAACACGGCGTATATATGCCTTGTATATATACATATCGGGCAATATCAGTAGCAGTAGAAAAAACAGAAATAACTTTATCAGCATCATAATTTATTCGTTTTTTATAGATTGGCGGCGAGAAACTTTTTAGTTTCTTCTATACTCATGCCCCGGCGGGCGGCGTAATCTGCCAATTGGTCTTCACCTATTTTTCCGATGGAGAAATAGCGGGAAGCCGGATGGGCAAACATGAGTCCGCATACAGAGGCATGGGGCTTCATCATACCATTCTCGGTCAATGAAATTCCTATTTGCTTCATATCCAGCAACTCGTCTAATAGGAAATTGACGGATTGGTCGGGCAAGGAAGGATAACCTACGGCAGGACGTATCCCTTGATATTTTTCATTATGCAGGTCTTTTACGCTTAGGTTTTCATCAGGTGCATATCCCCAAAGTTTTTTGCGTACATCTTCGTGTAGTTTTTCGGCAGTAGCTTCCGCCAGTCTGTCGGACAATGTTTGCACTAACATACGTTTGTAATCGTCTTCTGCATAGAGCCGCTCCATTTCTGCATCTACCGTAGTGGCGAATGCTCCTATTTTGTCTGTGATACCCGATGATAATGGACGCACAAAGTCACTCAGACATAAAAACGGGTCATCTTCTTTCAATTTTGCTGTTTGTTGACGCAAAAGCGGAAAACGCTTGCTGTTCAGCAGCAGATCATCTCCGTCGGCATTGGCATCCATGATATTGACCACTCCGTGGGTCTGATACGCTGTATCCAGTTCATTCAACATCCGATTTGCCTCTTTGAAAAGCTGCATGGCTTCACTGGCTTTCGGACGGTCTTCTTCCGCAAAACCGGTGAGCCACATGGCCCGGCATGAATCACATCCATGTATGTCCGCGATGGCGGCAAACTTGGGTTGAAAGCCCCATGCATGGAAAAAATAAATCCAGTTAATGTATTCGCTTACTTCGTGAATCTTGTAATTTACAATCATCTTTTAAACCTTAATTCTTGTCCGCGATGACTTTGGTCTACCTTGTTGTCACTGTAAACCAGATCACCATTGACGAATGTTTTTTCTACCCGTGTGTGGAATTTCTGTCCTTCCATCGGAGTCCATCCGCATTTGCTTAAAACGCAGTCGGCAGTTACAGTCCATTCATGATCCGGATTTACCAATACGAGGTCGGCTTGATAACCGGGGCGGATGTAGCCTCGTCTTTCAATATGATAAAGTTCGGCCGGTGCATGGCACATTTTCTGAACCAGTTGCTCTATGCTTAATATGCCTTCGCGTACTAATTCCATGATAGCTACTAATGAAAACTGTATCATCGGCATACCCGATACGGCTTTCAATGCTCCCCCTTCCTTTTCTTTCAGTAAGTGAGGGGCATGGTCGGTACCTATTACATCTATCAGATTGGTAGACAATGCTTTGCGTAAAGCATTCCGGTCTTCTGAAGTTTTGATGGACGGATTGCACTTGATACGTCCTTTCAATGTTTCATAATCTTTGTCATAGAAGTATAGATGTGACACGCAAGCTTCCGCCGTAATCTTTTTTTCACTCAGGGGTTTGTCTTCAAGCAAATCCAGTTCTTGTGCGGTGCTGATGTGCAGGATGTGCAGGCGGGCATTGTTTTCTTTTGCCAGCCGGATGGCCAGTGAGGAAGAATATGCACATGCTTCCGCACTACGTATCTGCGGATGGTATTTTATATCAGGATCTTCTCCATATTTTTCTTTGAAGGCTGTTGTATTGGCACTGATTATAGATTGTTCTTCACAATGTGCTGCAATAAGCATACCTGCATTGGCAAATACTTTTCTAAGTACTTCCATGCGGTCTACCAACATATTTCCCGTGCTGGCTCCCATAAATAATTTAACACCGCATACCCGGCTTTTATCTAGTGTGGGGAGTACATCCGCATTCGTATTGGTTGCTCCGAAATAGAATGAATAGTTTACGATGCTTTTGGTTGCCGCATCCGCAAACTTGGCATTCAAAGCTTCCAGGGTCGTAGTTTGCGGAGTGGTGTTGGGCATGTCCATAAAACTGGTGACGCCACCTGCCGCCGCCGCTGTGCTTTCAGTATGTATGTCGGCTTTATGAGTCAGTCCCGGGTCACGGAAGTGTACATGATCGTCTATTACTCCCGGCATCAGATAATAGCCTTTCGCATCTATTATTTCTCCACAAGGCTGGGAGGGAACTGTTTCTTCTGCCAGCACTTCAGCTATGACTTCATTCTCAATCACTATCGAACCGTGAAAAATCTTGCCTTCATTCACAATCCGTGCATTCTTTATCCATGTACGTTTCATACTGTTTTCTTTTGCGGGTATTTGCGGAACCAGCTACCCAGTTTTAATTGAATGACTCCTAATACAGCTTCACCGAAGATACTTCCGTTCATTTTTGAAGTACCTAATTCGCGATTGACAAAAATCACAGGAACTTCGGCTATCTTGAATCCGCACTTGTAAGCAGTGAACTTCATCTCAATCTGGAATGCATATCCTTTAAAACGGATGCCATCCAGACCGATTGTTTCCAAGACTTCACGGCGATAGCATTTAAATCCGGCGGTAGTATCATGTATGGGTAACCCTGTGATAATCCGTACATATTTGGAGGCGAAGTAGGACATCAGCACACGCCCCATCGGCCAGTTCACTACATTCACACCACTGACATAGCGTGAACCGATAGCTACATCATAGCCTTCAACGGCACATTTGTTATACAGCCTTGGCAGGTCATTCGGATTATGACTGAAGTCAGCATCCATTTCAAATACAAAATCATATTGATGCTCTATCGCCCATTTGAATCCGGCAATGTAAGCAGTACCCAGTCCTAATTTACCTTTACGCTCAATCATGAAAAGACGGTCGGGGAATTCTGTTTGCAGTTTACGGACAATGGTTGCCGTGCCGTCTGGTGAGTTATCTTCAATAATCAATATGTGGAAGAACTTTTCCAGTCCGAATACAGCCCGGATAATGTTCTCTATATTTTCCTTTTCGTTATAGGTGGGTATAATAATAATACTATCGGATTTCTCCATACATTTTTTGTATTAGCTGAATAAATATCATACAAAAGTAACTATTATATTAACACTCCCGTCAGAATTTAATTTTATTAATTAAAAAAAGAGGATTACCCCTGCCTGGCGCACGGATAATCCCCCTATTTAACAGAATAGTTTAGAAATCTTTAGAATGCCACACCAAGGCGGAAACCGAAATTGTTTAATTTATCCATATCATAGTTAAATACGGTTCCCTTGTTGGTAGAGTAGCTGTAGAATGCTGCCAGATGGAAGCCGATACTGTTTGTCCAGGGGTAGATATTCACACCGACTTCTGGTGATACATAGAAACCCCAAGTGTTGTCTTTCACTTCGTAAATGTAAAAGTCACTGGACATTTTGGTATAGTTGGCACCCAGCTTCAATCCGATATAAGGTTGGCATGCACCGTCACTGAAGCGATAGTGTGTTGCGAAACCGAAAGGCAACTGAAATACGGAATGTTGCTGGTCGGTTGTCAGGGCTGCCGAGTTGCTGATTGGTAGTGTCTGACGTGAAATATACTCATTATTGGTATGATAATTGATAAAGGCACCGATTGACAAATCCGGCAGTACATAATATCCACCTTCGAAGTTCATACCCCAACCGCTTGCTTTGTTTGCAAAGTTATTGCTGATAGGAGCGTTGAACTGCCAGTCTACATTGAAATAGGTAAACGGAGTTACCTGTGCTTTTGCCGGCAGGGCAAAGGCTATGGCGATAGCGGCTACCGCCATCAGTCTGAGAGTTAAATATTTTATAGTTTTCATATTTCCTTTTTATTTTAAATGAATACTTGTTTCACTTACATTTATTTTTTCAGATAAGGACTCTGAGTGAATGCCTGGTTGATGGCAGTAGTTGTACGGTTTACATTCAAACTGCCACTTCCGCCCAGCAACCCGCTGATGTATGCATTCCAGACAACAGTTAATTTTTCTTTTTGTCCTTCCGGAGCATTTTTTAAATTAATCATGTCGGCCAGCAATGAACCGGTGCTATAGCTGTAAGTGATAGGATAGGGATAGTACCATCCACCTCCCCAATTGCCGCCCCAGTAGCCGGGATACCAATAACCGGGATAATAGCCCCACCAGGGGCCGTCATTATAGTAACCGTGGAAATAATAAGTACTTGCTACGTAGCTTACCTGTAGACCGAGGTCGGCTTCGTCTTTATTAGCTGCGGTGTAGCCGGCAGCGTTCATCTTAGTCTTGAATGCATTGATGATGATCTGTGCATTCTCGTCCTTCCAGTATTCAGGGGCTTTCTTGTCACCGATGATCAGGATGCTGTCGGGGATATAATAAGTACTGAAGTCATTGAACTTAGTACTAGTGTCATGACTGGTGAATACCAGATACTCATTGTCCAATTTGTCCATGTCCGGGTCTTTCTCGCAAGATACCAAGGCAAAGACCGCCAGTAGGATAGGAATTAATTTTTTCATGTCAAGTTTTTGTTTAAGTTAATACTAATTGTTTTTCGTCTAGTTTCTCTCATACAACGGCCAGCTTATGTTTTTGTTCACTAACAGTCTGTTCTTTAGTGAATTTTTTTGCAGCCAGGTTAATTAGAGTTTCTTTTTTAAAGTGTAATTTAGTTTAGAAACAGCTTTCTTGAAGTCCTTGCCAATCATTGTCAGTGCACTGTCACCCTCTGCCAGAAAGTTTGTCTTTTCGTGTCCCGGAGTAGCGGAAATTAATTGATAAACGATAGCGGTGCTGTCATTAGGAATTCCAATAATAGTTACAACTGTACCACTGTCGGTAAATGCCTGGTTACCATCTTTTGTTCCTAAATAAGTGGTCATCAGATTGTACGTGCCCAATGAGTCTTGGCCTGCCTCCTGAAGTGTCAGTTGATAGTTGATACCTTCGGCATCGGCAGCTGGCAGAATACCTTCATAGCTATATGTTTGTAATTCACCCAGTGTGCTGTCGTTCACAGCGAAAATAGAGTCACTTTCACTTTCGGCTATTATCTCAGCACTTTTGTTTCCTTTAGAGCCACAGGAAACAATCATGGCAGCCAAAGCTGTTGCAATAAATACTTTTTTCATTGTTAAGTCAGGTTTTTAATGGTTATTTGGGTACATAACATTTGTTATGCCCGTTTTGTTTTTAATAAGTTCTCTTTTCAGAAAAAAAACAAGACCATGTTTAAAATGCATTAAACACGGTCTTTAATAAATAGGGCGTTGTATCTGGATAAATCGGACTACCGTAGCCGTATGCCGTTCATACTTCTTCGAATCAGTGAGTTATAGATAATTTTTCCTTTTGATACTTGTTCTTCTGTTTGTGGCAGGTCGGGCATACTTCCTGTCGTAATATAAGCTATAGTGTTCTTCAATAAATACTCTTTGGTGTCTCCCAGTGGGTAGAGAGGGGAGATGAGATTACGTTCGCTCAATGTGAAATCGGGGGTGATTCCATTTACATAGTTGGCTTGTCCTGCCGAGTTGAGAACGTATGCCACAACCGGCCATAAAATAAAGTTGTAACGCTCATCTTGGTATGGTTCCATGGCTACATTTTTGCCAACAGTCGTTTCACCTATTACCACTACATTTTCTGTACCTATATATGGACGGAGACAATTTATGACTGCTTCTGAGGCCGATGCAGTAAATTTGCTTGTCAGTACGTAGAGCTTGCTTAAGTTCAAGTTTTCGGAAGCAAGTCCTGTATTGAGAGGGAAATCAATTTTTTGCGGGGCACTGATGTCATTATACAAAGTTGTGCAAAATACTTTCCCTAGATCTGCCGCGGGTGCCAGATAACTTCCTAAATCTGTGGCACAACTCAAATAACCACCGGGATTGTAGCGTAAGTCCAGAATAAAAGCATCGGGTGACTGTCCCTTGAACCGGGCGAATATCTGTTTCATCTGTTCCCTGTATTCTGTATCTGTTGCCTGGTTGTTGGGGCCTGTACTGAATTCATTGTAGACCATATAGGCTATTTTTTTTCCGGATACTTCATATATTGTATCTATATAGAACGGATTCAATTCTACGGGGCGTGATGCCGCTACTTTGACTGTATCTGTTGCAATCCAGCTGGAATTGCCTTCCTCATCAAAAACCAAGCTTTCTCTGGCGAAAGTTGTATTGCCGCCTTCCATCAGATATCCGTAATTATTGTTGGTCAGTTCTTCTTTGCCAATGGCTGATATCCAGTTCCCTCGTTCCAATCCGGCTTCTGAGGCCGGTGAATTGGGCAGTACGAATAAAATACGGGCAAATACGTGTGATGAGATTCCGGTGGGATCGGTCATTAATTCAAAATCAAATCCGTAAGTAGAAGTACGTTGCAGGTAGGAACGTGCCGCATCGGAAGCGTCCTTTATTTCTATATACGAATACGGGTCTCCTTTTCCGTTTTGTGCCTTGGTATAAACCAATTTTTGCAGGAAGTCTTCCGGTTCGGCAAAATAGTCCGTTTCCTTTATTGCCGGAATACTGTCATACCACAAATAATGCTCTTTCATTATTTGTTCTATCCATACATTCTCTCCAATTAATGCATAGTATTCCCCACTGCGGTCTTCGCCACATGAAGCCATTATAAATAAAGTGGTTAGAAGAAAAAAAGTGCTCCGTATATGCTTCATAATCTAATTCCTTTTTCGATCTGCAAAGCTAGGGATTTTATTTTAAAGTAGGGATAAGGTTTGGAATAAATAATCCAAAAAACCTTTATATAAAAAAGAAATCCGCCGGTTAGGTCAAGCAGACTTCACGGCGGACGTTCTTAATTTTTTATTTCTTTTCAGATTTCCATTTGTCAGCATATTCATTCAGAATTCTGCGGATACTGAGTCCGATTTTGATATAATCTTTCTCGTTCAGGTTGGCAAGTGATACACGTACACTCCATTCGGGTCCGTCGAATCCACCACCATTCAATACGACCAGGCCTGTTTCATTGGCAAGACGGAATACTACGTCCAATGGATTATAAGTTGTCTGCAGATGTTGTACAAATTCATCTCCGTAAAATTTCTTGGCCCATACCAGCATGTCTATTTCTGAATAATAACCGGCCCTTAGTGGATCGTCGGGGAGAATGAACCCTGTGTTGTCCCATAATGCTTTCAGACGGGTATGGATTAAATTAAGCATGGCATGACGATATGTATTTTCTTTGTCCAGCAATGAAAAAGAAGCAAAGAGTGACATCTGCATTTGTTGTGGCAAAGACAATCCTGCTGTATGGTTCAAGGCTACTTGACGGCTGTCTGCTACCATACGGTCAATGAATTTCATGTTTTCTACTTGCATACTCAAGCTGCCATACCGTTTGGTTAGTTCGCTTTTTCGTTTGCGGGGCAGATTGGCAATCATTCTGTCGAATACATTTTTCTCATGTAAGGCAATTACAGCAAGGCGCCAACCGGTCGCTCCGAAATATTTGGAGAAGGAGTAGACACAAATTGTGTTCTGTGGCAAATCAGCCATCAGGCTGCGGAATCCGGGAACAAAAGTACCATATACATCATCTGTTATAATCATCAGATTGGGATTCCAGCGTGTTACTACGTCTTTCAGGGCATCTACGCATTCTTTGTTCAACTGATAACTGGGTGGATTGCTTGGATTGACAATAAACAAGGCTTTGTATTTCGTGTCTCGCAGTTTATTGATATCTTCCACTTTGTATTGCCAGGTATGAAGTCCTTCTTCATTTAGAGTACTTGCAGGAATATTGAGCACATCATAATCGTAACGTGTCAATTCGGGTATCTCTATATAGGGTGTAAAGATAGGAACCATCAATGCTATACTATCTCCTTTGTGTAGCAGGAAATTTTCTTCCAGCGAGTCGAATACATAGCACATCCCTGCTGTTCCGCCTTCGGTGGCGAATAAATCGAATTTACCTTGCGGGGGTTGCCCGTTGCACATTTCCTGATTCAGGTAATCCTGTACTAGAATTTCTGTATATTTCAAGATGCGGTCAGGCATAGGATATTGGTCGCCTACAATACTTTCGGTCCATTCGTGTACCAGTTCGTCCGGATCAGCTGCATGTTCCATCAGCATATAATTATAGGTACGTTTCAATAGATCTGTCCCCGCATTTCCTTCATGCTTTTTCAGGTACTCCTCAAAACGTTGGGCTATGCCTGTTTTTTGAGGAATACCGGCAATGCCTTCGGGCATGTCCATGACCCGGCGACACTCTTCAATGCCAAAACTGCCCAAGGCAAAGAATGCTTCACGAGCCTCCGTTGCAATCCAGTTGGGATTACCTCTGCCTGCATTCAGCATGACGTGCGCCATTTTCTTCACACTTTCATCTGCCATTTCAATCAAACGGTTTTTTAATTCGAAGGGACTGATCTTTTCCAAATTCTTGTCCATTCGGGCAACGCTGCTTTTATCACTTAAATATTCCATAATGTATGAGTTTAGTTTTTTAGTTGATTAATAATACAATGACCACTCCCCATATGATGAGTAGTGTATTTCCTACGGCATAGGTCACGGTGTATCCTAAAGAAGGTGTTTCGCTGCCTACTGCTTCTTGTATGGCGCCCAATGCAGCAGTGGTAGTACGGGCTCCTGCCGTGCACCCCAAAGAGAGGGCGGGATGGAACTTGAATACATATCTGGCTAGAATCAGCCCTAATAATAGAGGCAAGGAGGTGGCCAACGCACCTATGATAAACAACATAGGACCTACTTCTTTTAGTCCTTGTACAAAACTGGGTCCTGCAGAAATGCCGACTACGGCGATGAACATATTCAAGCCTACATTATTCAGCACCCATAAAGAGGATTCCGGTATTTGTCCGAAGGTAGGGCGTTTGCTGCGCCACCAGCCAAATACTAATCCGGCTATCAAGGCTCCTCCACTAGTGCTCAGGCTAATAGGTACTCCGCCGATATGGATTGCAAGTGCTCCGATGATACCTCCCAGTAAAATGCCGAGTCCTACAAATATCATATCGGTGGCATTGGTGGGGCGGTCTATGTATCCTAGTTCTTTTGCAGCAGATTCCACCTCTTTTTTCAGGCCGACCAATTCCAAAGTATCTCCGCAGTCGATAGTGGTTTGTGCGAAAACAGGGATATCAATGCCTGCCCGTTTGATACGGCGTATACTGACGCCATGCATAAAGCTTTGACGGCGTATGAAGTCCAATTTTTGGTTGGAATATGGCTTTTTGTGTATCATGACAGGGAGTACTTCCACAGGGAAGTCAAGCAGTTGCGGATCGACGATTTCTTCTCCAATCCAGTCTTCTTCACCAATGGCGAATTCTCTTCTTCCGCTCAGTACCACTTCGTCCCCTTTTTGTAATAATTGTCCGGGAATAATATCATTGACAATGGAAGCTCCATGTCGCATTCTTTCAACAAACAATCTTTTCCCTTGTGAAATAAAATAGGATTCTAGCTGGTCAACAGTCTTGCCGTTGCCAAACCAATCGTTCTCTATGCGGTAAGCACGAAAAACTACCGGACGGCGGGCCTGTTCAAATCCGGGCTCGTCTGCTTCACTGGTACCCATCCGGGTTTCCAACTCTTTGCAAGCGGCTTTCACTTTTTCTAATCCTCCCAACATTTTAGGACCTAAAGAAGAGAGGACCCAGGCAGAGCCTGCCGTACCGAAAATGTAAGTTACAGCATATGCCACGGGAATGATATTAATCATATCACTTTTTTGGGAAGAGGATATGTTGAGTCCGTTTATGGTATCTTCTGCTACTCCTATGACGGCAGAGATAGTTTGTGCTCCGGCCAGTAACCCGGCTGCTTCACCGGCATTATATCCCATTAAGATAGCTAATAACCAAGTGATAATCAAACAACCTATACACATGAGCGCGGCGAATCCTACTTGAGGTAAACCATCTTTTTTCAGTCCGCGAAAGAATTGTGGTCCCACTTTGTATCCGATAGCAAAAAGGAATAAAAGAAAAAACACGGATTTCACCGGTTCTTCTATTGTAATGTTAAGCTGTCCCACTAATACCCCTACTAGCAATACACTGGTGACGATTCCCAAACTGAATTGTTTTATTTTCATTTTTCCAATCCAGAAGCCTGCGGCGATTGTCAGAAAAATAGCCAGTTCTGAATGCTGTCTCAAAAGATGTATAACCCATTCCATATTTCTTTCTTATTATAATTGCTGTTTAAAACAGAGTGGGGGTAAAGAAGTTGAGTTAAAAAGCTCCAAATTGTACTTAGTTCTAATATTTTTTATTTTATTTGCATAGAGATGATACTTGACTTATGAAAATAAAGTTGTTTGTAAAATATATTTCTTTGTTAGTTCTCTTGTTTGTTGCTGATGGTTGTAAAGAAAAAAAAGCTGACACATATGTGACTAAGGTCACCGATTTAACGGGAGAGGAAGAACAAGTTTTGAAATTGGAATATGATCGTGATGGTAAAATTATAAAGTATGGGGATACCCCGGTAAGGTATGAGGGCGACCAGATAACCATCGGACAGATGAATTGTTTGAATACCGGCAATAAGCTTTGCAATGTTACGTTTCAAATAGGAAAAGGCAAGGCGAGGGAGAGTAGGGCCCGTTGTATGTTGAAGGTAGGAGAGGAGGTTTATGAAGCTGATAAACAGACTGTCTATGATTATAAAGGAGATACTATTTTTATCAATTCTGATTATCGTGCTACTTCCGATTATCGTTTCTTGAAAAAAGTGCAAGGAAAATATGTTTTTGATCAGTTGGGACGGTTGAAGGAGGTGATGACTGTTTTTACTGAGGCAAATGATAGTGTGTCCAGTTGTCATACTTATTATAATTATGATAATAACATCAACTATCAGGCGAATCTGAATTTACAGGCTTATGTGATTGATTATGATGGGGTGGATAGTTTCTTCTATTTTTTATTGAATCTTGGGCAGTTGAGGAATAGAACAGCCTTACCTAATGATATCGGATATTGTATGAATCATGGTTTAAGCACTTATAATGTGCATGCCAATTATCGTCTGGATGATGAGAATCCGGTCAGGATAGAAGTTTTATATAATTATACCAAACTTCTATCCCGAATAGATTTATCTTATAATCCTTTAAATTAATTCATCGGGAAGTATAAACAAGTCTACTTCATTGGCGCCTTGCTTTATCAAGTCTTTCTTATCTATTTGGTAAAGGCGGACAAACTCATCATGACTGTCGCATAGTTCCTGGGCTTTGCGATAATATTCTATTGATTTTTCTGTTTCATTCAGGATATAATACACATGTCCTGCATTCATCCAGTCTTCCATAATGGGCTTGGGCTCGGATATCAGCAAGTCGTAATATTTCTTGGCTTGTTGATGGTTGCCGGTAATGAAGGAACACCATCCGATGGCGCGTCGGGCATTCTGTGGCTTTTTATCCAGATACTCCACTTTGAAGAAATAAGCCAGTGCTTCATCGTATCGTTCCAGTGCCATCAGGCATTGTCCTATTTGTAGTGCCAGATTCGGACTGTCGGGCTGTGCCTGTTCCACCTTGTTATAATATTCCAAAGCTTTTGGGTAGTTTCCCTCTTTTCTATAACATTGTGCCAAATGGCGGTTATTCCATGTATTATCAGGGATCAGCAGATCTGATTGCAGGTAATAATCTATCGCTTTTTTATAGGAACCGATTTTCTGATAAATGAAACCTGCTTTCTGCCATAATTCGGCATTTTTACGATTGTATAATTCAATTGATTTATCATAGAGAATTCCGGCTTCTGCCAAGTCGTCGTGTGTGAATAGGTAATCTGCCAGTTTGTTGATATACTCTTTGTGTAACAAGGCTTGAGACAATGCTTCTTTATTCCATAAGTCCAGAGTGTCCTCAAAAATGTCATGTATTTCATGTCTTCTTGACCATAATTTGAAGAAACGGTAGAGGTCATGAATGTATTGCCGGCTCACGAATTCAGCGCGGGCTTTTGATTGTGACATCTCTTTTAAACGTTCTTTCAGTTCTTCAGAAGCTTCATGTTGTCCGTTCAATTGTTGCTGCATGAGATTCCTTTGGCTTTCCGGCATTTGTAACATGGTAAAACAAAAAGAGTATTTGTCGGAATTGCAGAATACATCCGAATTCATCAAAATGTTGAGCAGAGAGATTTTTTGTTCGTCATTTCCGAGAGATAATTTGGCGATATCCTGATATTGGGGGTCAAAAGGATAGAACCAGTGAGAAATTTTGCGGAAAAACGGGAATTGTTTCAGCTGTGAAAAGGTACTCATATACACATCTGCCCCGGACATTTGCAGTTCACCTAATTCGCGCAATTTATCGGTAATGCCTGAACGGTCAATCCATTCTTCCCATTCCGGATTATGATCTTCGGCATCTTCATCCAGTCCTTCCAAATTAAGTTTGGGATTTTTCATCATTTCGGGAATGATTTCTTCACGCATCTTCTTGTCTATCTTTCGGGTTTCACGGGAAGATTGCAATAATTGAATCTGGATATGATGCAGGTTTTTGATGAACTCGGAATTTTCATTCAGTTCATTTATGCGCGACACGGCTTCAGGGTATTGAAGGATACGCTTTTCATAATAGTAGCATGTTAGTGCGATCCCTGCAATAGCCCGCTGATTCAGCATGGTATCCTGATGGGTATAGGCGTTCAATAGAAACATGAACTTGCGGATGTCGAATATTTGTAGCAGGCTCATGGTAACGGCGCTGACCATTATGGAAAGGTCGTTGACTTGGATCAATAGTGAGTTGAACAAAGTTTGCGCTTCAGCATATTCCGATTCACTCCACCGGGTGGATACCCATATTTTTTCAAATAATTCGTCTACGGCTGTTTCGTGACGTTTTCTCATGGCATCCATTTCTTCATTTCTTTTGGCCTCGGTGGTATATATCAATGGTGCTGTAGCCATATCTTCTGTATACGCCTCCAGTTGCATTTGTAATTCGGCATAGCTGTGAGGAGGGCTTTGGACAAAAGTGCGCATTGTGTCATAATAGGCTCCGTAATTTTGTGTTGCCTGTACGGCTATATGGATACGGTCGGCCAGTTCGTATGCCGTGCGTAACATTTTATGGTATATTTCCACCTTATTGGGATCTTTCATCCCTTTTGAAGTATATTGCAGCATCAGGTCGTATGACGTTTGCAGGGCTTCTAGCTCATTCTTTAATTGCCAGTCGGAAGTATGGGTGGCATATCCTGTCATTTGGGATAATGCTTCTTTTAACCGATATTGGTCTAATAGTTTTATGATTTCTTCGCGCATATTTTAAAGTTCTATTTGTATGTCTTTTATAAACAAATGCGGGCAGATTTCGGTTCTTGGCTTATTTCAGCCAGGTTGCCCGTTTCCATATATATTCCATCGGGCCGTGAGAATGGTGATTCATCCACCAGCGGCAGAAAGAGAATTGCAAGATGAAGAAAACTATTCCTGCCAGGCAGCTGGCTGTGATACCAAACTGATTGTGCAATGCAAATCCCCAGTTGTAGTATAACATGGAACCTACTATACTTTGAGTAATATAATTGGTAAGGCTCATCTTTCCGTATGGCGTTATTTTCATTAATCCGTCGTGTAAGTTTGTCTTGTAAAAAGCGAAGACGACACCGGATACCAGAATCAGCATAAATGCAAAATTGGAAAGCGAGGTGATGATTAGTGAAAGAGGGGTCAGAATGGATTTATTTGTGATAAAGTCCGGTAGCATATTGCCCAACCCATATAAAGGGAAAAATGCGACGAGTGAGCCTGCAAGTACCTTGTTCCATACCTTCAAGTGCTCTTTCAAAAAAAGTCCCTTGCGCCCTATCAGCATACCGAGCAGGAAAAGGGCGGCTGTTTGGAATACCCGTCCGTGATCCCAGGCCCAGGCAAGGCTTGCCAACTGTCCTTCCCATAAATTGACACGGATGGTTTCCAGAAAATTACCATTGCTTTGCACTGCAAAAGTTGCATTCCAGAAGCTGCGGGTGGGGATGGCCGGAGTAACAAATTCCGGATCGAGACAGGCACGTATTACATAATAAAGCGGCAATGGCTGGATCAATAGCAGACATGCCAATGCAAATATCCATTTGTCTTTCAGCCGGCAAGTCAGTGGCAGGATGAAACCTACTAAAGAATAAAGGACCAGTACTTCCGCTGTGAAAAAACTGGCATTGATATTACCTATCAGGAAAAGAAGGATTAACCGCCAACAAAAACGTAGACGGAAATCATTGCCCCGTAGGCGTTGGTTGTCATCTTGAATAAAAAAGCTAAAACCGAAAAGTAAAGCGAATATGGCGTATGCTTTTCCGCCGAACATGAAGAATAACCCGTTCCAAATGGCTTTGTCCGAGAAGTTCAGCCACGCACTTTGTCCGGCTGTATCGGGAAATGAGTAGAAATTAAAATGTTCGATAGAGTGCAGGATGATGATTCCCATCACTGCCAGTCCGCGTAGCACATCAGCTACATCTACACGTGCGTGTCCTTTCAATTTTGTGTTTATTGCTTTTGTTTCCATGGGGTTATATATTAGCGTACAAAAATAGGAAAATCTTGAATAGTTGGCAAAAAAAGGAGGAAGTAATCAGATATTTCTTTAATTTTGTCCCCATCTTAAAAAAAGATATGGATATTTCGGAATTGCAACGTATTTATGCCGGTCATCCTAACACTAAGGGACTGGCTGCGTTATTGGAAGATTCCTCAGTGAGGACTATTTTCCTGGGAGGATTACATGCTTCTGCGGCAGCTTTATTTGTTTCCTCCTTTCTTAGAGAGAATAAACAGACATTTGTATTTGTACTGGGTGACTTGGAGGAAGCGGGTTACTTTTATCATGACCTGACACAGGTGAACGGTGATGAGCATATTTTGTTCTTTCCATCCTCGTATCGTCGGGCTGTTAAATATGGGCAGAAAGATGCAGCCAATGAGATCCTGCGTACGGAAGTGTTGAGCCGTTTACAGAAAGGCGATCCGCTATGTGTGGTGACTTATCCCGAAGCGTTGGCGGAGAAAGTGGTATCACAAGAGGTACTGATGGACAAGACGTTAAAACTTGGTGTGGGTGAGCATGTGGACACAGAGTTTATCACGGAAGTGCTGGCCGGTTACGGATTCGAGCATGTGGATTATGTTTATGAACCGGGGCAATATGCTGTACGCGGTAGTATTATTGACGTCTTCTCTTTTGCTTCCGAGTATCCTTACCGTATTGACTTTTTTGGTGACGAGGTAGACAGCATCCGTACTTTTGAAGTGGAAAACCAGCTTTCGAAAGAGAAGAAACAGAGCATTGCCATCGTGCCCGAGCTGACGAATGCCGCCGACAAGAGCGGGGTGTCTTTCTTTGAATTCATTCCTCGGGAAACAGTTCTGGCAATGAAAGACTTTCTTTGGGTACGTGAAAGAATACAGGTAGTACGGGAGGAGGCACTCTCTCCTCAGGCGCTTGCCGCATACGAGGGAGAGAAGACGGAACTGATGAATTTGGAACTGAAGCTGATAGACGGGGCGGAATTTACAGTACGGGCTTTGGATTTCAAACGGATTGAATTTGGTAACAAACCTACAGGAACTCCACAGGCAACGTTGGCTTTCGATACGACGGTTCAGCCTATTTTTCATAAGAATTTTGATTTGGTAAGCACTTCATTCACTGATTATCAGAAACGAGGTTACACCTTATATATATGTACCGATAGTGAGAAGCAGGCAAAGCGTCTGAAAGATATCTTTGAGGAGCGTGGTGATCATATCACGTTCATTCCGGTCAACAAGACTTTACATGAGGGCTTTACAGATAATGTATTGAAAAGCTGCTTTTTTACAGACCATCAGATTTTTGACCGTTTCCATAAATACAATCTTCGTAGCGACAAGGCGCGTAGCGGTAAGGTGGCATTGACCTTAAAAGAGTTGAGCCAGTTTGAGCCGGGTGACTTTGTGGTACATATAGATCATGGTGTAGGCCGTTTTGGCGGTTTGGTACGCATTCCGAATGGAAATACTACCCAGGAAGTGATTAAACTTATTTATCAGAATGAGGATGTGGTATTTGTTTCCATTCATTCCCTGCATAAAATATCCAAGTATAAAGGGAAGGAGGGAGAAACTCCCCGCCTGAACAAATTGGGGACCGGTGCGTGGGAAAAAATGAAAGAGCGTACCAAGAGCAAAATCAAAGATATAGCCCGTGACCTGATCAGACTGTATTCGCAACGTAAACAGGAAAAAGGATTCTCGTATAGTCCCGACAGTTTTATGCAACATGAATTAGAGGCGAGCTTTATTTATGAGGATACCCCCGACCAGTTGAAGGCGACTCAGGATGCCAAAGCCGATATGGAGAGCGACCGTCCTATGGACCGTCTGGTGTGTGGTGATGTGGGTTTCGGAAAGACTGAAGTGGCTATTCGTGCTGCTTTCAAGGCTGTGGCTGATAACAAACAGGTGGCTGTGCTGGTTCCCACTACGGTGTTGGCCTATCAGCACTTTCAGACTTTCGGCGAACGGTTGAAAGATTTTCCATGCAAAGTTGATTATTTGAGCCGTGCCCGCAGTGCGAAAGATGTTTCCAGAATAGTGAAGGAACTGGCGGATGGAAAAATAAATATTTTGGTCGGTACACATAAAATCATCGGTAAAAGCGTTAAGTTCAAAGATTTAGGATTGCTGATCATTGATGAGGAACAGAAGTTCGGAGTTAGTGTGAAAGAGAAGTTGCGTCAGATGAAAGTGAATGTGGATACACTTACTATGACCGCTACCCCCATCCCCCGTACTTTGCAGTTCTCGTTAATGGGCGCCCGTGATCTTTCTGTCATTCAGACTCCGCCTCCCAACCGTTACCCCATTCAGACAGAGGTGCATACCTTTAATGAAGATATCATAACGGAAGCGATCAATTTTGAAATGAGCCGTAACGGACAGGTGTTCTTTGTCAATAACCGCATACAGAATCTGGTAGAATTGGAAGCCATGATCAAGCGGAATATACCCGATTGCCGTGTCTGCATAGGTCATGGACAGATGGAGCCCGAAAAGCTGGAGAAGATTATTTTCGACTTTGTGAACTATGATTATGATGTGCTGCTGGCAACCACCATTATCGAGAGTGGCATTGATATACCGAATGCCAATACGATTATCATCAACCAGGCGCAGAATTTTGGGTTGAGTGATTTGCACCAGATGCGTGGACGTGTGGGAAGAAGCAATAAAAAAGCATTCTGTTATTTGTTGGCGCCTCCATTGACTTCACTGACTCCCGAGGCAAAGCGCCGTCTTCAAGCCATTGAGAATTTCAGTGATTTGGGCAGCGGTATCCATATAGCCATGCAGGATTTGGATATCCGTGGAGCAGGAAATATGCTGGGGGCGGAGCAGAGTGGCTTCATTGCCGATTTGGGTTATGAAACTTATCAGAAGATACTGGCCGAAGCGGTGAAAGAGTTGAAAGAGGATGAGTTTGCCGATCTTTATGCAGAGGAGTTGCAGGCAGCGGGAGAAGAGAAAATCAGTGGCGAGAACTTTGTGGATGAATGTCAGGTGGAAAGTGATTTGGAATTGCTTTTCCCCAATGAGTATATCCCCAGCAGCAGCGAACGTATGTTGCTTTATCGTGAACTGGACGGATTGGAATTGGATAAGGACCTGCTCGCTTTCAAGGCACGGTTGGAGGACCGTTTCGGAAAGGTTCCTCCCGAAGGGCTGGAACTTCTGCGTATCGTACCTTTGCGCAGATTGGCTAAACGGTTGGGGGTGGAAAAAGTATTCTTGAAAGCCGGACGAATGACTTTGTTCTTTATCAGTAATCAGGAAAGTCCTTATTATCAAAGTGCGGCTTTTGGCAAGGTGATTGATTACATGAGCAAGAATCCGCGTTACTGCAATTTGCGTGAGCAGAACGGCAAGCGTAGTATGGTAGTCAAGAATGTGGAAACGGTAGAGACGGCGGTAGGTATTCTGCAGGAGATGGTGAGTTTGTGATAAAAGATGTCTGTATTGGCGGAAACCGGCATTGCCGTAGAGTAAGCAGGATATGTTAACGTAAAATTGAATATTAACTAAATAAACAGCTGATTTTTAATTAATTGTTTAACGGAATTGAATTTGGGGTGTTTTATATTAAAAAATAATATAAGACACTCCTTTTTCTTTTAACTTATCTATATTTTTACTATCTTACTTCCAGTTTAAAAGCGGACACTGAGATTTTTACTCACATATTGTCTAATTTAAAAAACACTTGTTATGGAAGTGAAAAAAGCACGAAGAGCCGACCTTGAAAAGGGTAAGTCCCGTTGGCTGTTCATGGGTCTCATTGTGACGCTGTCGTTTATGTTTGTTTCGTTCGAATGGACTGAACGTAATGTAACTTACGCGATCAGTGATTTAGTCAGTGACCCGGATTTCTTTGAAGAATTAGTTCCTGTAACCTATAATCAGGATAAACCTCTGCCGCCTCCGCCGGCTGCCGTCAACCCGGAAGAGCTCAATATAGTGGATAATAACTCGATGGAAACAGAAACCGATATTGCAGCTTCAGACCCTACGGATGCTCCGGTAATTATACCGACCCCTATTGAAGTACCCGAAGAAGTAGTGGATGAAAATGTGGAATTTGTGGTGGTGGAAGAGATGCCGGTATTTCGTAACGGTAATGCTGATTTGATGAGGTATCTGAGTGAAAACATCAAATATCCTACCGTCAGTGCCGAGCAGGGAGTTCAAGGAAGGGTAGTGGTGCAGTTCGTTGTGGGTGTTCATGGAGAGATCCTGAATCCGGTAGTGGTGAAGAGTGTGGATCCGTATCTGGACAAGGAAGCAATCCGCGTGATCAGTTCCATGCCAAAATGGAAGCCCGGCAAGCAAAGAGGAAAAGCAGTGAGGGTGAAATACACTGTTCCTGTAGTCTTCAGGCTGCAAAGTTAAGATTTAATTAGTATGGATGGAGGAAGCGTAATCTCAGAAGAGGACGCTTCCTCTTTTTTATGACAGTACGGTCGGCTGTTTATATGTGCAGGACACAGTGAAGTGTCTTAATTAAAGGGTGTATCCTAAATCGTGTTTACTTTGTTAATGTATTGTTTTATTGAAAGGTACTTGTCTGTAATTGCCAATAAATCCAATCTTAAATGATATTACGGGAATCTGAATGTGAAGAATAAATTTCGGTAAGTAGGTCTATGATATAATAGTCTGATAATCAAAATTTTCTTGTTTTAGATATTTGCAGCAAATTGGGGCTCTCTTCATAAGAGAACCCCAATTTGCTGCAAATATACGTATAATTCTTCAATCTGAAAGTTTTCGCATTAGAAAAAGTGTCTTCAAATTGCCTTAAGAATGATTATTGTTTGCAAAGGTTTTAATTATATAAAGGTACGGACAGGCCGGGCGATTCGAAATCTCCCGACCGATAAAAAGGGCCGTTACGCCTCCAAAGGTATAAAAATTCGCGCCGTTATACAACCGGGCGCTCCGTTTTGGCAGGTCCGGCTGACAGAATGGCAGAAAAAAAGTACTGGCACACCGTTTGTTGCAGGAAGGGCAGGAAATCAAATACAACAACAACGATAGCACTATGAAAAACGGAAAAATCGGAGTTACGACGGAGAACATTTTCCCCGTCATCAAGAAATTCCTCTACTCGGACCATGAAATTTTCCTGCGCGAGCTGATTTCGAACGCCGTGGACGCCACCCAGAAGCTGAAAACCCTCTCGTCGATCGGCGAGGCCAAGGGCGATCTGGGCGACGTGACGATCCGCGTCGCCGCCGACAAGGAGAAGAAAACGCTCACCGTGACCGACCGCGGCGTCGGCATGACGGCCGAGGAGGTGGACAAATACATCAACCAGATCGCCTTCTCGGGCGCCGAGGAGTTCATGGAGAAGTATAAGAACCAGGCCATTATCGGACATTTCGGACTGGGATTCTACTCGGCATTCATGGTGTCGGACAAGGTCGAGATTTTCACGAAATCCTATAAAGAGGGTTCTAAAACCGTACATTGGAGCTGCACCGGGTCGCCCGAGTTCGAGATGGAGGAGACCGACGAGGCGCGCGACCGCGGCACGACCATCGTGCTGCACCTCTCGGAGGATTCGCTCGAATACGCCGAGGATGCGCAGGTCGAGGCCCTGCTGAAGAAGTACTGCCGCTTCCTGCCCGTGCCCATCGCCTTCGGCAAGGTCAAGGAGTGGAAGGACGGCAAGTACGTCGACACGGACAAGGACAACGTCATCAACAACGTCGACCCGCTGTGGACGCGCAAGCCGGCCGACATTACCGAGGAGCAATACAAGGAGTTTTACCACGAGCTCTACCCCATGAGCGACGAGCCGCTGTTCTCGATCCACCTGAATATCGACTATCCGTTCCACCTGACGGGCATCCTCTATTTCCCGAAGATCCACAACAACTTCGAGATACAAAAGAACAAGATTCAGCTCTATTCGAATCAGGTGTACGTGACGGATCAGGTCGAGGGCATCGTGCCGGAGTACCTGACGCTGCTGCACGGCGTGATCGACTCGCCGGACATTCCGCTCAACGTATCGCGCAGCTACCTGCAAAGCGACGCCAACGTGAAGAAGATTTCGAGCTACATCACCCGCAAGGTCGCAGACCGCTTGCAGGAGTTGTTCTCGACCATGCGTTCGGACTACGAGGCGAAGTGGGACGACCTGAAAATCTTCATCCAGTACGGCATCCTCACCGACGAGAAGTTCGCCGAGAAGGCCGCCGGGATCATGCTCTGGAAGAACGTCGAAGGCAAATATTTCACCCCCAAGGAGTATGCGGAGAAGGTGAAGGAGAACCAGACCGACAAGAACAAGACGGAGGTGTTCCTCTATGTGGACGATCCCGTGGAGAAGCACACGTTCCTCGAAGCGGCCAAGGCCAAGGGGTACGACGTGCTGCTGATGGACGGCCAGCTGGACAACCACTATATCAACTGGTACGAGTCGAAGAACAAGGAGTCGCGTTTCGTGCGCGTCGACAGCGACGTGGTCGACAAGCTGATCCAGAAGGAGGAGAATGTCAAGATGTCGCTCACCGAGGGTCAGCAGGAGGTGCTGACGCCCGTTTTCGAGAGCCAGATGCCCAAGGACGACAAGATACACTACAACATTTCGTTCGAGGCCATGTCGCCCGACGAGGCTCCGGTGGTGATCACGCAGAACGAGTTCATGCGCCGCATGAAGGAGATGGCCGCCATGAGCGGCGGAGGCATGAGCCAGTTCTACGGTCAGATGCCCGATAATTTCACCCTCGTCGTCAATGGCAATCACCCGATCGTGATCGACATCCTCCAAAACGTCGAGAAGGAGTACGGCGACAAACTCAAATCGATCACCAAGAAGATCGATGCCGCCGTGCAGGAGGAGAAGCGGTTCGAGGAGACGATCGACAAGAAAAAGGAGGAGGAGCTCACCGCCGAGGAGAAAAACCAGCGCGAGGAGTTGTCGAAGAAGGTCGTCACGCTGCGCGACGAACGCAACGAACGGCTGCGCCAGATCGGCGAGAAGGATTCGCTCGTGCGGCAGATCATCGACCTGGCACTGCTCACCAACGGGATGCTCAAAGGCAAAAACCTGACGGAGTTCATCCAGCGATCGATCTCGCTGATCGAGAAATAAGCGGACACGGCACTCGCAGCATCAA